>ERZ795032.17-NODE-17-length-300968-cov-205.931050_pt1 | contig 300968 bp, 258 predicted proteins | sample MGYA00375124_ERZ795032 | MGnify/ENA primary metagenome ERZ795032 (study PRJEB30167, sample SAMN05720154) | activated sludge metagenome | isolation source: Anaerobic digester | place: China | collected 2015-12-16 ... | reverse complement strand
CGTACGCACGGTGGTGTGGGAGGACGGGGAAGGCGACTTCCCCTCCTACCCGATTCGATCTTTGCCTGTGAATCCTTGTCGGTCCTGCCGTGCCGATTGAAGCCTTGGGCGCGCAACCCGGAAGCCGGGGCAGGCGGAAGCTGATCGGGGGATTCCGTCCGCGTGGCGTTCAATCTCTGGCAACCGTGACCGGGAAAAGCTATAAAGGAAATGGCAAGGTCTTGTGTAAGGATTGACGCGGGGGACCGCTCTAAACCGAGAAAACGCATCCAGGGAGGAGAAATGTCGGAGGACGCCAAACCGAAATGCATTGCGGAACTGTCCCAGAGCCAACTGGTGCGCTGGGTGATCGAGGGGTTTCGGTGCACCATGATCCACTACGGTTACTGGTTTCGGGAGGTTGAAAGCCGGCTCGGTTTCGAGCGGGCGGCCGAGGCGGAAGCCACGGCGGGGGACCGGGTGATGGGGATTGTGATGAGAAGGCTGGGCGCGGCCATGGGCTTCGAAGTGGATGACAGGGGGTATCCTGCCGCCCTCACCGCCATGAGCAGGGAGGAGCTTCTGAGCCTGATCGATGCGGTCTGCGCCAACTGGCTGGCAAACGACGGGGTCTGGTTCCGGGAGGTGGAAAAACCCTTCGGCATGGTCAGCGCGAAGCACGCCAACGACATGTGCTGGGGGCGGTTTTCGCTCTACGAGGCCTTCAGGATCAAGAGGTTCCTCGAGCTGCCCAAGCTGCCGGGACTCGACGGCCTCAAGACCGCCCTGGCGTTCCGGATGTACTCGAGGATCAACAAACAGAGCATCGAGGACGTGGACGAGCACAGTTTCATCTTCCGCATGGAGGAATGCCGCGTGCAGATGTCGCGCAAGCGCAAGGGGCTTCCCGATTACCCCTGCAAGTCGGCCGGGATGATCGAGTATCCCTACTTCGCCTCGGCCATCGACCCCGGCATCGAAACGGAATGCATCGGCTGCCCGCCGGACAGGCATCCCGAAGGCTGGTTCTGTGCCTGGAAGTTTATGCTCAAGCCCCGGGGGCGGTGAACGGTCGCGGCCGGATTCGACTTCCGGGGGGCGAAAGGCCGTGGCCCGGATGTTCGAAGACCGCCGCGGAAGTCGCATCGGCGCGCAATAGCGGATGAAGCGTGGTCGTTCTGTTCTTCCGCTTGATGCAGGAATCGCCTCAGAGGTCCAATAAGTCGAATGGGTCCTATGCCGTCGAGGGCGCAAACCGTTGCGTTCACCGGAGGCCGCTGACGCGGGTGAACGCAGGAGAGGGATACGAGGTGTCATGAAATCGCGACTGCCGGAGAACATCTTTCAAGCGATCCCGAACGAGATCCCCGAGGAGGTTTGCGAGGCCATCGTCAAAACGGACACGATCGTGATCGAACGGATCGTATCGCATGGGCAGGCCAGCCATGAAGGATTCTGGTACGACCAGGAGAAGAGCGAGTGGGTAATGGTGTTGCAGGGGAGCGCCGAGCTGCTCTTCGAAGGCTCGGAGGAGCCGGTCGTCCTGCAAACCGGCGACTGGATCAATATCCCGGCCCACGCAAAGCACCGGGTCGAATGGACCGACCCGAACGAGAAGACGATCTGGCTGGCCGTCACCTACTGATACCGAGGTGCGTTAAAGATCATACGGCTCCTGCCCGGCGGGAGGAGGTGACGCAGGAGGGGATGAATCCCTGCCTTGTCTGGAGCGATGTGCCGGGAAGGTGTAGCCAGGGGAAGGCTCTATGCCCTTCCGTCCAACGATATGGACTTGAATGCAACTTGGCATGGGGTGGGATTCCCTGGACCCTCGCGCCCTTTGCGGGGGCGGTGGTTCCGACCGGCTGTCACGGATGATGACGACCGGGCGGGATTAGACTTCACCGGCCCGCCGTCAGGCTACCTTCGCTGGTAATACTTCTTCCATGGCTGCCGTTCGCCGTCGCGGGCATCGGCCAGGGCGAGGCGGAGCGCTTTCACCGCCTGTTCCGCGCAATGCTCTTCTTCGGGCGGAAGCGTTTCCAGGAATTCCACGATCTGGTCGGGAGTGATGCGCCGGGCCTCCTCGGGAGTCAAGCCGGAGGCCAAGTGAACGGCGGTGTTGGCACAGGCGACCGAGTAAATGCAGCCGTTGGTCTCGAAGGAGGCCGTGCGGATTTTGCCGTCTCTTACCATCAGGAACATCTCCACCGTGTCTCCGCACTCTCTGACCACTCTGGCGTATCCGTCGGGATTGGCCGGAACTTCGCGATAGTGATCCGTAAGCGCCATTTCGAGGAATCGCACGGAGTGGTTCCGCCAGAAGTCCAGTGTCTTGTCATCCATTCGTGTCATGGGGTCAAACCTACACTTTTCACTTTTCGGAAAGACACCCAAATCGACCATCAACGGTGCCGTCGGGGTTGACGGTCGGCTCTGCGGATGGTGCAATTGTTAGCCGCCCCGGGGAAAATCAATATTCTCTCCGCTGTGCCTCTCATCAAAGCCGGCCCGCCAAGGGGCTCTTTTCCGTGAGTTGCATGATCGAAAGCCAAGTGGATGTGATGGCCCCCGACAATTGGGCGCGCTCCAGCACCATCGCAACGGTTGCCGGCAGGGCGTCCTTCGCCGGACCCGATCAGGGGCGGGCAGGGGGGATCAGCCCGAATTCCTCCCGCAGCAGCTCCCCGGCCCGGCACAGTGAGCCTGTGCGGGCGAGCTTCCGCAGCAGGCCGTGTCGCCGGCTCCGGGAAGCCCGTGCCTGGGCACCCCGGACAAGGACGACGGCGCGGAGAGGAGTTTCTTCAGCTTGACGCTCCCGCATTGGCCGCAGGCCGGTGATGCGTCGGAGGAAGTGACCAGCACTTCGCTCGTCTTCCCACATTCCAGGCACAAAAAGTCAAAAAGAGGCATGGTGACGTCCTTTGCTGTCAGTCGGATTTCCGGGCGTATTCATCGAGCGCCTTCTTCAAGGTCTTCACGGCAAGCTGGATGCAGTGGTGCTTTTGTGCCGGGATCTCTTCCAGGAGGCGAAAGATGTCCCCGTCATTGAGTGCCCGGGCCTCTTCAACGGTCTTTCCCTTGATCAGTTCCACGGCCGCCATGGCCGAGGCAACCGCGCCGGGGCATCCGAGCACCTGGTACTTCACGTCCCGGATCACGCCGTCCTCGACCTTCAGGCAAACACTCATGGTGTCGCCGCACGTGCCCGTCATTTCACTCACGTGATCCGCATCCGGTATCGTACCCATATGGGGCTTCTCGATAAAGAGACGGATGGCCTTCCGGGAGTAGCCGGATTCGGCCAGCATCTTCTGGAGATGCTCCACATCGGCCTGTGATGTAACTGGTCTCTGATTGTCCACAAGTTGTCTCCCGCTTGAGTGTCCAGCGCCGAAATGATTTTCCCGGGGTCGATCGATTTCGAACGTAGGGAAAAGCGTCATATGAATTAACGAATAATCGTCGTTGCGTCAACTACCCGTTGAAAAACACAAGACATTTGTTTCATTCACCAGCTGAAACGGCACTTTGCGGAGCGGGCCATGGACAGGAAGAAACCCGTCGAACCCGCATTCTTCGCAAACCCATACGACCCGTGAATTCATAATCAACCACGAAAGCGTGCCGACCCGGGGGATCTTCATCCTCCATGCGCGCACAGAGCATCCCGGAAGCCGGTCCGGCGACATTTCGACCATGCCGTACAGGCCTCCGCCCCCGGCGGACCCGGAGGCGAAAAAACGCGCGGCCGGGGAAAAATGCGGGATCGGCTCGGCCGCTGGACGACCAACGGACGAAAGGCCCGGGCGCGACGCGCGCGGTGGAGTTGCCGGCGCGTCTTCCCGCCCCTGACGGGCGGGGGAATGCATTCGTCGCGGACCGCTCCAGCAGGGGATCAGGCGAAGCTTCGCTTCACGGCGTCGAGCAGGGTGGTCATGGTCGTGTTGATTTCCCCGAGGTAATGTTCCCGCGAGACGATTTCAGCCTCTCTTTGGATGTATGGAGCGGGCACCAGCTCATCGCCGCAGTTGTCGATCAGCAGGCGGATGCTCTCCGCCGATGATTCCAGGTGAAATTGGAGCCCGACGACCCGCCCGCCGTTGGCTTCGAAGGCCTGAACGGCGCACGCGTCGCTCCGGGCGGTCCGGGTTGCGCCGGGGGCGAGGTGAAAGGTGTCCCCGTGCCAGTGGAACGCCGTGAACCGGGGCGGCAATGCGCTGAAGACCACCGACTCCGCGGCTTCCGGCGTCAACGACACAGGAAACCAGCCGATCTCCTTTTCCCCGTTCCGATAAACCTTCCCGCCGAGCACATCCGAAATGAGCTGCGCCCCGAGGCAGATGCCCAGCACGATTTTGTTCTCCGAAATCGCCTCGCCGATGAATTTCTTCTCCTCCGCCAGCCACGGATATCGGTCTTCTTCATAAATGTTCATGGGGCCGCCCATGACCACGAGCCAGTCGATATCGGCGACGCGGGGCAGGGCCGCATCGTCGTAAAGCCGCGTGCACGATATGGAAAACCCCGCCTTCACGGCCCATTTTTCGAGATTGGCGAGCCCTTCGAAGGGAACATGCTGAAGGGTGTGCAGTTTCATCGATCGCTCCTCCACGAGAATTGAAAGGTGTTGCAGGCATCGAGCCGCAAGCGGCCGGCATGCCGCACGTCGTCCTCCGGCCCGGCCTGACGGGCCGGTAGGATTCTCTTTCCACACGACAGCGTTCCCCGGCAAAACCTGTCTTCATCGTTCGGGGGCATCCGTCCCCGACAGCGGTTTCTGAGGTTGCAATCTTCATACCGGCCGCTGCCGATCCTTTCGCCTTGTTCCGATGGTCACCGGTCCCAGTCATGACGCCTCATACGAAGTTGCGTGCAAGATGGATCTTTCAAGCACAAAAGAGCGGGGGAATGATTCCCCCGCACCCCCCAAGTTTCGGCCACACGCGCAAGCGCGTGAGGCCGAGTGCTCGGCGCTGTCGGCGACTGGCCGAAGGCCGCCGCCGCAGCGCCACACGGAGCCGCGAAGCGGCGAGGGGGTGTGGGGGATACGTCCCCCACGCTTTTAGAGTATCATTTTGAACGCAATTATCCATGCCCCCTGCGACACCCGCGAAGCATGAAAACAGACTCCCGAGGGAGTCTATTTTCTAGGTAAATCCGTATCAGTCGATCACGTCCCCGATGCTTCGCCAGCGCACACTGTGGCGCTCCGAATCCCACGCCCAGTACTTGATGAAGGCCAGGCCCTTGATCCGGTCCTTCTTCACGAATCCCCAGAACCGGCTGTCATAGGAATTGTCCCTGTTGTCGCCCATGACGAAGTAGGAGTTCGGCGGAACGACGATGGGGTCCGTATTGTCCCGGGGCGATGCGAGCTTCGGTACGATTTCGCGTCCCTTGTGGATCGCGTGCGGATTCTCGTAGAGTTGGCCGTTGATATAGACCTGACGGTCGGCAATCAGGATCCGGTCGCCCGGCAACCCGATGATCCTCTTGATGTAGTCCTTGCTCGGGTCCAGGGGGTATTCGAAAACGACGACATCCCCGCGGGCCGGTTCGCGCCATTCGAGGATTCGCAGGTCGGTGAAGGGGATTTTCGTGCCGTAGATGAACTTGTTGACGAGGATGTGGTCGTTTATGGCCAGGGTGTCTTCCATGGACCCCGAGGGAATCTCGTAGGCCTGCACGATGAAGGTCCTGATCAGCAGGGCGAGAACGACGCCCAGGAGGATCGAACGGGCGTATTCCCAGATGACCGCCTGCCTGGGGCGGGGTTTCCGGTCCGTGGGAATGGGAGTCTTCGTCATGGTGTGGTCCTTCTTCCATTATCGGTGCGGTCCGGCGCATCGCACAGCCGCGGGCAGCCGTCACGCCTTCGAGCGCCGCGGGGCCGACGCGATCCAGGGTTCAAAGGCAGGTGGCGGGGAGGGACAGAACTCCAAAAAGGGCACCACAGTGAACCATCAAGTACCGGAACGGCCTGGACGCATACAGCCGCTCCCGCAACGGCCGCCTGCATTCGGCGAGCCCCGCCTCGCAGGCGAACACGCGCTTCATCACGTTGGACACGAATTCGTTCGAAGGTTCAAACTCCGTCATGGTTCTTGCCTCCCGCCTGGTGCTGCACGCAGACCCTTACCTTTTCCCTGGCTCTGAAGAGCCTTGATTTCACCGTTCCCGGCGACACGCCGCATGCTTCGGCGATTTCCGCCAGGGAACCGCCGTTGAGCCACATGAGGATCGGCTTGCGCAACGGCTCCGAAATCCGCGCCAGGGAATCCCGGAGCGCGCTTCGCCTCTCATGTTCCAGGAGCAGGTGCTCCGCCGTCCGCAGGTCCACTCCGAGATCGGCGGCATCCACCGCGTCGATCTGAACGCGTCGGTCTCCCGTCTTCCTGCGCAACTCGCTCACGCAACGGTTGCGCGCCGCGATGAAAAGCCAGGCAGAAAAGGGAGTTCCTCGTGTTTCATCAAAGTTCCTCAAGGATTTGTACACGTCCAGAAAGACTTCCTGGCCGATGTCCTCCACGATCTTTCCGTCCCGGACCATGCGGTGGATGAAGGTCAGAAGCCTTCCCTGGTACTTTTGCACCAGCACGGCAAACGCCCCGGTATCCCCGTTCTTTATCCTGGCTATGACCGCGCGGTCTTCTTCCATTCCCTCTCCTCGGAACGCCGATTCTTTTTCTCTCTAATACGGAGAGGAAAAGAAAAGGTTCCAAGTATTTTTTGAAGGACGCCCGTCATCGGGGTTCCTCGAGGGTCTTGCGCATCAGGATTTCGACGTGCCCGGCGATTACCAGGTCGCGAATGGGAACGATCTCCTCGAAACCCAGGCCGGCGTAAAAACGTTGCGCGGGCTCGTTGAAGGCCGACACCAGCGTCCAGATGTTGGCCGACACGGGTTTTGCCTGCCGTTCCATCCAGCGGACGATATCCCGGCCGACCCCTTGCCGCTGGTAAGGCCGGTCGAGGGCGATGAGCTCCAGGTAAGGGCCGAACAACCAGGGATGGCGCACGCAGACCACTCCCCCGGGCGCTCCGTCGAAGCGCACGGTGAACCGCCACAGGCCGGGATCGCGCCGCAGGAAGTAGCGCTGGATTCCGTCCAGCGTGGAATGAAGGGTGAGCCAGGGTTCGTTGCTCAGGAGAATTTTGGCAAGCGGACGCGCATCGGCCTCCTCCAAGCGTTCGAGCAGGCAGGAGCCCAGCGCGAACGAACGTGCTGCAAACGGCGATTCAGTGGTCGGCATGCTTCCCGACTCCCGTGATCCTGTCGTATTTTCGGTTGTCGCCCGGCCGCTCTTCATAGCAGTCGGGCGCAGTCTCCGCCGTGCCGCTCGCCAGCAACTCGCTGACGGTGACGAAATCGTACCCCATTTCCCGGAGCCTGGGAACGAACAAAGGAAGGGCCGCCGCCGTGCCGTAGCCGCGCCTGTTGGCGTGGCAGATAATGATGGAACCGGGCTTGACGCGCGAAAGGACGATTCGTGCAATCCCGCCCGCCGTCTGGCTCGGGGAGGCATCCCCCGTGACCACGTCCCATTGAATCGCCGCCAGGCCGAGGGACGCGAGAAAGCCGAGCGCCTCGGCATTGCAGGTGCCGTAGGGAAAGCGAAAGAGGACCGGCTCCCGGGGAATATCGTCCATTGCCTGGGCACCCGCCCGCCGCGCGCATTCCCTCGATTCGAGGAGGCCGCGCAGCAACCGGTATTGATCCTGGGTGCGCAGCACCTGCTCTTCCATTCGGCTTCGGCCGAGCTTTCGGAAGTTGAGATGCGTCCACGAGTGGTTGCCGATTTCAAACAACGGGTCGGCCATCAGTTGCAGGGTCTGCTCGGGGTGCGTCTGTATCCACTTCCCCCCGGCGAAAAAGGTCGCCCTGACCCGATTGGCCCGCAGCCAGCTGACGATCCCGGCATCATACCCGCTGACTCCTCCGGCCGTCTCGCAGAGATCGAAGGTGAGCGCCACGGGTTTTCCGTTTCCGACGGGCCTGACCCGGCGAATGGAGTTGCGAAGCGATTGGGGCAGGGGAGGGTGCGCGATGCGGACGTCGACCGCGGTGCGAAGGTTTTCCGGAACGGTCGTCGGACCCCGCCGATCGAGTCGCGGTGCGTCGGCTTCCAGCTCCTCTCCGGACCAGCATGCATCGAGAATCGCACGGGAGCCGAACGCCAGGGGCTCCCGAGATGGCTGCGCCGGGTGCTCGTCACCGCCTGCGGAGCCGCCTGAGCCGCCCGCTTTCTTCCCGTTCTCCGGAGACGGCAGTCCCTGGGGATTATCGTTGTGCGAGAATCCGTACAGCACGATTGCCTCGCTCCCGCCCTCCGCAGACGGCCGCACCGGGTGGTCGCCGTCCTTTCCCTGAGGCGCGCCGGCCTGCGCGAGCCGTGCACTGATGCCGGAAAAGGGGACATGCCCGCCGAGGCCCGGGAAAAGAAGGGCAAAAGTCAGAACCGCCCCCGCCGTCCAACGGTGCAGTGGGCCTGCCCGGCGTCGACCGCCGCAATCGATCATCGCAAAACCTTCGGGGTGCGGCTAGGCCTCGGGGGCACCGTTTTCAACCCATTTCTCAAGGATCCGGACCTCATCGGCGGAGAGCCATGGCGGGCCGTTCTTGGGCATGCGGGGCGTGCTCGTGCCCTTCACCCGCCTGATGATCTCGCTCCCGGCCGGATCGCCGGGCAGAACCATCGCACCGTTTCTACCGCCCTGCATCACATCCTTGTAAGTCTCCATGCGAAACTTGTCAGGCGCTCTCGCGCCGCTGTGGCAACTGGTGCAGTGTTTTTGGAAAATCCTGGCCACGTCGGCGTAAACGGGGGTCGCCGCGTCGGTCCGGGGCTGAGTGCCGGTCAGAACCATAAGGAGAACGGCCGACCCGAACAAAACGATTCTGACGAATACTGGCATGGTTGAATCCTCTTCGGACGAGGTTGATGGCCCGTGCCGGTCTGAAAAGCCGGCGCCGCTTCGGGTTCCATTGTAATCACGGTCGGCTGAGAGTGCACGCGGCAGGCGCAACCGGCGGATGGCGGTCTTTGTGCCCCGGCACGGCCGAAGGTGTGCGCGCAACGCCGGAGCCGGAGGAAGGCGCGCGGCCTTTTTGTCACGCACTCCGGAAAGGGTTGCCGCTGTGAACGGGGACGGGCGTGAAACGAAAAACGGGCGGGGATGACCCCGCCCACCCGAAATGTCACTCGAACCGCCTCCTCCGGAGAGCCGCGAGCTACCCGGTCTCCCGGGAAAAACAGACTTGGCCGTGCACCCTTTGTCGAACCTGCGTGACCAGGCTGCCCGACTTCCTGGGACCTGATTAGAGTAGACCACGACACAGCCGGTGATACTTACCGCTGCTTCCTTCCGGACCTGACGGGGTTCGTATTCGTCTGTTGCGAGGTGTCCAATCGGCACCAGAAATGATAACAGCCGGCCAGGCACGAGCCCTTCAAAGGGGATTCAACCCCGCTGAGCGGATTTCGGGCCACAGGGCACCGCTAACTCCCCGTCTAGCACGACCAAGAGGTATATCTAAAACCGCATGGGACTTGTAACACTTTTCGCGCCAAAATGCAACGGGTTGCCGCGGAACCGGGGTCAGTTCCCGAGCGGGCCTCGATCGAGGAGCATGCACCGGGACGGTTCGGCGCCGAGCAGTTCCCGGAGAGTCGTGATGCGGGAGTCCCTGGTGAGGTGCCACCATCCCCCGAGGTAAAGAGGCCTTGCAGGCCGGCGGGCATAGAGCGCGGCGACGATCTTCCTCGCCATGCGGCATTCCCTTTCCTGCCAGAGGTCGACATCGGAGGCGCAGACCGTGATGCCCGGCACCGGCGGCTGATTGGTCGCGATGCAGCGCTCCGCCGTGCGATACACCCGGTCGATGGAATCGAACGTGGAAGGCAGGCAGAGCAGCCCCCGGAGGTTTTCGGCGGAAATCATTTCCGGCCAGGATTCGATCCATTTCCGGCTGAAGCTCGAATAGTCCACCAGGATGAGCCTCGCGCCGGTCCCGGCGGCGTGAGCCGAAGCCGCGCGGTATTCAAAGGGCAGGGCGATCTGGCGGCGGATGGCGGTGACCATGGTGTGCTTTCTGGCCCGGCGGGGGTCCATGCCGCTGACCGCGACGGCACGGGCCAGGTTTGTCTCGAGCCTGCGCTGAAAGGACACCTGGAAACGTTTGCGAAACATCCAGGCGTAGGGACTCAGCTCCAGGAGAATGAGGTCGGGCCGGAAGGCGCCGAGGAAAGCCCTGAGGCGGGCGTATCCCTTCGCGTCATGGTGGACCGTGCCCATGAGGCGGAGTCTCGATAGAACGGGCGATGTCGAAAGTGGGGAATTCATGTTCGGACGCTCCCCGGAGTTCAGGTTACGTTCCGTTGGCGGATTCGCTTCGGCAGGATTCCAGCAGAACCGTGAGGTCCTTCAGGTGATCGATATAGTAATGGGCCTTCAGGCGACGGTTCTTGTAGGCGACGAAGAAAACTCCGGTGTTGGCGGCGAACTCTTCGTCGACCGTCGAATCCCCTACGTACACGATTTCTTCGGCGCCGACCCTGAAGAATGCACGAATTCGGTCCATCTCCCCGGGGTGCGGTTTCGGGTGTTCGACGTCGGATGCGGAAACGACGAGATCGAAGTACTTGCGCAGTCCGTAGCGGGCCAGAAGCTCAAGGGTGGAAACCGTGCGGTTCGTGGCCAGGGCCGTTAGAAAATGCGACTTGGCGAACCGGAGCGCGTTCTCGATTCCGGGCTCCATGCGCAGATAGGTGTCGAACGGAGTGAAATCGATCTTTTTGAAGTACCGGTACGCCTCGTCGAACAACGGCCCGTCCTCGAGAAGGTACCTCAGCGATTCGCGAACCGGGTGCATGTGGATGAATTCAACCTGGTCGGGACGCACCGGGGGCCGGCCCACCTGTTCCAGGATGTGGCTGTAGAAGTGGATATTCGCTTCCCTGGAATCGAAGAGCACACCGTCGCAATCGAAGGCGACCACCTTTGGTGGAGCCGGGAAAAGTACATCCGTCCGCTGTCGTTTCACCATTTCCATCTTGCCGGTCCGTTGCGCAATGCGCGAATTCATGGGGAGGTTCGCGGCGTCCTCGAGAGCAGAAGCCTTTACATGGTCTTACTTATAGAATAGAGTACCGACTGTCAATGACCTATGGAGTTTTTCCCCGTGGGGCGCCCCTGGGGACGGCCTCACGTCTTCAGTGACACTGCGCGTCGAGCGAAGCGGGTCGGCCGGACCTCGGGAGGAGCGGCAGTCCTCGCCGTCGCTCGCAATGACAACCGGTTGTTCGCAGCTCGGCCTCAGTCCCGCTCGGGCGCGGACCGTTTTTTCCTCAGAGTGGAAACAAGCCATGGATTTTCAATTCGACTACCTTGTAATCGGCAGCGGCATCGCCGGGCTGACTTTTGCGCTCAAGGCGTCCAGGAACGGCAGTGTGGCGATCGTAACGAAAAAGGACAAGCTGGAGACGAGCACAAATTATGCCCAGGGCGGCATCGCGTCCGTGGTGGGGCCCGACGATTCCTTCCAGCTGCACATCCAGGATACTCTGAATGCCGGCGACGGTCTGTGCCACCAGGACGCCGTGGATCTGGTCGTCAGGACGGGACCGGACCGCATCCTGGAGCTGGTTGAACTGGGCGTGCCCTTTAATGCGAGCGTCTCGAGCTCGGGCCGGTTCGACCTCGGGCGCGAAGGAGGACACAGTCGCAACCGCATCCTGCACGCTCACGACATGACCGGTCAGGCCGTGGAGAAAGTGCTCATCGCCGCGGCGGAGGCCAATCCGAACATCTCCATTTTCGAAAATCACCTGGTGCTGGACCTCCTGGTGCAGCACCAGTCGATCAAGGCGGGATCCGTCAGCCTGCAGCAGCAGGATATCTGCCGCGGCGCTTACGTGCTGGACACGGCCGCGCAGGAGATACACGTCTTCCGGGCCCATGCCATCCTCCTTTGTACCGGCGGGGCGGGGAAGGTCTATCTCTACACGTCCAATCCGGACGTGGCGACCGGGGACGGACTCGCCATCGCCTACCGGGCCGGCGCGACCCTCGCCAACCTGGAATTCGTCCAGTTCCACCCGACTTGCCTCTATCATCCCCAGGCCAAGAACTTCCTCATCTCGGAAGCGGTGCGCGGCGAAGGGGGCCGCCTGATCGACCGACGGGGCAGGGCCTTCATGGAACACTACCACCCCCTCAAGGACCTCGCCTTCAGAGACGTCGTGGCGCGGGCCATCGACAGCGAAATGAAGAAAACCGGCGATGATTGCGTGTTTCTGGATATCAGTCACAAGGATCCCGAAGTTCTGAAAAAGCGGTTCCCGGGAATCTACGAGAAGTGCCTGTCGCTGGGCATCGACATCACGCGGGATCCGATGCCGGTGGTGCCGGCCGCTCACTACATGTGCGGCGGCATTTTGACCGACCTCAACGGCCTGAGCACGCTCGACCGCCTGTACGCCATCGGGGAATGCGCGTGCACCGGTCTGCACGGCGCAAACCGGCTGGCGAGCAACTCGCTGCTCGAAGCGATGGTGATGGCCCACCAGGCGGCCATTGACTGTGAGCGGCGCATGCAAGGATGGCACAAGGAAGGATTGCCCGAAATTTCGGTCTGGCCTGTGCCGCGGCGCGCGCAGAGCGACCCGCTCAACAGCGAAATGGTGCTCATCGCTCACAACTGGGACATTATCCGCAGGCTGATGTGGAATTACGTCGGTATCGTCCGGACTGACAAACGGCTGGCGCTCGCTCAGAATCACATCGCGCACATTCGAATGGAAATCCGGGAACACATGCCCAATATTCCCATTCACAGCGATCTGGTGGAGCTGCAGAACCTGGCGCTGGTGGCCGAGCTCATCATTCGCAGCGCCATTTTGCGCAAGGAGAGTCGCGGCCTGCACTACAACCTCGATCATCCACAGAAGGATGATGCCAGGTGGCTCAAGGATACCATCCTCGTCAGGCCCCCCGCGGAAGAATTCGTCAGCACGGTTTTCGGATAGCGCGCCGGTCCCCGTCTCCGGGAATGGGAAGGACCCTGCGACCGCCCCTCAGGTGAACGCGCCGGGGGTGGTGGAGATGGCCGGCCTGGATTTCCGCCGGCGCGGGAAAGACAGTGCGGGCTTCGGGTGCCTTGTCGTGATCTGCGGGATCGGGCGGTTCGAAGGAGCGGCCGGCCTGCCGGCGCTCAGCGCAGGCAAGCATCGTGCAATTGTCCGGACGCAACACCGTCTTCCGCTGCGGAGGGACGTCCGCTTACCGGATCGTATCCCCTTCGATGGTCTTGGTTTCCACAACATTGGGTTGCGGGGCTTCCAGGAGAGGCCGAGGGGGCGCCTGTTCCACCCTCATCGTGAGCATCCCTCCCATGAAGCTGATTTCGTAATTGCGGTTGGACAGGTCCGTGCGGCTGATGGTGTCACGGAACTTCTGAAATTGCTTCTTGGCTTTCCGGTAAATGGTGTAAACGCCGCCGATGCAGATGGCGAATGCGAACAGAAAGACCCACACGGGAGTGGCCATGACTTTGCCCACCACCATGATGATGGAAGCCAGGACAAGCACGAAGAGCACCTGCAGCCCGATGATGAGGTACAGATAGTATATTCCCTCATTGATGCTTGTCGGGTCCTTCCGAACTTCCTCTTCGGCCTTGGGTTTGGGGGGCCTCTTCTTGAACGGGTTCTTGAACCACATTTACATATCCTTCGCGACGTGAACCCTAGGTTCACCCTTCCTGCGTTTCACTTGCAGCTTCCGGGAGCAATCGAGCCTGTTCGCACTGCAAAAGGTACTGTTTTTCCACTCGGAATTTTTCAAGATCCAGTTGATTGTCCAACATCTGCCTCGACAGGCGGTATCGCAGATAGATCACCCAGACGATGAGACCTCCCACGAAAACCGAAGCTCCAAGGAAGAACCACTGGTATTCGCGGACCGCGGCCATGCCGGCCTTGGCGAAATCCTCCACCGCGTTGGGGATCATCCACAGCAGCAGCACGCACAAAAGGACCGCAAAACCGATATGAAAGACGGAAACCTGGTGGAGTCGGCGAAACAGCGACCCGAAGCGTCCCGCCGTCTCGAGCGGGGCTCCCGGTTCGCCTTCCGCCGCGCGCCTGTCATCGCCGTAGAGCAGCAGCAGGTAGACCTTGACCAGGAAGGACACAAGCAGCGCCAGGCCGACCGGCACTCCCACGGCGGCCGAAATCCATGCCCGGAAAGGAAAGGGCACCTCCCGGGTGTCGATGCGCACGCTGTAGTTCTGGAGAGGACCGTGATTGTTCTCGAACACCATCCTCTCGTAACTGGTGAGCGCCGTGCCGTTTGCTTCGTAAACGCTGCCCCCGGTCTTCGGGTCGGTGACGATGACGCGTGATTTCTGTCCGGCCTGTCCGGCCGCCGCCATGTATATCAAAAGCTCGAGCACGAGAAAAGCGAGGACGCTTACAGTCAGGATCGTCAGTTGATGACGTTTCCCTTCGAAAAGGTCCAATAGTCTCAATTTGTCAGACATGGTTTCAATTCGTTATGGTGCCGGGAGCTTAACCGTCCGCGGCCGAAAGCTCCCCTTCCCGCTCCCGACCGAGCGTCGATCCGGGAGACGCAAATCCAAATTCAGCCCTTCCGCTCACAGGAAGGGGAAAGCACGATTCCCCGCGGGCGGGGATAAGCCTCGACCCTCCCCAAAGGGTTGGTCGGGCCGTCGCATACAAGGGGCGGGCCTTGAGCCCTTCCGGGCCGGAGCCACGCGCCCGGGGATCGCTCAACCCGGGACGAATCCGCCTGCGCCCGGAATGCACTGCACCGGGGGCGACGCAGTCCACCACCTGTCCCCCCGACATCGCCGCAGAAAAGGAATTCATGCGCCTTCCGAATCGTTGTCGTCTCGAAGCGTTATGCCCATAAATCCTAAGCGGTTTGTTTCAAAAGCTAACATTCGGCACCCGGAGAGTCAAACAAAAAGCCGTGACGCGACATCGACAGGGGTCGGTCCCGGAGGGTGTCCGAAAGGAGGACAAAGAAAAACGCCTTCCGGGGCCTGAGCGGCCCTGCGGAAGGCGTGTGAACCGGTCCGGGTATCCGTGTGAATACTCAAACCAGGAATCGAGGCAGCTTACTTGTATGCCGCGTTCAGCTCCTTCTCCCTCGGGAAGAGGGGCAGGTACCGGTACGACAAGGAGATGATCAGCACGCAATAAGCCAGCATGGCCAGCGAGGGAGCCACCTCGTAAACCGTGGGCATATAGACTTCCCACTTGTCGAAGGGCATCACCGGGGCGGCAATGGCCTGCACGGTCATGACGTAGCGGTTGAGCGACACGCCCACGATATCGAGGAAGAACATGAGAAAGAGGAGGAAACTGTTTTTCCTGCCTTTGGGCGTGAGCAGGACCGCCGCCGGGATCACGCCGCAGATGATGATCTCGGTGATGAGGAGCCATATGCCGTAGGCGGAACCATGATAGAAATCGCCCAGGGTGAATCCGAATTCCGGGGATTGAACGAATGCCCAGTAAAGCGTGTCGATGATTTTCAACACGATGTAAAAACTCAGCAGGCCGGCGACGATCTTGCCGATGAGCTCATAAACGCTGTAATCGACGAGCTTCTTGCGGCTCACCTTCTCGATCGCCCGGCAGACGAGCGCCGTGAACGCCGGTCCGGAAGCGATGGCGGACAGGATGAAGAGGAAGAACGTCCATGGCCAGATGAAGAAGCCGCCTCGAAAGGCGAAGGGGCGGGCGAAGAGGACGCCGGCCACGCCGCCCAGCGAGCCTTGGTGGAAGAAGCTGAGAAACGTGCCGGTGAGGGCGAAGATCGCCATGCAATCGTGCAGGCTGTGGCCGAATACTCTCACCGCCTTGTGCTCCTGCAGCTTACGGTTTTCCAGAATGATCGGCACGTATTCGATGAGCAGCACGATGGCGTAACAGGTGATGCAGAAGATCACTTCGGTAAGCATCGAGTGCACGTTGGCGTGCCAGTACGGAAACCAGCCCCGAACGGGTTGCCCGATTTCGAGGAGCAGGATGACGATGGCGCCGGTGTAACAGACGAACCCGATGATGACCGCGAGATTGATGATCTTGTAGAGTTCCTTGAGCGCCGGGAAGAAACGGGACAAACCATAATATAGAAAGCCCGAGAAAAACGCTCCGGCTCCAAGCGCAATGATCGCGAGGTCAACCGTGATGTATGCCCCGAAGCCGAAGTAGTCGTTCAACCCGGTGACATTCAGCGCTTTCAGCAAGACGATGGCCCCGGCACCCACTCCCCATCCTATGATAGCGAGGAGAATCAGCACCCAGATCCCAAACACGGGAAGCGGACAGCGCTTCAATCCTTCGGGAATCAATGCCTTATCCATTCTCGACCCCTCATTCTGGTGCATTGACAGTGAGTAATGCTAAAACAGCCTAACCGATGAGCAGAAACCCTGACGGCGGCAATTCCGACCCGCCTCAACCCTTCACCACATTGTCCGCTTGTTTGCGAACCCATTCGTGCCTGCTCAGATAGTAGACCTTGGGTTCGGTGTGCAGCTTGGCCAGAATCCTGAAAGCCCTGGGATCCTTGATGAGCTTTCCCACTTCGCTGTTGGCGTCCCTGATGTTTCCGAAGGTGATGGCCTTCGTCGGGCAGGCTTCGGCGCACGCCGGCGTATATTCGACGGCTTCGAGGTCCGCCTTGTCGAGGTATGCCTTGGACCTTGCCTTCATCATGCGGTGGCTGCAGAACGTACACTTCTCGACCACGCCGCGCATCCGGGGGCTGACCTCCGGGCTGAGCATCGATTCCATGGGTTTCGGCCATGCCGGATCCCACCAGTTGAAGTCGCGGGCATGGTAGGGGCACGCCACCATGCAGTACCGGCAGCCGATGCAGCGCGGATAGATGTGCGTCACGAGGCCGTTGCGCTCATCCCGCGTGGTGGCATTCACCGGGCACACGAAGGTGCACGGGGAATGATGCGGCGCATCACAGTGCATGCAGGGCCTGGGCAGGTAGGCGAGCTGATAGTCGGGATACCCCTTGCCGTTGTTCAGATGGTAAATCTCCATCCATGTGATCGAACGGAGCTTATTCGATTCGTCGGCGCGAAACGAAATATTGTTTTCCGCCTGACAGGCCACGCTGCATGCCATGCAGCCGGTGCACTTGTCGAGGTCGATCACCATGCCGTAACGAAGCTTGCCTTCCGAATGTCCTGTATCGCTCACGGATTATACCCCCCTAGGCGCGACGCAAATGAGCACGAGCAGCCCAAACGGTCCCGAGGCCGGTGACCCGGTCCAGCTGGACTTCGACCACACCGTTCGCATTGACACCCTTGTCCTTGATGTATTCGTCATAGGCCTTGTGGCCCAAACCCTGAGCAAGATAGACCACCTTGGGCCGCGCCCCGGCGTAGAGGTGCACCCGTACCGGGACCTCGCCCTGCGGCGTCTTCAGGACCGCGGAATCGCCCTCGGCCATTCCGAGCTCCGATGCCGTGGCGGGATTGATCTCCACGAACTGATCGTTCTGCCTGAGAATGAAATCAAACACCGTCTTGGTCATGAACGGCGGATTGGCGAGATCCCGATCGGCCAGCGCGGACATCTGGTAAGTCACCAGCAGGAGCGGATAATCCTTGTCGCTGCCGCGAGGCGGCACCTGGGAAAAGTGCGGCAGGTAGACCTGGTCGTCGTCTCCGGTCTGTCCCTTGGCCAGGAGAAGCTGCGCCGCAAGTTCGAACTTTCCGGACTCCGTCTTGAGATCCTTGAGCGGATCGACGGGCGCGTCATACCAGCAGGCCCCGCCGGCCAGCTTCTTCCAGAGATCGGCCCCATCCTTGTAGTTGGGCTTGAGCGCCTCCTCAGGCTGAAGCTTCCACAGCTCCACCCCCTTCTTGTCGGCCAGAGCACCCCTGGCGGACGCCGCCAACCCCTCCGCGCGCTTCTTCAGATACTCCTCATGGGAAGCCCAGGGGAGGGCCGCCGCGATGGAGCCTCCCAACTGCTTGGCGACCGACATGACAATGTCTCCGGCCGCCTTGGTGTTCAGATGCGGCTTCAGGACCGGAGCGCATAGGCCGTAGTAGGCATACGGCGCGCCGGGAATGCCGATGACGTCGTCGAATCCCTCGAAAGCGGTGTGAATGGGCAGGATCAGATCCGCCTGCTGCGCCGTTTCATCCATATACGACGAGAGCGAAACGAGGGTCCCGATCTTGGCCAGAGCCTGCTGGAAGAGCTTGTTTTCGAAAAGCCCGTACGCGGGATTGGCCTCGTGAACCAACATGACTTCGATGGGGTACTTGCCCCCGTTGGAAACCGCGTCGAGGAACCCATGCAGGTTATTGCCGGGCAGAACGGGCAGAGGACCCTTTTGCGAGGATGCAAGGTCCAGGCGGAGTTGCTTGAGTCCCTTCAAGGCCGAAGGGTCGCCCGGCAGTTCGGGAAGGGCGCCGAGCGGCACCTCGGGGGCGAAACCGATCGCTCCTCCCGCCTTGATGTTGCCCTTGAGCGCGTTCAAAGCCAGAAAGCTGAGCTCGTTGTACATATCCTTGGGGACGCTTCCCTGGGGTTGGCCCCAAACGGCCACGGCACCCTTCTGAGCGCCGAATTCCTTGGCCAGCTCACGAATCTTGGCGGGTTCGATACCGGTGAGCTTCGAAATCGCCTCCGGCGTGTAGGCATCGGTCTGCACCAGGAACTTGAAACCCTTGTGGCTCTTGCCCTGGCTGTCCGTCCAGTCCTCGAAGCCGAAGACCCGGTCGGCCATGAATTCGGCGTCGTAGAGCTTGTCCTTGACCATCAGGTGCGCGATGCCGAGCGCAAGGGCCGCCTCGGTGCCCGGAGGCACCGCAATCCACCGGTCCGCCATGGCGGCCGTCGTCGAACAGCGGGAATCCACCTGGACAATCTTCGCGGCACTCTTGCCGCCCTGGCGCCAACGCCGGAACGCGGCCTGCATGCGGCCCGGAGAACCCCAGCCTTCAACCAGGCCGGCCCCGAAACTCAGGATGTACGGCGCGTCCTCGATATTGCAGCCGAACGCCGCTTCACGGCCCGTGGTCACGGCACCCGCGAGCTTGAGGCTGTCCGCGTGCGCCGGCATCTTGAACAGGTTCGGAGAACCGTAGGCGGCAAAGAACTGGTTCAGCAAGGCATCCATGCTGCTGCGCCGACGCCTCGTGATGCCGGCCAGGCCGTTGGGCTTGCCGTCCGTGCGCATTTGACCGAGCTTCTTGGCCAATTCACCGACGGCTTCGTTCCACGCGATGGGTTGGAACCCCGTCGGATCTCCCCGCCGCTTGGTCTGCTTCAGCGGCTGCGCGATCCTGTACGGAGCGTACAGGAACTGAAGACCCGCGGCACCCAGCGCGCATATGCCGCCCTGGTTGACGGGGTGATTCGGGTTGCCCTCCAGCAGGATGGCGCGCTTGCCGTCGACCAGCCTCGCCTGGACGCCGCAGCCTCCTTCGCACAGAGCACAAACGGTCGGTTTGCGGGTTATCTCGCCCCGTGCCGGGGATGGGCGCCAGAACCAGTTCTGTGACCAGATCGCGGCGTCATCCGTCAGCTTCCACGGCAGTGGTGAGAGCAGGGTGCCGCCCACCGCTCCAGCCATAAACTGTAATACAGCTCTCCTCCCAACCTTCATTCGATCAACCCTCTCATGAACGGCGTATGTATTTTATTGAAAAAATATCCGTAACCCCTAAAGGATGACCTGCAACCGTACTACTTATGGCAGATTTCACAATTGTTGCTGCCGTTCTGCTCGGCGTGGCACTTCTCGCAGTCGACCATCTTCATGGTCGACTTGCTGTACCCGGTGAGGCGATTCTCGTAGAAATAGGGAACGACCTTCTCCTCCGTCACCGGCCGGTGACAGCTCTCGCACTTGACGCCCTTGGCCTGGTGAGGAGCGTGAGAAAAGAAGACGTTGTCCGGCTGCCAGGCGTACACAAGCCAGGGAACCTCGCGATCCTTCTGGATGTATTCCTCCACCAGGATCTGCTCCGATTTCTCCTGCCCCATCTGGCTCTCGTGGCATTCCTTGCACTTGTCGATCTTCGGAATACCGACATACGTGCCGTCCGGGCGGAAAGCATGACAGTCTTCGCAGGTGGTGTCCTGGTGTGCCACATGACTGAAGTTGATGGGCTGGGCCTTCTGGGAGTACAGGAGGTCGGGGCCGATCACCCAGCCGAACACCAACGCGCCGATGAACCCCACAGCAAAGACGACTCCCCCCACCACCTTACCGGAAGCACTCTTGTTCTCTTCTTTCATAGGACAGCCTCGATTGTTGCGATTTACAGGTATTGTGCGATCCAAAAAGAACCAAAAAAAACAAGACACCCGAAACCAAACCGAAAAGATGCCGCCGAGACCCGTAAAACAAGACCTGGCGCCACTTCAAAAATTATTTTTCACAAGGTTCGGACTACTTAATCGCTTCTCGTTTCGGTTGTCAAGAAAAAAAGCAAGATGCCGATTTTGCGTCTATTCTTCAATGAATGCACAGGACTGTGCATTATGGGGTGAAGCATTGCACAACGCGCCCCTATTGTGAGAATTTTCCGGAATGGAGGGCCGGACAAGGGTTTCCCCCTTCGAACCAACCGGCTGGTGTGGTGCCGGTTTTGAGAAAAAAAGGATTGTGCATCCTTGAGCAAACAGGGGCGATGTCGCCGGCGTGCGGGCGCGGACATTTCGGAGTCCGGTCGTATCGCAGGAGCGGATTGGCCGGTTCCCCGCCTGCGGTCGCGGCCGCGTGCAACGTTTCGGGCGGCGGTTTCGGGCGGGTTTTCGGGGTGGACCGGCGCATCCCCGTCCGGGTAAAATAAAAGCGAAGGCTCATTCCGGAGTGCTGTATGCGTCCGTTTTGTGCTATTCATAAAAATTGAATCGAGTTGGTACACTTGGGCTTCGCAATCCGCGGCAAGGATGGCGGATCGGCCGGAGGGCGGCACATGGAGGGGGCGAGGCTGATGCGCGTGATGACCTTCAATCTGCGTTTCGAGAATGATGCCGACGGAGAAAACCGGTGGGTCTGCCGTCGGGACATGGTCGCCAGGGTTGTGGCTCGATACGGTCCTTGGGTTCTCGGGACCCAGGAGGGGATGGTGAGTCAGCTTCGCTTTCTCGAGGAGCATCTCCAGGGCTACGAACTGTATGCTCCCGGACGGTTTTGGGACGAGTCCTGCCAGTATCCGACACTCTTTTACAGGCGCGACGTCATGCGTCCCCTGGAGGGGGACGAGTTCTGGCTGTCCCTGACGCCCCGGGTGCATCGCAGCAAGTCCTGGGACAGCGCATTCCCGAGGATGATCAGCTTCGGGCGCTTCGAAAGTCTGGAGGATGGACGCGCGGTGTGGGTGGGCGTAACGCACCTGGATCATATCGGGGACGCGGCGCGGGCCGCTCAGGCCGAGCGCGTCGCCGAATGGGCCTGTGGACGCGACGGGAGCTGTATCCTGATGGGAGATTTCAACGATGTTCCCGGTTCGCCTGCCCACCGGCTGCTGATCGATGTTCTCCAGGATTGCTGGGAGGCCCTGGGAAGGAGCGAAGACGAGAGCGGCATGACCTATCACAAGTTCAGCGGGATTCCCCAGATCGCGCGCATGGACTGGATCCTGGCGAGCCGGGATATGCGGGTCCTGGATCAGGTCGTGGTCCGCGACCAGGAAGGCGGGCGTTACCCATCCGACCATTTTCCCTGTTTCGCCGACGTGAAATGGGCCTGAGCGGGTGGCGCGGCCCTTAAAGGCCGGCGCCCGCGGCATGGAGTCGAAATGAAGGACCACGTGAGAATCGCCATTATCCAGCCGAAACCATACCCATTGTTCGACGATCCGAGAAACCTCGGGCATGCCCTGCAACTCCTGGAAAAGTGCCGGACCGAGAAGCTCGATATCATCTGCTTCCCGGAATACTTCCCGTTTCAGGGGGAGAAGGAACTGGGAGCGGCGGCTCGGCAGTTGAAGGCCTATATCGTCGCGGGAATCGTTGAAAGCGATGGAGACAAGCTGTACAACACTGCAACCATTTTCAACCGGTCGGGCCAGATCCTGGGGCGGCAGCGCAAGCGCAATGTCGGCAGCCTGGAGCGGAACGAGCTGGGAATATCGCCCGGGGACGGCTTGTTCCGTGCCTTCGTGACGGACTTCGGAAAGATCGGTCTTCCCGTGTGCATCGATTTCTGGGGGCAGCCCGAAGCGGGTCGGCAACTGGTGGACCAGGGCGTGGAGATCATCTTCAACATGAGCGTGTTCCCGGTTCTGCGAGGGCACTGGAAGACGGGGGCGATGGTTCGCGCCTTCGACAACTTCGTACCGGTGGTGGGGGTGAATACGGCGGACTACAACGCGTTGTTGAACGGCCGCAGGGTGCATCACCACGGCGGGGGAAGTTTCGTCATCGGTCCCCCGAGGATGCTGGACAAGGATGATTTCAGGCGATGGGTGAAGGGGCTGGATTCCCTCGACCCCTGGGTGCAGATCGAGCTCGACCAGCTCGAGCAGGTCTACGTGGGGGAAGTCAACCTCGGCAGCGGCAACAAATTCAGAAAGGAATTCTTCGATCGGTTCGGCTTTCAGCGCCCGGTGTGACGCGGGTTGGAGACATCAATGCCTCGATTCCGGACTGGCCGGCGGTTTGCGGGCGGTGATCGGCGGGGTGTTGGGGTGAGCGCGACGAAGAGACGGAAGACTCATGGAAAAACCCAGTAGAAACGTTTACCTGAAGATGAAAACGCTCGAGGAGGCCGCCGCGCTCTGGATGGGCGCGGACCCGGAGCGGAAGTGCGCGGTGGAAACCGTTCCCACGACGCATGCGCTGCAACGGACGACCGCCGGTCCGGTGATCGCCGGTCGTTCGGTTCCCCACTATCACGGGTCCGCCATGGACGGCATTGCGGTCAGGGCCCGGGACACGTTCGGGGCCGGGGACACCACTCCCATCCGGCTGCAGGTGGGGAAGACCGCATTCCCGGTGGACACCGGCGACCCGCTGCCGCCCGATACGGATGCCGTGATCATGATCGAGCATGTCGACCAGGTGGACGAAGCGACGATGGAGATACGTGCGGCGGCATTTCCCTGGCAGCACGTGCGCAAGGTGGGCGAGGACATCGTTGCGGGAGAGCTGCTGCTGCCCGAGCACCACCGGATTCGGCCGCCCGACGTGGGGGCGTTGCTCGCGGCCGGGGTGCTGAGCGTCAGCTGTTATGCCCGTCCGAAGGTGTGGATTCAGCCGACCGGAACGGAGCTCATTCCGGCGAGCCGTGCCGGGGAGGCGGCACCCGGGGAGATCGTCGAATTCAACGGCACGGTGTTGAGCGGCATGGTCGAGGAATGCGGGGGTGTTGCCGAGCTGCGGGAAATCATTGCCGACGATTATGCCGGCATCCGGGAAGGGCTGGCGAGCGCCGTGGATTCGGATGCGGACCTGGTCCTCATCAACGCCGGTTCTTCCGCCGGGTCCGAGGATTTCACGGCGGCGGTCGTTGCCGAACTGGGGGAAGTGCTCGTGCACGGGGTCACGATGATGCCCGGCAAGCCGACCATTCTCGGGATCGTCCGGGGTAAGCCCGTGGTGGGTATTCCCGGATTTCCGGTTTCCGCGATTCTGGCCTTCGAGCAGTTCGTGCGGCCTCTTCTGTACCGGCTCCAGGGATTGCCCTGTCCTTCCTACGATGAAGTGGACGCCGAGATCGCACGGAAAACGCCGTCGAAGCTCGGATTGGAGGAATTCGTGCGCGTCATCCTGGGACGGGTTCAGGGCAAGCTCATCGCCATGCCCCTGCAGCGGGGCGCCGGCGTGATCACGTCGCTCACCAGGGCGGACGGCATCCTCAGGGTTCCCCAGGAGCTCGAAGGGCTCGACCAGGGCGAAATCGTCCGCGTGAGACTGCTCAGACCCAAAGAGCAGCTCGACCACACGATGATCATGATCGGAAGCCACGACAATACCATCGATGTGCTCGCCAACGAGTTCAAACGCCGAGACGGCCGCATGCAGCTGTCGTCCGGCAATGTCGGAAGCCTCGGAGGACTGATGGCGGTGAGGCGCGCGCAAACGCACCTGGCGGGCTCGCACCTGCTGGACCCCGCCACGGGCGGCTACAACCATTCCTACGTGGAACGTTACCTCCAGGGTGTTCCGATCCGGCTGGTGACCCTGGCCGTGCGTCAGCAGGGACTGCTCGTTCGCAGGGGAAACCCCGCCGGAGTCCGTGGAGTGCGGGATTTGGCGCGGCCGGACGTGGCCTTCATCAATCGCCAGGCGGGTTCCGGAACCCGGATCCTCTTCGACTACTGCCTGGGCAGGGAAGAACTCGCTCCGGAGGAAATCCGCGGGTACGACCAGGAAGAGTTCACCCACATGGCGGTTGCGGTCACGGTCCTTTCCGGGCGGGCCGACGCGGGCATGGCCATTTTCGCTGCGGCACGGGCGCTCGGTCTCGATTTTATCCCGGTCGCCGAGGAGCGCTACGACCTGGTGATCCCCGAGTCGTTCTGGGAAGATCCGAAGATGCGGCTTCTCATGGAGATCATCACGTCCGGCAGGTTTCGAAAGATGGTTTCGGAGCTCGGCGGGTACGATGTCTCCGTGTCGGGAACCCTTGCGGGACAGTGGGACGGGAAGAAGTGGCTCTCCGGGAAATGATGGACGGGATGGGCGAGCAGGTCCGCCGCGGCGGGACGCGCGGAAGCGGTACGAACGGGGATGGGAAGCCCGCCTCCGCGCCCGAACCCGGCTACATGCGATTGCACCGGGGAGGAAAGCTGAGCGGAAGGGCCGCGGCGATGCGCCGGTTCCTCTCCCGGTGCGTGATGTGTCCGCGGCGCTGCAGGGTCGATCGCAGCCGGGGAGAGCTGGGGGTGTGCGGCACCGGAAGCGGGATCGAGATTGCGGCCATCGGCATCCATCCGTGGGAGGAACCGCCGATATCCGGAACGCGCGGTTCGGGAACCGTATTCTTTTCCGGATGCACTCTGAGGTGCGTATTCTGTCAGAACTATCCCATCAGCCAGATGGGGGTCGGCCGCGGCTTTTCCGCGCGTGAGCTCGCGGATGCGATGCTGGAGCTTCAGGCCGGGGGCGCGCACAACATCAATCTCGTCACCTCCACCCACCAGATGGCGGGCTTTCTGGAAGCCTTGGTGCTTGCCGTGCCGCTGGGCCTGCGTGTTCCCATCGTCTACAACACCAGCGGCTATGAGTCGGAGGAGACCCTGCGCCTTCTGAGCGGGATCGTCGACATCTACCTGCCGGACATCAAGTATTCCGATCCGCGGACGGCCTTGCGCTATTCCGACTGCGCCGACTACGTCGCGTTCAACCGACGGGCGCTGCTGGAAATGTGGCGGCAGGTGGGGCCGCTCCAAACGGACGGCGACGGCGTTGCCTGCAGGGGGATGATGGTCCGTCACCTGGTGCTGCCGGCAGACGCGGCGGGAACGAGAGGCAGTTTCGCCTTTCTTGCCGAGCACATCGGGCCGGAGCTGTGGGTCAGTCTCATGAACCAATACTTTCCCGCTCACAAGGCACTGAACCTTCCTCCACTTGACCGTAAAGTCACGGACGAGGAATATGGGGATGCTTTTCGAGTCCTTTCGGAGCTGGAATTCGACAACGGTTTCACCCAGACGTGTTCAACGGGGGACGAGGTCGACTGTTTGCCGAAGATGCAGTGAACCCGGCCCACGGATTATTGCCGCCGACGGATGGGGCGTGTCCCCCAAAGACCTGATCCGACGCGGCGGCGCTTCTGCTGAATGTCAATGATTGCGCCAGACCGGTCGGGGTCGTTCTCGTGCTCCGACCGGCAGTTCCCGGCAACACGATCATCGGGCGCGGGGATAAAGCCGGCCTGCGACCGATGTGTATTCACGCTGATTCGGATTCGATCCGGATGCTCCTCCCCCTCCCCGTGCCCCGGGGGTTCAGGATGATGAGAATGGAAGACAGAAGCTACCGAAAACTGCACTGGAAAATCGTAGCGACGACGTTGAGTTTCTCGCTCGTGCCGCTTTTCGTGGTCGGATTCAGCATCTACTACCAATTCAGCGTTTCCTACAAGGCCAAGGTCATGGAGAGTCTCAGAACGCTGACGGAGAACAGAGCCAACGCCGTCGATCTCTTTCTGGACGAGCGCGTGTCGCAGCTGAACACCCTGGTGTACACCAACTCCATCGATCAACTGGGGGATGAAAGATACCTGACGAGAGTCTTCACGCTGCTGCAGATGCGGTCGAAGTCGTTCGTCGACGTGGGCATCATCGACGCCGAGGGCAATCACGTGGCCTATGTCGGTCCGTATCAGCTCAAAGGTCTGAACTACAGGAACGAAGAGTGGTTCGGAGAGACGATGCTCCGGGGGATCTACATCAGCGACGTCTTCACCGGGTTCCGCAAATTCCCGCATTTCGTGATCGCGATCATGCGCCGCGAGGGAGAGAAGACCTGGATTTTGCGGGCGACCATCAACACGGACATCTTCGAAGCCATGGTCAAGGCGGCGCAGATCGGGATGAAAGGCGATGCCTTCCTGATGACCAAGGACAACATCCTGCAAACCTCTCCGCGTTTTGGCGGGGAGCTTCTCGGCAAGGTCGGCTACCCGATTTTCCCTAAATTTCAGGGAGCGCGCGTGGAAGAAACGGAGCTTGGCGGCGAGGAAGCCCTGTACGGGATCGTGTGGCTCAAGGACAAACAGTGGCTTCTTGTCATCAAGGAGGATCCCCTGGAGAATCTGACGCCGATCCTGAGGACCCGGGTGCTCGTGATCGCCCTGGTGCTGGGCGGGGTGCTGGTGATCGTCATGGGGACGCTCCTGGTCAGCAACGCCGTGGTGCGGCAACTGGTCAAGACGGACCGTGAAAAAGCGGTGCTGGATGCGGGGCTCGTGCAGTCGAGCAAGATGGCCGCGCTGGGAAAGCTCGCTGCCGGGATTGCCCACGAGGTGAACAACCCGCTTGCCGTGATCAAGGAAAAGGTCGGCTGGATGAAGGACCTTTTGAGCGAAGAAGATGTCGGCGCAAGCGAGAACTTCAAGGAATTTGACGATGCGGTGAAAAAGATCGATTATCATGTGGAACGGGCCAGAAAAGTGACGCATCGCCTGCTCGGGTTTGCCAGGCGCATGGAACCCTTCCAGGAGCAGGTGACCATGAACCGGGTGATCGAGGAGACGGTCGATTTTCTGAAAAACGAGGCGCACTATCGAAACATCGAGATCCGCACGGCGCTCGATCCCGATCTGCCAACGACTACGAGCGACTCATCTCAACTCCAGCAGGTCTTCCTCAACATCCTCAACAACGCTATCGACGCGATCGGGAAAAACGGCGTCATCACCGTGTCGACCGGGTATGATGCCAGGAACAGGGAGTTGAGCGTTTCCATCGCCGATGACGGCCCGGGCATTCCGAGCGAAGTGCTGGGCAAGGTTTTCGATCCGTTTTTCACCACCAAGGATGTGGGCAAGGGGACGGGACTCGGGCTTTCCATCAGCTATTCCATCATTGAAAAGCTGGGAGGCACAATCAAGGTGGCAAGCCAGGTCGGCAAGGGGACCACGTTTTCCATTCACCTGCCTCTCGTCAACCATGCGACGGCCTGAGGGGGCCTGCGGTTGAAGACGCCCCCCCCGGATCGGATCGCAAGGCGTGCGACGTCATCGGGACTTTCATGTGAAAGGCATGCTTATGGAAGGCTTCAGAGTACTGGTTGTCGATGATGAGACCGATTTCCTCGAAACCATCGTGAAACGCTTGAGAAAGCGCAAAGTGGACGCCGTCGGCCTGACCAGCGGCGTGGAAGCGTTGAAATATCTCGAAAAGGAGCATTTCGACGTGGTGATCCTGGATGTCAGAATGCCCGGACTGGACGGCATAGAAACCCTCAAAGAGATGAAGAAAAAGAGGCCCCTCATGGAGGTCATCATGCTCACGGGGCACGCTTCGGTCGAGTCGGGCATGCAGGGAATGCAACTGGGGGCGTTCGACTACGTCATCAAGCCCGCGGATTTCGATGAACTGATGGAGAAGATCCGGCAGGCACGCGAGAGAAAATCGATCCACGAGGAAAAGCTCCGGCGGAGCTAGAGGCCGGATAGAGCGCTCGCGGGCGAAGGCCCCGTCCTCCCTGTCCCGCTTCGAACGTGGTTTTGCATGCCGGTGCGGATTGCAGAATGAACGACCATCATGAAGATCGTTGAAAATCTTATGGCTTTCCGACGCGCCTGGTTTCCATACCTGATCGCCCTGCTCATCGCGGGGCTCGGCGTGCTTCTCTGGATCAAGGCCGGCCCCGAATTCGGGCTGATTTCCCTGCCCGTGTTGTGCTGCGCGTTCTTACTCACCCGAAAACTGGTGCTGCAACTGGCAAAGGCGAACGAGCAGAAACTGTCCCTGGACCGGCAACTGATCCAGTCGCAGAAGCTTGCCGCAATAGGCGAGCTTTCCTCCGGAATCGCCCATGAAATCAACAATCCGCTGGCGATCATCGGGCAGGAAGTCGAGTGGATGAAGCACCAGGCAAAGGATGCGGGCACGGGCGGAGGCGGAAACCTTGCGGAATTCCTCGACTCCCTGATGGAAATAGGCAAGCAGGTCGACCGTTGCCGGGAAATCACGCATAAGCTCCTGGATTTTGCCAGAAAGCGGGAACCTCTCATCCAGACGACGGACATCAACAAGCTGGTCGAGGACATGGTGCGACTCGTGGAGAGGGAGGCGGTCAAGCGGAAGATCAAGATCGACAGAGACTACCAGCCCGACCTGCCCGTGGTGCAGACCGATGCTCCACAGCTCAGGCAGGTGGTCCTCAACCTGCTGATCAACGCCAATGCCGCGATCGATGCGGGCGGGTGCATCACCGTCGCCACGAGGGTCGTGGACAACGGATACGTGGAGCTTTCGGTGAGCGACACCGGCTGCGGCATTCCCGAAGAGAACAGGGACAAGATTTTCGACCCTTTCTTCACCACCAAGCCCCCGGGGAAAGGCACGGGACTCGGCCTTTCCATCTGCCATGGGATAATCACCAAACTGGACGGCCGGATCACGGTGGCCAGTGAAGTCGGAAAGGGAACGACCTTTGCGGTGCGGCTTCCGATCGGTCGCAGGAAAGGAACAACGGGATGACAGGCAAACCGAAGGTGCTGATCGTCGATGATGAGGAGAGGTTCAGGATCACGCTTCGCAAACTGCTCGGCGTGCAGGGGGTCGAAGCCAATACTTCGGGAAGCGCAAGAGAGGCCCTGGAAGAATTGAACAACCGGCCTTACGACGTCGTGCTGCTCGACGTGAGGATGCCCGAGATGAGCGGGATCGAAGCCCTGGCGGAAATCAAGAAAACGCACCGGGATCTCGAGGTGATCATACTGACGGGGCACGCTTCCGTGGACATCGCCGTGGAGATCATGCGACTGGGCGGCTACGAGTATCTTCTGAAACCGTGTGCGATGGACGAGCTCGTGGCCAAGATCGAATCCGCCTACGAACGCAAAGTCGCCCGCGAGGAGCGCAGACGAAAGGCGCAGGTCAGTCCGTCGGACCTTGCTTCTTGAACGACTTGGAATCGACGTTGGTTTCACGCATCAGGCGGTGCAGGTATTGCCTCTTGAGCCCCGATTCCCGTGCCGCCTGCGAAACGTTGCCGGAATGCCGGGCGAGCGCCTTGGAGATGTACTGTGACTGAAACTCCTCGATGAGCTTGTCCTTGGCTTCCTTGAACGGCATGGAATAGATGTCGCCCTCGGAGAACAACGGAGTTTCGGAGGAAGGAGCCTCGCGGCAGGGGAGCGTGACGTCTTCGGTTTCGAGGGTGTTTGCGGCGGCCATGATCACCCCGCGTTCGATGGTGTTCTCGAGCTCCCGGACATTCCCCGGCCAGTCTCTTTGCATCAGCGCGTTCAGCGTCTCGGGGGAGACCCGCTTGATGTTCTTGTGGTGCAGAACAGTGTATTTTTCGAGAAAATTGTGGACCAGCAGGGGAATATCGTCCATCCGCTCCCGCAGAGGCGGCACAACGATGTTGATCACGTTCAGGCGGTAGAAAAGGTCCTCGCGGAATTCGCCCCTCCTGATCATTTCGTGGAGATTCTGGTTGGTGGCCGCAATGAACCGTATATCCACCTTTCTTATGGTATTCGAGCCGATGGCCTTGTATTCGCCTTCCTGCAAAAGCCGGAGCAGCTTCACCTGCATCGCCATGCTCAAGTCGCCGATCTCATCGAGAAAGAGGGTGCCGTGATTGGCTTCCTCGATCAATCCCTTCTTGTCCCGCAGCGCTCCCGTGAAAGAGCCGCGAAGGTGGCCGAACAGCTCGCTTTCGATAATGGACTCCGGCAGAGTGCTGCAGTTCAGCGGAATAAACTGTTCATCCTTGCGCAGACTGTGCTTGTGAAGCTCTCGGGCCACCAGTTCCTTGCCCGTGCCGCTCTCTCCCGTGATCAGCACCGTCGCGCTCGTCTTCGCCACGCGATCGATCTGGTTGTGCAGCGTCCGCATGGCGCGACTGGAGCCGATAAGAGACGCGAACTGCGACTTTCCCTCGAGCCGCTCCCGCAGGTAAGTGTTCTCTTTTTGCAATTGCTGCCATTTCAAGGCCTGATCGACGACGTGGAGGATGCGTTCCTTTCGGAACGGCTTCGTGACATAATCGAACGCGCCCTTGCGGGTCGCCTCGATGGCTGATTCGATGGTTCCGTAAGCGGTCATGATGATGACCGCGGTGTTTGGATTCTTCTGTTTCACGGCCTCCATGACTCCCAGGCCGTCGCGACCCGGCATCCGCAAATCCGTGATGACCAGGTCGTAATCGTTTTTCTTGAGCAGTTCCGTCACCTGCAGGGGATCGTCGACGGACGTGATCTCATGGTCCGTCCGGTCGGACAGTATGCGGGACAGAAGCGAGAGCATATCCTGCTCGTCATCGACCATCAAGATTTTGCCGGGCATTTCGTACCCCCAGGTTTTTGTCCGTATGTGCGGACATTTTGACTGCACTATTGACGCCAAGTCAACAGAAATGTCATCTAAAAGTTTCAGGGGGGTGACCACCGGGAATGCAAAGCGGAGTGTTGGACTCATGGAAACCAAGGAACGGCTCAAGCTCCACAGGGTTCTGAAAATCATAGGCGTCGTCAGCCTGGTGATGGTCGGCATCGCGTTCTATTTGGGAATCACTTCGTCCAGGCACATGAAGGGAGTCATCCGGGGGCAGTTCAACGACCAGCAGCTCGTTCTGGCCAGGACGACGGCCGAGAGGATCGAGAGGAACATCCAAAACGCCATCGCGGACCTGACCCTGCTCAACTCCCTGCCTGCGGTGCAGTACAACGATCCCAACAGTTACGATCAACTGCTCATGTCGACCATGCCGGTCCTCTACAGGGACAATATCATCGAAATCAGGCGGGTGGACCGGGACGGGAACACCATGTTCGTCGCCAACGATCAGGGGATAGCGACCGGGTATTACGGGGTCGTTCCGCAGGAGGCGGGCGCATACATGTCGTGGGCCTCGGAGCTCAGCAACCGCGGGAATGTGATGGGTACCGGCGCGCGTCCCCGAGATCCTTCGAAGGACAAGAAATCCATCGTGCTGGACTTGATCACCCCCACCCGCGAGGAGGCGGTCGACGCCTTGCACCCGCGCCCGTCCCGGGGATTCGCCGGGTATTTGAAGGTGACCCTGGACGTCAGCAAGCTGCTGCGCGAAATCATTCCCCCCATAAGGTCGGGGAAGACCGGGTATGCCTGGGTGATCGACTCCTCGGGGAACTTTCTCCACCATCCTGAGGCATCCTTTATCGGAGAGAACGCATTCGAGGTGAGAAGCAGCCGGAATCCCGCCATTTCGTTCAATGACATCAATCAGATCCAACGCGAGGAGATGCTCAGGGGCAAGGAGGGCAGGGGGACGTACACGTCCGGTTGGCACCGCGATGTGGCGGCGCCCATGGAAAAGCTCATCGCCTATTCCCCGGTGCGAATCCAGGGGCCTTACCTGACATACAACTGGTCCGTCGCCGTGGTCGCGCCCGCGGACGAAGTGGAGGCGGAGGTCAGCCAGATTTACGGAAAGCAGATTCTTCTCCAGGGTTTCGTTATTTTCATCATTGTCCTCGGGAGTGCCAGCGTGGTCCTGCACGAGCTGCGCTGGTCCACGATTCTGGAGCAGGAAGTCGCGCTCAAAACCGATGATATCCGTCGCTACACGGGTGAACTGGAACGATCCGAAGCCAAATACCGATCGCTCATCGAGAGCGCCGAAGACATGATTTTCACGCTGGATTCCGCGGGGGTCATCAAGACGGCCAACCAGCACATGGCCAGGGTCTTCGGGGCAAGCGGGGAGGAATTGGCCGGACAGAGCCTTTTTCGTTTTCTGCCGCGGGAGCAGGCGGCGGAGCAGCTTCACATCGTGCGCAAGGCGCTGAGCTCGGACAAGGGGCAGCGGGCCGAATCGCGATTCAACCTGCACGACAGGGAGCTTTGGTTCAACATCCAGTACATACCGGTCCGGGAAGCCGGCAGGGAGCACGAACACGTTCTCGGCATCGCCCGGGACATCACCGATCGGAAAAATCTGGAGCGGCAGTTGATCAATTCCGAAAAGCTGGCTTCCCTGGGCACTCTGGCCGCGGGAGTCGCCCATGAGATCAACAACCCCATCGGAATCATGCTCGGCTTCTGCGACCTGATGCTCGAGCGCATGGATCCGGGAACCATGGAATACAACGATCTCAAAACAATCGAACGGCACGGGCTGCACTGCAAGAGCATCGTGGAAAGGCTGCTCAGTTTCGCGCGCATGAGCGAGGAAGCCGAAGACCGATGCGACTTGAACGAGAACATTCAGGAAGTCGTCTCGGTGGTCAAGCACACTCTTGACATAAACCGGATCAGGCTGGAGACTGCACTGGCCTCCGACCTGCCCCCGGTGAACATCGACTCCAGGGGGTTGCAGCAGGTGCTGCTCAATCTTGTGGGGAATGCCATCCACGCCATGGATGGCGATGGAGTCCTGAGGCTAATCAGCAGAGCGGGTCGTCGCGAGGAGGATGTCGAGGTGATCGTGGCCGACACGGGCTGCGGCATCAGAAAGGAACTCATCGCCAAGATCTTCGACCCGTTCTTCACCACCAAGAAGGTGGGTGAAGGCACCGGGCTGGGCCTTTCGGTGAGCTACGGCATCGTTTCGAAATACTGCGGAACCATTGAGTGCGCGAGCCACACCGAGGAGGACGGTCCGGGGGAAACGGGAACGGTTTTCACGATCACGTTGAAAACGAAGAAAGACGCTTTCGACGAAACCACCGACTCTTCTGTGCCTCCACTTGGTTGATGGCACAAAAATTGTAAGCGATCCGGATTGGAAGATTGCTTCGCGCGCGGGAAGGCGTTGCCTTCGGCGGCGCGGGAGGCAGGGACGCGGGGGTGCCCTGGCCGATCTTCCGAACGTTGTACCGTGCATTTCCTGCGAAACAACTCAGCCGACCGTGGATTGAGAGAGACTCCGAAATGAGCCGCAAGATGATCCTTATCGTTGAGCCGGACAGAGACGTCAGCGAGCTGTTTGCAAGAGCGCTTGAAACCCACCGGGACTGCAAATGCTACCTGGCTTCCAACGAACGCGACGCCCTGGATCTGCTGAGAGAATTCACCTTCGACGTGATCCTCGCGGACATGGGCGCAGTCATGGCCGAGGACTACCTGCTGCTCAGGAAATTCAGAAGAATCGCCCCCACCACCATGGTGGTGGTCGACGCCTACCTGCACCAGAAACACCACATCAGCCGAGCGCTTTCCCTGGGCGCCGAAGACTACGTCATCAAACCCATCACGGTGGAGGTCTTCAGAAAGAAAATGGATGCCCTCTGCTTTGCCGTGGCCTGACGTTCTGAAGTGTCCGCCCAGCACATATGATTCGGAGCCCGTTTCAGGCGGAAGGCAATGCCCGTCATTTCCCGCCGAGCAGGTCTTGTATCCTCTTGAACGCACCTCGATATCACCTCATCCCGGGGCTCGGGTGGCGCCGCGTCCGTCTGCCTGTCATTAATTGGTGACAGGTCTGTCATCTGGGAGTTTCATATTCGGTCGTCCGCGGGGCCGGCCTGAGCTCCGATCTTTTGACGGAACATTAACGGGCGTGGACTTTCGTTAAATTCGACGCGGCTGCAATGGATGGCACGCATGTTGCTCTTCCTACCGGCTCAGGTGAAGGTGATCGAATTGCACACATCGCAGAGATCAGGAGGACGGTATATGTGGGGAAACGTGCTGGTGGCCACTGATGGTTCGGAACGATCGGCCAAGGCGGTGGAGAGGGCTCTGGAGATTGCGGAGAAGGAAGGGGCGAAAGTGACCCTGATGGCCGTGGCATATTATGCACGCGACGACCTGGAGGAGATGCCCTTCAACATCCAGGGAAAACTCGAAGCGCAGGCCCAGAAAGCTCTCACGGAGGCCAAAGCGCTTTTTGACGCCAAAGGGATCGCCGTGAAGACCGTGCTCGAGACGGGCCTCGTTCCTGCGAACAACATCATCCGCAGGGCGGAGGAAGACAAGCACGACCTGATCATCATGGGCAGCACCGGCATCACCGGGCTCAAGCGGTTTCTGCTCGGGAGCACGGCGTCGAAGGTTGTTGCGCACGCACCGTGCAGCGTCGCGGTGATTCGGTAGTGAAACCGGCGGTAAACCAGGGACGTGGAGCCGACCGTCGTTCGGTTCGGCGACAGGAACGCGGGTAGGAAGTCTCAATCTGGCGAACATGGAGGTTTAACCAATGCACAAGTTGTGGTCGAAGATTCTTGGATTCAGTAGCGCACTATTTCTGTTGATACCGGGAATGGCGCTCGCGGCCGGTGGTGGGCCGGTTGCGCCGATGGTCATAGTGGCCGACACCCGCAAGCTCAGCGGCATCATGGCATGGTGGGCCAATCTCTACAATGAAAGCCATCTCTACTTCACCATCCTCACCGTGGTTCTCATTCCGGTGATCGGGGTGATCTTCGGTGTCGTGGCCGATATCGTCATGACTCATATCGGCATCGACCTGAAATCGAGAGAGCTGGCTGAACATTGATTGTCCGGAGAGGACGCGTTTTTTTGTTGCGACTTAGGAGGTTAATGATATGGATTGGCTCTATATTCTCATGCCTATTGCGGGCGTCAAGATTTTCTGGCCCGGCTTGATCATTCTCGGCATCGGTGTCGGTGTCATTGGCGGTTTCTTCGGAATGGGCGGCGCGTGGATGGTCACCCCCGGACTCAACATCCTCGGCTTTCCCATGGCATTCGCCATTGGCACCGACATCGCCCACATGGCCGGCAAGTCGCTGATTTCGACCATGCGCCACGGCAAGTTCGGAAACGTCGATTACAAGCTCGGCCTGATCATGCTGGTCGGCACGGTGATCGGTTTCGAGATCGGGGCCCAGATGATCATGTGGCTGGAGCGGATCGGCAGCGTGGAACTGGTGGTGCGCTGGCTCTACATCCTGCTGCTCATGTTGATCACGTACATGGTGTTCGGCGACGTGCTCAAAAGGAGGAAGAAGGAGAAGGAAGCAGCCGCCGCCGGCAAGGAGCTCGACAAGCTGGCCACCGGTCTCGAGTGGCATAAGACGTTTCACAAGATCAAGATCCCCCCGATGATCCATTTGGAGGTCGCCGGCATCTACTGTTCCGCGTGGCTGCCCATCATGGTCAGTTTCCTCACCGGGTGGCTGGCCGGCATTCTCGGGATCGGCGGCGGTCTCATCCGCATGCCCTCCCTGATCTACATCGTTGGTTGTCCGACTCACGTGGCGGTTGGAACGGATCTCTTCGAGGTCATGATCTCCGGACTCTACGGCGCGGCCACCTACACGTACAAGGGCAGGACCGAACTGGTGGCGGCCGTCATCATGCTGATCGGGGCGGCGATCGGAGCGCAGATCGGAACGGTCGCGACCAAGTACATCAAGGGTTACGGAATCCGGATCGCGTTCGGCTGCGCCGTCATCGGTTGCGCCATTTCCGTGGCTCTCAAGCTCATACCCACATACTTCCCCCAATCGAAGGCCTTCTGCGACGTTGCCGCCACGTTCTTCGTGCTGGCGGTTGTCAGCGCCCTGTCCCTGTACATCATGGTCAAAATGATCCAGGGCGCCAAGCAGGAAGTGGCCCAGAAGAGAAAGAAGGCCGCCGCTATCGCGAGCTAGCCTGTGGGGTTGACGACGGTGTCATGAGACATATGAGAGGGAGAACCATAATGGCCAAGAATCGGACATGGATATATGCTCTGTTGTTCATACTGCCCCTGGTTTTTGCGAGCGGGTGCTCGGAATACTCCAAGGTTGACCAGGGGAGGGCGATCGCGCTGGACAAGGAAAAGCGTACGGTGACCATCATCAGGGACGAAAAGGCCGATCCCCAAAACCCGGACTACAGCCATCTGCCCCCGATGACCTACAGCCTGCCCACGGACCCGGCCGAAATGGGTCCGGAACCCAAGGTGGGGCTCAGGATGAGTCTGGATGCCAAGTCCCGCCAGATCACGATCTTCGATCCTGCCTCGCAGAACTTCAAAACGATCACCTATACCCTGATCGAAGAGAAGGACAACGTGGGCAGGAACGATCCCCTCGTTTTCAACGAGGCGGAAAACAAGGCCAAGAAATTCCCGTCGGTGGACCGGGAAAAGAAGACCATCAGCCTCTATTCCGGCCGACAGAAAATTTTCATCACCTTCTCCCTGCCGGACGAGTACTTCGCCCTGCCCGATCATACCTGGGATGCGGGCGACGAGGTGCGCATGACGTATAAGGAGCCCGGCAAGGCCCTTCGGTTCATGAACATCAGCAGGACGGACATCTACAAGAAGTGAGTCTTGAAGGATCGCAAAGGGCTGCCGCCCGCATGAAGCGGCGGCCCTTTATCCAATCCTCCGAAAGCGAGCCGGGCGTTCATTGGCCAGGTACATCGGCAGGACCAGGGAATCTGGCGGATAAGGAATTGTTCACATGGATTTCTACAAGAAAATTGCCATAGCGATAGTGGACGTTGTCGTTCTCATCCAGCTGACGGTGAGCATCTACGTTGCCAATTCGGATCTCGACAACTTCACCCCGCTGTTTTTCAAGTGCTTTTTTTCCATGCTCGTTCCCACGCTCATTCTGACCTGCGTGCTCATGCGGAAGTACTTCCCCAGGGAGACTCACCCCGCGTTATGACTCTGCAGCAAATCACCGTGTGGAGGAATTGGACGGGCAGGTTTGGCGCGCTTCTGTGCGCCATCCTTGCCCTCACCCTCATTGACGGGCTCTATGCCCAGTTCGGGCGCTCGCCCAACGACTTCGAGTTGCTTCCGGGGGAATCCGTCGGCGTCAACGGCCCTTTGAAGGACGAACTCAAAGGAGTGGACGAGCTTTCCTACGTCAGCACCTCGGGCTCCATCAAGCTGGTTTTCGAGGGGCTGCACCGGGGTTTCTGGCTGGGCGGAGCCATGTGGCGCGGGACTTTGCGCACCGATCCCGAAATTCGCCCCGGCGTTTACGAAGTGAAAGTGAGCACGGGGAATCAGCCGGAAAAACCCATGACCGTTCTGGTGGTGAGAGTATACGGGAACGCCCGGAGCATGCACCTGGATTCCAAGTCCTTCATGCTCCGGCATGCGGACGTCTCGCCGTGGCATGCCGCCCTGGCCGCCCTGGGGCTGCTGCTGTTGACGCTCGGGGTCGTCTACCTGATGTCGGGACAAAGGGAACGGCTGCTTCTGCGGGAAGGAATGGCGGAAGTCTACCACATCGTCAACACGGAGCACGGACGCGAAATCGCCTTTGGCCTCGGGACCGTCCACGGCGTGCATGCGGGAGGGCAAGTGACGCTCGTGGACAAAAGCGGAACGCCCCTGGAGACCGTGGAAGTGAGGGCGGCGTCGGAGAGAGATGCCGTGGCGCGGGTGTCGTCAGAGCGCCAAGTGGAGCCCGGCACCCTGGTGAAAAAAGGATAACGGGACAAGACGACCCGGGCTCCACGGAACCCCGGGGTTTTTCCCTGCGGTGCGGCCGGCGGGGGTTCCCGCGCTCACCAATTCCCGCCCCGCGACCAGAGCGATGCCGCGCCCGGGAGGACAACCTACCGGGCGCTCTCCTTTCGCCCGCCGGCTTCGAGCTGGTAGTCGCCTTCGAGGAAGGCTTCCGCCATCAGGGCCACGCTCATGTCGCTGTCCATCAGCATGTCCATCTGCCGCGTAAACTGCAGGAGCCTGCCGATCTGGTCGAGCCGGTCTTCGATGATCTGCGCTTCATGTTTCTGGAACCTGGCGTCAACGCGGTCGGCCACGACTTCCACAACGAAGTCCAGGGCATCGAGTATCTTCGCGATGGCCCGGGCCCGCCGCGACCTGCGGATGTCGTCGGCGGCTCCGCCCTTGAAGGAAAAGGTGATGTAATTGTTGGAGATCGTCCGGCCGCAATAGGAATCGAGAACCCCGTAATGGTACCCGACCCTCGAGCTGAAGTTGAGGTACTTGTCGGATATGACGGCATAGCTCCTGTCCCCGAATCTCTCGGCGCCGGAGTAGGCCGGCGTGAGCATCTGTTCGCTCATGACCGACAGGAAGCCGCTGAGGTGAACGGGCCGCGGGCGGTGGTAGCGAAGGTCCTCGTGAAGCATGCCCTTGAGGACGGCGCAAAAAGGAATGGACGTCACCTGGTTCACCTTGATGCGAGTGCGCCCGGCGGCCGATTCCTTGAGGCCGCCGCCGAGATCGATGACGTAGAGATCGAGCGGGATGGGAGCTTCGAGCTTGGCCGCGCCGCCGGTGGTTTCGGAGACGTGATCGCTGATCCGGAACATCTCCGTGTATGACGATTCGTGCACGAATCTCATGATGTCGTGAATGGATTTGCAGTGTTCCGGGGTGAACTCCGGAGATTTCGGGTCGAAGAGGCGCAACGGCACGATCCATTCGCTCACCCGTTTGAGGGTCTCGTACACTGGGGTCCCTTTCATATGCGATTCCCTCGGGATTTGCAGACTGAGCAACTCCTGCACCTTTCCCTGGTAGACTCTTCCGGAATAACCGTCCACCGTGATTTCGGCGCCGCCCGGGATGGAACTCGTTGCGACTTTCGCGTCCAATATCGCGGGGATGCCGAATTCGCGGGCAACGGAGGCCATGTGCCCGGTCACGCTTCCGGAATCCGTGACGATAGCGGAGGCCTTGTTCATCACGACGACGTATTTGGGCGAGGAATGCTTGGCGACGAGTACGGCGCCGTCCGGAAAATCGACGAGATCCTCTTCGGAGCGAACCAGGAACGCCTTTCCGAAACCGACCCCCGGCGACGCGACGGCACCGTCCGGCACCAGGAGAGGGTATTGGCTCAATTCCGGGATGGTCCTGGCTTCCTGTTCCGCGCCGCAGCTTTCCAGGCGCAAAGGTCTGGTTTGAAGCACGAGAATGGTCCCGTCCCGGTCGAGCGCCCATTCCATGTCCTGTGGGCATCCGTAGTGTTTCTCCAGCCGTGCGGCATAGTCGGCGAGGAGCCGGATCTGTTCGCTCGAAAGACAGGGAGCATCCCGCTGCCCTTCAGGCACGGGGATTTCGATCAGCCCCCCGTCCGGATCGCTCGCCAACTGAACGGGCTTGTGCGAGACTTTCGTCTCGAGTATCGTGAACGTCGAATCCTTTGCGACCGTGTAGGAGTCGGGGGTGATGACGCCGTCCACGGCGTAGGGCCCAAGGCCCCACACGGCGGTGATGATGACGTTGTCCTGCAGCAGGTTGAAGGGGTGACGCGAGTAGACGATGCCGCTCGCCACGGAATCCACCATGCGCAAGCACGCAACGCTCATGGCGACGTCTTCGTCGCGGATTCCCATGTTCAAACGGTAGGAGATGGCCCGCGGCGTGAAGAGGCTGCCGATGATGAAGACATAAGTGTGCACGATCTTGTCGTGCGGGACGTTGAGCAGGGACAGATATTGACCGGCAAAGGAAAGGTCGCTGTCCTCCCCGATGGCGCTGCTTCTCATGGATATGCGCGGACGCCCGCCACGGGAGACCTCTTGCGGGACCCGACGAATCATTTGTTCGTAGGATTCCAGTATCGCATCCCGTAACTCGTCGGGAACCGGTGCCGTGATGATAAGCCGCTGAATGTCCTCCCCGGCCAGATTGAAGCTCTCGGGGTCTTTGGGATCGAGCTCCATCTTCCTTTTCTGAATCTCGTCGACGAGCTCGTTCCTGGCGAGAAAAAGATCATAAGCGGCCGTGGTTATGGCGAATCCTTCGGGAACCGGGAGTCCCGCCCGGTTGAGAACCTCGCCCAGGTTGGCGCTCTTTCCGCCCACCGTATCCACCATTTCCTTGGTGACGCTCGAATAGGGCAGGGTCAGCCGAGCCTGAGAAGTCTCTTTCCTGACCAGCACTTCTTCCTTCACTCGCGCGTTGATCCGTTCGAACGCATCGAAGAGGTGAGGGTATTTCTGCGCGGAAAGCGCGTTGAGGCTCCGGATCATGCGCAGGGTGTGAAAGGTGGCGCGCGCGACCTGTGTTCGCACGTAGGACATGCCGAAAATCTGCTGGCCGCGGAGTTTCTCTTCGAGGTCAGTGATGATTTTGAGCAACTCCTTGTTGGAAGCGAGCAACTCCTGAAAACTCTCGTACCTCGCCCGAAACGCCTCCGAAAAATCGCTTTTCGGGGCTTTGGCTCGACGCGGCTTAAGCCAATTGAGAAATTTGAATCTTTCCGACATATGCGGGAGTCGCTCCGAAAATGCGGGCTTTCCAAGGAAAGGCCCCGGATTCGATACATGTTCTCTTGGATACTAAACGTTGGGCATGCATAGTTCAACAGCTAATCCGCCTCCGGGTCTCCGCCGGCAAAGCTTTCAGCGCGAACGGCCTGCTTCCGCGACGCCCGGTTCCCGGGCGCTCGGGCGGTGGCCGCGAGCCGCCCCGGAGGTCCGAATTCGATTGCCAGCCGGAGCCTTTCCCATATATTATTCATTTCATCAACCTCTATTGGAACAAGGTGTCACTCCATGAGCGAACTGGACGGCGCAGGCGGGAATCTTCACCTTGATGGACAGGCAGTCCATAGGAAGAGCTATTCCGATCTGTACGTCAAATTCATAACACTCACGCTGATTTGCTCGGTGGTCCCCATTCTCCTGGTGGGATACGGCATCTACAGGTATTACTCGGAGTTCTCCACAGCCCGGATGGAGGAATACTTTCAGCGGAAAGTCGAATACAATCAGAATGTTATCGAACTATTCCTGAAGGAGCGGACGGCGGACCTGACGCTGGTGGCGCTGAGCCACCCTCTGGAGTATCTGAAGGAACCCGCCAATCTAAAAAGGCTCTTCGGGATTCTCAACCACAAGGACCCGTATTTCGACGACCTGGGGGTCATCGGGGAGAATGGGAAACACCTCGCCTACCACGGTCCTTTCGACCTGATGGACAAGGATTATTCGGAGACTTTCTGGTTCAAGGGACTCCTGGCGAAGGGGGTCTATATCAGCGACATGTTCATGGGGTATCGCAAAATCCCTCACTTCATCATTGCCATTCTTCGTTCCGAAGGGGGAACGAAGTGGATACTGAGAGCTACCATATTCACGGAGTCTCTGAGCTCTCTGCTGCAGAACGTCAAGATCGGCAGGAGCGGCGAGGTGTTCCTGCTCAACGAGCAAGGCATTTATCAGACCAGTCCCCGGCTGAGCGGCAAAATAATGATGCAGTCCCCGTTCGACATGAAGATGTTCAGCGGCGACAGCGGGGTCCGGATGCTGGAATACGACTCCGAGGAGACGGGGTTGCCCAGGTCCCGGCAGGTGGTGGCTTACTCCTGGCTCAAGGAACCGCGGTGGCTCCTGGTCGTGAAACAGGACCAGGCCGAAGTGCTCGAGGAGGTGAGCCGCGCCAACCGGGCGATTATGATCTTTCTTTCCATAAGCATCATCGCCATCCTGATCGTATCGGTGATTACGACGCGTCACATGATCAAGACCATCCAGAAACGGGATGAAGGGGAGGAACGACTCAACAAGCAGTTGCTGCAGGCGAGCAAGCTGGCTTCCATCGGGGAGTTGGCCGCAGGGGTGGCGCACGAGATCAACAACCCGCTGGCCGTCATTCTGACCGAAAACCAACTGGTCAGAGATGTGGCCGACGAGGCGACGAGCTTCGACGGAGAATTCAAGCAGCAGCTCTATGAGTCGATGGACCAGATCGATGCCCAGATCCATCGCTGCAGCCGCATCACGCAAAACCTGCTCAGGTTTTCACGGCGCATCAAGTCCAAAGCGGAGATGGTGGACATCAATGCGTGTTTTACGGAGGTGATCGAGCTCATCCAGAAGAGGGCCCAGACGAGCGGGGTGCAGATCGTCACGGAGTTCGAGCCGGGGCTTCCGTCTATACTGACCGATGCCTTCCAGCTCGAACAGGTGCTTCTGAACTGCGTGACCAACGGCATCGACGCGCATGATGGGAAACCGTTCGGAACTATTCGCGTCAAGACACGCCATGACGAGAAGCGAAACGGGATCGAGATCCGCATATCCGACACCGGGTCCGGGATTCCACCGGAGCACCTCGACAGGATCTTCGATCCCTTTTATACGACCAAGCCGGTCGGGAAAGGAACCGGCCTGGGATTGTCGATCTCATACAGTATCATCAAGTCCCTGGGAGGAGAGATTTCCGTCAACAGCGAGGTGGGCAAGGGAACGGATTTCATTATTTTCCTTCCGCTCGGATCTCAGGGCGCCGGCCGGGAAGAACCGGCTCCGCCTTCATAGGAACGAACGATGCAGAAAGCCAGGATCCTGTTGGTCGATGACGAAGAAGCTTTCGCGAACAATCTGTCCAAACTGCTCTCGAGGAGGGGATACGCGGTGGCAGTGGTCCATGACGGACAGAGCGCGGTCCGCGCCGTGGACGAAGAGGAATTCGACGTGGTGATTCTCGATCTCAGAATGCCCGGAATGGATGGCATCGAGACACTCAAAATCCTCAAGAGAAGAAAGCCTCTTGTGGAGGTCATCATTCTGACGGGGGAAGGCTCCATTGAAACCGGCCTCGACGGGATGCAATACGGGGCATTCGACTACACGTTGAAGCCGATCCAACTCGACGAGCTGCAGGAGAAAATCGGGCAGGCCCACCAGCGCAAGCTGATTCACGAGGCAGCCCTGGACACCGGAAAGGATGCGTGAGGGCAAATCGATATGGCCGAGTCGATACGAGTGTTGCTGATCGATGACGAAGTGCTTTTCACCGAATCGCTGCTGAAGGTCCTCCGAAGGCGGGGGATGGCCGTGCGGACAGCCCCGGACGGGCCGACGGGTCTGGAGCTGCTGTCAAAGGAAGAGAGCGACGTCATCGTCCTGGATGTGCGGATGCCCGGCATGGACGGCCTGGCGACTTTCAAGGCCATACGCGAGCTCGATCCCGTCACGCCGGTGATCATCCTGTCGGGGAACATCGATATGAAAGAAGTGTCGGAGGCACTCAAGATGGGGTGCGACGAGATTCTTCTCAAGCCGTGCCCTTTGGACACCCTGGTTTCGAGCATCGAAAACGCCTACGAGCGCAAGTGTTTCTCCATGGACGTCGCGCAAAAGGAATGATGCCTTAGGAGCGTGAAATCTCCTCCAGCGCGTAGTCGCCTTTCAAGAACGCATCCTTGAAGATGTCGACGGCGTCGTCGTTTGTCATCGCCGCATCCATCTGGCGAAAGAACTGCAAAAGAGAGCCGAGCATTTCGAGGTGTTGGACCGTCTCCTCGCGGGTCGTCTTGCTCAAACGGCCGCTCACCAGGTCGTGTTCGAGCTTCACGGTGAAACCGTGTTCCTTCAGAATGCCCGCGATGGCTTTCGCTCTTCGGGCTCTTCGCACGATGTCCGCCGCACCTCCATGAAACACCATGCTGATGTAATTCTTGTTCTGCGTGAGGCCGCAGTAAGTGTCGACCACACTGAAATGGTAGCCGACCCTGGCGGTATAGTTGAGATAGTTGTCGGAGATGATGGCGTAGCATGGATCCCGAAAGGAGGATTCTTCCTCCGGACTGGTGACGGCGTGCCGCATCACGATGGAAGCAAAACCTCGAAGATCGATCGGCCTCGCTCCGAAACGCGGGATCTTTTCGTGGAGCATGCCCTTGAGCAACGCGGAGAGCGGCGCCGACGCGATGTCGACACGCTTGATCTTGCGCTTCTTGGGCGCTCCGGAAAGACCGCCCCCGAGGTCCAGAACATACAGGTCGATGGGCAGGAAGACGTCGAGGTAGTAGCTGGATGCCCTCAGGTCGCCGACGTTGTCGCCCAGCATGAACATTTCCCGATACGATTTCTCGTGGATGTACCGGGCCATGTCGTGGAGCGTCCGGCATCCGTCGGCCGTGAAGGACGCCGAACCGGGATCCGTGAGGTTCAGAGGGGATATCAGGTCCCAAAGCCTTTTGAGAAAACGGAATCCGGGGGTGTTTCGCCTCCATGCCGCGGAATCCGCTTCCTGTCGTTTTTCGAGCTCCCTGTCGATCAGGTCGGGCGCCTCGCCCTCGTAGACAAAACCGCTTCCCGCATCGACGGTGACGATTGCGCCGTTGGGGATAACCCGGGTTGCGTTCCCGGTGTTCAGCAGGGTCGGGATTCTGAATTCCCTGGCAAGCGAAGCCATGTGCCCCGTGGTGCTGCCTGCATCCGTGACAATCGCTCGCGCCTTGGACATCAGCCGGATGAACCGGGGCGAAGAGCGCCTGGCGACGAGAATCCCTCCTTCAGGGAAAGACTCCGTGTCGTCATCGTCCGACATGTGAACGGCCGGTCCGGCACCGACTCCCGGACAACCCGTTTCCCCGCCGTCCAGCAACAGCGGCAAATCGAGCGGCCGGCGGGTGGCGGAAGCCTCCCGGGCCGCAAGGCGCAGGGGCCGTGACTGGAGGAGAATCAGGCGCCGGTTCGAGTCCATGGCCCACTCGATGTCCTGCGTGACGCCGAAATGAGTTTCCAGCTCAACCGCCCAGCGCGCAAGCTGCAAAGCTTCATCATCCGTCAGGCTGGACTTCGCCGCATCGGCGTCGCTCATCTCCACTTCCTGCACGCCGAGGCCGGGAGCAAAGACGACATGACTCTTCTGGGCGGAGGCAACCCGCAGGATTTCGGGTGCCTCCGCATCCCTGGAAACGTGAATCACTTCGGGAGAGGTTTTGCCGTCCACCAGGAGGACGCCAAGACCTTTGACCGCCTGGATCAGTACCTTGCCGGAATCCGGTCGGGTGGGATCGCGTGAAAAGACCACGCCGCCGGCCGCCGCGTCCACCATTGCAATGAAACCCACGGCCATCTGCGCCGATTCGCCCGGGATTCCGTGAAGAAGACGATATTGCACCGCCTCGTTGGAATAAAGGCTTGCAACGACCCGGCGGTAGGCATCGCACAGATGCTCCCGTGGAACGTTGAGCAGGGAGAGAAACTGGCCCGCAAACGAAAAGTCGCTGTCCTCGCCGACGGCGCTGGACCGGGCGGCAAGGGTGGGTTCGGTGCCGAGCCTGCGGGCAAGGCGGTCGTAGGCCTCTTCGATCTTTTGCGCGAGCGCGGGTGGAACGGGGAGCGGCAATATGCGGTCCTGCAGGGTGCGGCTCAGCCGATCGGCGTCGTGCGGGGTCACGGGCTCGAGGTGCGTTTCCTGTATCCACGACCGGATGCCGCCGTCTTCAAGAAAGTGGCGGTACCCCTCGGTGGTGACCACGAAACCGTCCGGAGTGGGCAGACCCAAAGTATTGGCCAGCTCACACAGGTGGGCCATCTTGCCTCCGGCCAGTTCGGCATGCGCCGCCGAAACCTCCGACATGTCCAGGAGCAGTTCCCTGGACGGTGATTCCGTCGCCTCTTCGATGATCTTCGACAAGGAAGCCGTGATCCGCTCGAATGCGCTCCGGAGCCCGGCATAGCGGTCGGAGGAGATCGCATTGATGCTTTCGACCATCGCATGAATGTCCGAAATGAGGCGGATTACCTTCCGCTTCACCTGCGAGCGGTCGATGAGCTCGCCGCCCTGGAGCTTCGCATCCAGTTCGCCGAGGTTTTCCAGGAAACTGTGGTTTGCCGAGATGAGCTTGCGAAACTCGGTGTGATAGAGCCGCAGCCTCGCCACCTGCAGAGCGTGGTCCACGGTGTCTTCCCGGCGCAGCCCGATGATCTCCAGGAATTGCAGCAAGGCGCGCCACGCCCGGCGAGCAAGCGTCTCCCCACCCGACTCGGGAGGAGTCGCCGCATCGGTTTGCGGCGGGAGGCCGGGATCGATGCCCGTCTGTTGCGGTGAGTTCACGATATCCCCTTACTGTAAAGTCATACGAGATGGAGCGATGCCCCGATCGGGTCTTGACGGTCAAGTGTAACCGAACGCCGAGCCGGTGCAAAGCGGGGTGGGTTGCGTTATCCGGGATGATCCCGAGCGTGTGTGAGAAACATCGGGTTTTTGCATGCCGTGAACACGTGCAACGGGCGGCGAAGCGAAGGCCGGCGGCGCAAAATCCCTGCCCGCCGGATTCCCTCCCGGCCGCCGGGAAATCAGGCAAGCCGTCCTGCCCGGGCCGGGGAAACCCCGCGCCTGCGCCCGCCCGGAGCGATCCCGGGCCGCAAGCCGCGATGCCCCCGGTTTGCCCTGAATTCGCGCACGGCACCGGATACTGTTCCTGGGTGCATTCTTGACGGCGGCATCCGGGGGAGGGGCGGAAAGCCCTCCCCGTGTGGGATTGCGTGTGCGGGAGAGGGTTTTGTCTTCTCCCGCGTCGCTCGAACCCGTCAGGCGGAAGGATGCCCGGCGGCCGAAGTGATGAGGTCCACCAGCTTCAGAATCGGAAACGGCTTGAGAAGGTATGCGTATGCGCCGCCGGCCGACAACTCTTCCTCTTCACCAATGGAAAAATGGCCCGTCAGCACGAGCACGCGGGTTTCGGGCGACAGTCTTTTGATCTCCTGCAAAGCCTGGATTCCGTCCATTCCGGGCATCTTCACATCGAGGACAACCACGTCGAAGGCTTTTCCGGCAACAAGCGGCAGGGCCGCGAGACCGTTGTCGGCCACCTCGACGTTAAATCCCCGCCGACGCAGCACTCGGCTCATACTGGCTGTGAATTCGACCTCATCGTCAACGAGGAGCACTCTGATCCCGCTCATGAACGACTCAATTTCTCCCGAAGGCACCGCACGAGATTCTTCGCGTCTTTCTTGCGAATCCCGTAAATCACGATGGGATCCGTTTCGGCCACGGTGTCCATCGTTTTCACCTCGATCCATCGGGTGGGAAGAAGCAAAGCGTGAAGAACGCCCAGGGCACCGAGTCCGAGGAGAAAAGGGCCCGTGATGTAGAGCCAACCGCGAAAAACCAGCGCGATCCCACAGAAAATACTCCCCAGAATGATCTCTCCGGACCGGACCTGGAAGCGTTTCTTCAAGGCGAGGACCCGGTCCAGGGGAACAACGTCGATGGATGTGTCGTCCCGAGTGTCCGCCGTGGGCGGCTGGGTTGGCATGATGGTGGATCGCAGGCGAAACAGCCTCCTGTTTGTGAGGAAAAGGCTGGTCGCCTGCTGCGCGGGTTCGCGCAGGATGGACTGCATGAGCCGAAAGTGAGTCGACACGAAGTGATGCTCGCATTCGATGGACTCACCTTCGGCCATTCTTCCCGTGATGAGCGCGCGATAGAGGGCGACGGTCCGTTCGGCGAGTTTCGCCTGGAAAACCCTTTCCGTCAGATCCCCTCTGTCGCGCTTCGGGTAGAGCTGCGCTATCTCCCTGCGCAGGTCCGCGGGATCACTCTTCATACGGGTATGCACCGGGGGAAACCTTCGATGCGTGATATCCCGGCAGCAGTGAGACGACAATGGCTACGACGACGACAAAGGCGACCACGAAAGCATACCAGTAGTCTTTTGCCACGATGGATTCATACAGCCAATAGGCAAGAAACCCGTACAACAGTATGTTGAGAAAGATCTGCATTGTGCCGTCTCCTTTAGATGAGAGCATCCTTCAACCAGAAAATATAGATCAGACCCGCCGCTCCCAGGGAAAAGAGCAAGAGAATACACCAGTACACCGCCATGGAATCCAAGAGCGATTTCATCTTCCAGCACTCCTTCCTGCAATCCGAAAGTGACGATCCCGGCGTATCGGATTCCCTCCCGTCAAGGGGGGAAACCTGCCGGAAGCTCATCGCGCTACTGCACAACGACAAGCGAGGGTATCCAGGCGGGTACCCACTTGCCGTGGCGGTGCCTCACCGCGAAGTAGACGAGAGACAAAATGAAGAGGCATAGGAAAATCATCTCGCCCAGGGTGAAGACCACCGCGAAAAAGTTGAGGAACTCGTACTTTTGCGCGGAGAGCATGTAAACGAGCCTGAGGAAGGCCCCCACCGTCGCCAGGATGAGCGAGTAGCTCAGGATGTAACGGATGGCGGGCCCGCGCACAAAGGACGTGGCGATGCTGCCGAACTGCGCCCCGAACATGGCGCCGATGATCATGAAGAAGACCGCGATGATGTCGACGTTGCCGCTCGCGAAATGCCTCAGAGCCCCGTACCCCCCGGACACGACGATTTCGAGGAGGTCGGTGCCGACGGCGATATGGGTGGTGGCCCCAACCATGTAAACAAGGGCCGGGACTCGGATGAACCCGCCGCCCACGCCGAAGAACCCGGCCAGCGTACCCGTGGCGATGCCGACCAGGACGACCACCCACATGGAGATGACGATCCGTGCCACGTGGCAGCGAATGATGGGAAACAGCGAAATGCTCTGGAAGAACTTCGGGATGTTGCTGGTGCTCAACTCGCGTCCCACCGTCTTTCCTTCCCTGGAAAGCTCCTGGATCTTCTTCTGTGCCCTGTGGGTTTCAATCTGCGTGTAGAGAAAAAGACCGATCATGATGCCGACCGAGCCGGTGAGCAGGGCGATTCCCGAGAGGCCGATGGACTTCGTGTAGTTGAGAAGTCTGACCCCCATCTCCACTCCCATCATGGTGCCGCCCACCATGGCGAGACCCAGGACCCAGTCGATGTTTCCCAGCTGCCGGTGCCGGATGGTCGCAACGACCGATTTGCCGGCGATGTGGGTGACGTCGATTCCGGAGGCCATGTACCCGGGAAAACCGAACACGATGAGCGCGGGCGTGACCATGTAGCCGCCGCCCACCCCGATGAAACCTCCAACCATGCCGACCGTCATGCCGGTCAGGACGAGAAGGAATATTGGCGCTTGAACTCCTGCAATGATGAAGTCAAACATGAATCCGTCTCCTTTCAGGTCAGTGAACACCCTCGTAGTGCTTGATCTTGGTGAGCTTAAGCCCGCACATGTCCGTGAACCCCTCGGCCATCATGCCCAGGGCAAACCCCAGGACCAAAATGAACCCCACGCACCAGGCACCGCCCCACTCGCTCGTCTGAATGCCTTTGTGCTTGAAGGTGTCCTTGAACTTGAACCCCTTGGCTTCCTTGACCTGCATCGGCACCGTCACTTTCAGGGTATTCCCGTCGAGAGCGACCCGTTTGCCTTCGTCAACCGTCTTCTTGTCGATGATGCCGTTGGTGTTGGCCGGAAGACGGTCTCCCTTCTTCACCGGGACGGCCTGCAACCCTTCGATCTTATCGAAGGAACCGATCTGCAGAATGGCCGGTTTGTCCTTGCCGGCATCTTTGAAAGCGTTCGCATTGACGGCCCAGCCGTCGGATTTTGCCTTGTAGTAATACCAGGATACCAGTGTTCCGTTGTAGTACTCGATCCATAGATAACTGATGAGTGCTGCGGCTATCGCAGTCCAGACGACGAACTTGATCGTACCTTTTGTCTTTGATGGTCCAGCCATGCCGGTAACTCCTCTATCCAGTGTGCAATTCCACTTCCAAAAGGTCGTCAGCGTCCCATGATCTTTCCGTGGATAGTCACCTCCTTATCGTTATGTGTTGTCGATTATGAAAAACCCACCACAGTCCCTCTACCGGCAACAAGGGGGGAGCCGGTCGAAACAGGAAAGAACACCGCCGGCCGTTCGGGCCGACGCTTGTCTGAAGCTGCGCGGGGACCGCGCCGCCAAACGCTCACCTCGTGAAGTATTGCACAATATGCCGCGCAAACCTCGCCCGCCATACCCCGCCACCGCGGACGGACCGTCGTCGGACATACCGTTCTCGGGTACGTCCGCATTTTTCGTTTTCAAGGAATCTGCGAAGGGAAACACCGGGATGCGCCGACGCAGGGAGGCCGAGCTTACCCCGGAAAACCCCTCTCGTTCGAACGACCTTCATAACCCGGGACTCTTTGCCCGGGGCAGTACCGTTCCTTTCAGTACCGGGAGGAGCACCATCGAAGATGCTCAGCCGCCTGCCTCGGCAGGCTGGTTTGGTCAGGAGGCCACATTCAACCGACTGAACCGTTTTGCGGAGACCATTTTAAATAGCGGAAACCTGCTTGTCAACAATCATGTGACACGATTGAGTGACATGATCACCTGATATCCCTAGAGTGAAACAATCAGGTGACACAATAAAATGATCCGGGGGCCTGTTTCCTGGATCGCAGAGTGCCCAAAACATCTAAAAAGCACCCGATTACGAGACTATATCCTTTTAGATTCGCGAGCCGCCGCCCTGTCGGAATGCCTGTGAGGCCGCCCAAGCTGTTCGCAAACCCTGCGGATCGATTTCGGAGCTCCCACGGGCAGGGACATTCTATATGAATTTCACGGATTATGAAGAAAAACATGTAGGTTAGCCTAAAAAGATTTATATTTGAGTTCAAGTCATTCAACCTTTCCCGGGCTGCCGCTTCGGACCTCCCGGGGCCGTCCTTTCCGGGCGGATGGGAGGCTTGGGCGGCGGGTCTGTCCAAGTCGGCCGCAGGACCGCGAACGAAGGCATACGGAAACGAGCCGTGCGATCGTGAACGATTCAGACGCGAGGATCACCGTCGGGGATAGCGGCACCGTAACTGCCGCACAGGCCGTTCTGGGGGAGTCCGCCCGGCTTCCCTGGCACAGGCGCCTGCTGCCTTTCCTGGGACCGGCCTTCGTGGCTGCGGTCGCCTACATCGATCCGGGGAATTTCGCGACCAACATCCAGAGCGGCGCCAAGTTCGGTTATGCCCTGCTGTGGGTTGTCATCGCCAGCAACGCGATGGCGGTCCTCATCCAGGTTCTGTCTGCCAAGCTCGGTATCGCGTCGGGATTCAATCTTGCCGAAGTGAGCCGGGAGAGGCTGCCGGCCCCGCTGGTATGGATCATGTGGGTGGTGATGGAGGCCGTGGCCATGGCGACGGATCTGGCCGAATTCATCGGTGCGGCGGTGGGTTTCTTTCTTCTTTTCCACATTCCGTTGTTCTGGGCCGGGTTGCTGACGGCTCTGATCACCTTCCTGATCCTGGGTCTGCAGCGATATGGATTCCGTCCCATCGAGGCGGTGATCAGCGTGCTGATCGGCATCGTGGCGCTCTCGTATCTCATCGAGCTCGTGCTGGTGCGTCCGGATTGGGGGCAGATCGTGCACGCCGCCGTGGCGCCGGGGTTCAAGGGGGATGAAAGCGTTTTGCTGGCGGCGGGAATTCTCGGGGCGACGGTCATGCCCCATGTGATCTATCTGCACTCGGCCCTGACGCAGGGGCGTATCGTGGTGAGGGATCCCGCAAAGCTCAAGCGACTGTTCCGCTTCGAATTGATGGACGTGGTGATCGCCATGAGCATCGCCGGGGCGGTCAATTGCGCCATGCTCATCATGGCGGCCGGGACGTTCCACGCCAAGGGGATGGTCGAGGTCGGGACGATCGAGGAGGCGTACCGAACGCTGAGCCCGCTGCTGGGGAACGCGGCGAGCACGATCTTCGCCATATCGCTCCTGGCCTCCGGGCTTTCCTCGTCTGCCGTGGGCACCATGTCCGGGCAGGTGGTGATGCAGGGGTTCATGCGGTTTCATATCCCGTTGTGGATTCGAAGACTGGTGACCATCCTGCCTTCCCTGATCGTCATCGGACTCGGCCTGGACCCGACCCATACGCTCGTGGTGAGCCAGGTGGTGCTCAGTTTCGGACTGCCGTTTGCGGTGATTCCCCTGGTTATTTTCACGAGCGATGCAAAGCTCATGGGCGTCCTGACGAACCGGCCGACGACGACGGTAATCGCTTATGCCGTGGCCGCATTGATTCTTTCTTTGAACGTTTACCTGCTGTACACTCTTGCTTTCGGCGGATGATTCACGGGTGGGGGCGCCTCGCCGTGCCGGAGGGTTATTCGATGTTTTCACGCATGCTTGTGCCGCTGGATGGCTCGCGCCTGGCCGAATCGGTGCTGGGAATCGTCGAGCGGCTGGGAAGACTCACGGGGTGTGCCGTCACGCTTTTGCACGTGATCGAGAAGGCTCCTCCCTTCAACATCCATGGCGATACGCACCTGCGTGAAGCCCGGGAAGCGGAAACGTACCTCCGGACGATCGCTGAACGGCTGCGAGCTTGCGGGCTGTCGGCGGACATGCACATCCATACCGTGCCTCTGGGGGACATTCCGCGGAGCATTGCGGAGCACGCGGTGGAGCTCGATCAGGACTTGGTCGTGCTCTGCACCCACGGAAGGGGAGGGGTGAAGCGGTTTGTGTTCGGCAGCAACGCCGAACAGGTGGTAACGCACGGCCTGACGCCGGTGCTGCTCGTGAGGGCCGATGAGGCGGGTGCGGCGCGGGTTTTCGGACCCGATCGGATTCTGATCCCGGTCGAGCCGGGGGCACCCGGGGAGGCCGCCGTCCGGGCGGGGGCGGAGATGGCCAGGTTGGCCGGGGGCGAGCTTCACCTTCTGAGCATTGTTCCGACGCCGGCAAGCGTGAGTGCGGAAGAGGCCGCGACCGGCCGGTTCATTCCACGCACTGCCCGGCATGTATTGGAGATGGCCGCGGAGGAAGCTGCCGTAGCGCTCGCGGGCGAAGTCGAGAGGCTTGCGGCGGCTGGAATCAAGGTTGGAGGGAGGGTCGAGCGCGGAGAGGCTGCGGCCGTGCTGGTCGAGTGTGCGCGCAAAGTCGATGCCGACCTGATCGTCATGGCCGCGAAAGGTCCTGCCGGGCTGGGCGCCTTTTGGGCGAACGCGCCGGCACGAAAGGTGGCGGCGCAATTCGACGGCCCGCTGCTGTTGATACGGGCTCCGGAAGAGCCTGGACGGCAAGGCCGCGTCTGCACCGGGACAACGTCATGAAGTGAACAGGGGTGCCGAGGGATATGATCAATCGTGTCGGTTTGCGGGGCGGGATCCTGACGGTGATCGTTTTGCTCGTGTCGGCGACGATCGCCTCGAGCCTATTGGGCATCTGGTGGATACGGCGCGCCACCTCGCTTTTCGTCAATTCCATTGACACGAGCGTGGCGGCCTTGAACGTCACTCAGGAGCTCGAAACGGCTCTGGCCATGCAGAGGGGGTTGTTGAGCTACTATTTCCTGGACGGGAACACCGAGTGGCTGACCCAGCTGGATCATCACCGTTTGGGATTCGAGGAATGGCTGAAGAAGGCGAGGGAGTTGTCCCGTTCGGACAGGCACCATGAGCTGCTCAACGGGATCGAGTCCAAGTACGTTCGCCATAACGGCGCAAGGGACCAGGCGATAAGCCTTTACGATTCCGGGAACAGGGATGGCGGCCTGAAGCTCGTCCGGGAAACCCGCAACCCCTTCTATTCCGTAAGGGAGCTTTGCGAGCAGTACAAACAGATGCAGTACCGCGAAATATCCCTGGTGAGGACAAACATCCTGGAACGGATGAGTCTCCTGCGTTCCTTTTCCTTCGCGGTCATGGGCTTGGGGATCGTGCTCGGCCTTGGGCTTGTGCTCCTGATTCACAGGCGGATCCTTGAGCCCATCGGCCGGCTGGCCGTCGAGACCGGGCGAACTGGTTCCCGGCCCGCCGATGAAGTGAAAGCTCTGACGGAGAATGTGCACGGGCTTCTCAAGGACGTGGACCGGACCCAGACCCAGTTGCAGCAGAGCAGGGAGCATTTGCTCCAGTCCGAGAAGTTGGCCCTCGTGGGGAAACTGGCGGCAGGGGTGGCGCACAGTATCCGCAATCCGTTGACATCCGTGAAGATGCGTCTTTTCACGATGGAGAGAACCCTCGACCTGTCCTCCAACCAGAAGGAGGACTTCGACGTGATCTCCGATGAGATTCGTCACATCGACAACATCGTGCAAAACTTCCTCGAGTTCTCACGGCCTCCCAAGCTGAAGATGCAGCGGATCAGCCCCTCCGATGTCGTGGACATGGCGATCCAGCTGCTGCGGCACCGGATCGAATCCTACGGGGTTACGCTCGAGCTGTACCGGCAGCGCCGGCTGCCGGAGATCGAGGGGGATCCCGAGCAGCTCAAGGAAGTCCTGGTGAACCTCATCGTCAACGCCTGCGAGGCGATGGGGGATGGAGGGAAGATCCTGATCCGCGAGGAGGAGGGGGTCACCGAACCGCAGGGGCGCGTGGCCGTGGTGCGCGTGAGCGACAATGGGCCCGGGATCCCGGAGGCTATCCGGGAGAAGGTCTTCCAGCCCTTTTTCAGTACCAAGGAGGAGGGCACCGGGCTGGGGTTGAGCATCGCCGCGAGGATCATCGAGGAACACAAAGGTTGTCTCAATCTGCGGGCCCGGCAGAGTAAAGGGGCCACGTTCATCATTACGCTTCCGTGCAAGGAGGACGGCGCTTGGCTGCGATCCTGATCGTGGACGACGATCCGCAACTGCGGCAGAGCTTCGAGAAGCTGCTCAGCCAGGAAGGACACTCCGTCAAGACGGCGCCTTCGGGGGAGGCCGGACTGGCCGTCGCGCGCTCGACGGAACTGGACCTGCTCATCATGGATGTGTGCCTGCCCGGCATGAGCGGTCTCGAAACGTTCCAGGCGATCCGCCGGTTCGAACCGCGGCTGCCGGTCATCATCATGACGGCGTTCGGGACCACCGAGACGGCCATCGAGGCGACAAAAATGGGGGCCTTCGACTACGTGCTCAAGCCTTTCAACATCCCCGAAATCCTGGTGCTGATCGATCAGGCCATCGAGGCGGGGCGGTTCATGAGATCGCGCGTCGAGCTGGACGTCATCCCCGAGGCGGCCTCCAAGGAAGCCATCGTCGGACGGAGCAAGGCCATGCAGGAGGTCTACAAGGCCATCGGCAGGGTCGCCTCCACCGACGCCACGGTACTGATCAGAGGGGAATCCGGAACGGGCAAGGAACTGGTCGCGAGGGCCATCTACCAGCACAGCCAGAGGGCCGACAAGCCGTTTCTGGTGATCAACTGCGTGGCCATACCGGAAACCCTGCTCGAAAGCGAGCTGTTCGGCTATGAAAAGGGCGCGTTTACGGGCGCGGTCAATCGCCGGGTCGGGAGAATCGAGCAGGCCAACGGGGGCACGGTTCTGCTCGATGAAATCGGGGACATGCCGTTTTCGATCCAGGCGAAGATTCTGAGGCTGCTGCAGGAAAAGAGCATCGAGCGTCTCGGGGGGCGCGAACCGATTCCCGTGGACGTTCGAATCATCGCCGCGACCAATCGTGATCTCGAAGCCTCGCTTGCCGAGGGGAAATTCCGGGAAGACCTTTACTATCGGCTGAAAGTGGTGACATTGTGGCTGCCGCCTCTGCGGGAGCGGCCCGAGGACCTGGCGCTCCTCGCCGAATATTTCCTCATGCGCTATGCCCGGGAAATGGAGATCGACAACCCGGGCATGGCGGAGAGGGCGAGGGGAGTGCTCCAGGGGTATTCCTGGCCCGGGAACGTCAGGGAGTTGGCCAATGCGGTCCAGAAGTCCCTGATCTTCAGCCGGGGGTGTCCGATAGCGGCCGAGGACTTCAGCAAGGCGATCGGGAGCGGCGCCTCGCTCAGAGGGGCTGACGATGAATTCAGCGACGAGACCATCCGGCAGTGGTTGTTGAGAGTGTTGCTCTCCGAGGGCGAGGGAAACGCTTTCGATTCGATCATGGATCGCCTGGCCGGGCTCCTGATCGGCGAGGCCCTGAATCTGACGGGCGGCAACCGGACTCGAGCCGCCAGGCTGCTCGGGCTGTCGCGCCCCACGCTGCTGTCCAAAATCGAAAAATACCGTTTGAAGGCCGGGACTCCATTGAGCGGCGAGACGCCCTGATCGCTTGCGCAAGCTTGCCGGCCGGAGCCGGTCCGGAGTGCCCTCCTGTGTCGGCTCTCCATGAATTTCCGGCTGATGCCGCCCCGGCGACCGCTCGGTGCGAATCGCGGGCGGTGGACGATGCCCGGCCCGGCTCCCTTTTCCCGTGTTTTTCCATAAATTGCCTTCGCCACGCCTGCCCGTCGGGCAGGGAGTCCCCGGCCCCGTCCTTTCGCGTTTCGACCGTTTCTTTACGGACTGTAAAAATACCTGACACCCCGTAGCGCGCTTCAAGGCACTTCAATTTCGCAGTTCGTCGTTTTTCCCTTTTGAAATCGTTCGGTTGAAAAATCTCGCTCGTCACGCGGCATTTGGCACGGGCATTGCCAAGGATCACTTGCGTGTCCCGCAAGCAATCCCGGCGGGTTCCCCGCCGGAATAGGCCAACATAACGGGATGATTGGATAAAAAAGGGGGAGAGCACATGTTTTTGCAACCAACAGCATCAGGGAGGTCTTTTCAATGAGTGTTCCCAGGAAGGTTTATGAGTTCTTGAAAGCCGCTTCCGTGGCTCACGCGCGATGGGACTACGAAGTCTCGTTGTCCATCATCAGGAACAGGAAGAAGCTGCTGATTCTCTTGCTCATGCTCACGCCGATCCTGGCCGGGTCGCTGCTTGAAGCGGCTTCCCTGCTGGGGGGGAAGGAAGCTTACGCTCCCGCCTATTACTCGACCATGATCTTCGTGGTGTCCATGGCCATCGGGCTGGCGGCCGGTCTCATCACGGGGTGCATCGGCGCCGGCGGCGGTTTCATCATCACCCCCGCGTTGATGGCCGCCGGGGTCAAGGGCATCCTGGCCGTCGGCACCGACCTGTTTCACATTTTTGCCAAGGCCATCATGGGGACGGCCGTCCATAAAAAGCTGGGAAACGTTTCGACCAAGCTGGCCGTCGCGTTCCTGGTGGGGTCCGGAGGCGGAACGTTTATCGGCGGCGCCTTGAACAAGGGACTCTACAACAAGGATCCCCTCTTGAGCGAAGCATTCATCAGCGCGGTCTATGCAGTTCTTCTCGGATTCCTGGGCTTCTACGCCCTCATCGACTTCCTGCGCTCGAGAAAAGCTCCCGGAGGCGGCGGCGACGCTCACGGCGGCGGACCTTCGGGGACCCCGTCCGTGGCCCTCAAGCTCCAGGCCATGAACCTGCCGCCCATGATCCAGTTCGATGAGGATTTCGTTCCGGGCGGGAAACGCATCTCCGGCGTCGTGGTGGCGCTGGGCGGCGTCGTGGTGGGTATTCTGGCCGCTATCATGGGGGTTGGCGGCGGGTTTGTCACGTTTCCCATGTTTGTCTACATCTTCGGCGTTTCCTCGATGACGACCGTGGGCACCGACATTCTGCAGATCATTTTCACCGCCGGTCTTGCCGCGATCGGACAGTACGCGATTTACGGCTACGTCTTTTACACCCTGGCGATGGGCATGCTCATCGGTTCGCTTTTCGGCATCCAGGTCGGAGCGCTCACCACCAAGGTCGTGAAGGGCATTCACATCCGTGGATTCTACGCCGTTTCGATCATCGCCGGATTTGTCAACCGGGCCGCCACGTTGCCTAAGAAGCTGACCGAGCTGGAGGTGTTTAACATTCCAAAGCCGGTATATTCCGCCATCGAGACCTTCGGCAACGTCGTTTTCTGGATCGTCGTCGCAGCCTTCGGTGTTTGGATTTTCAGCAAGTTCTTCAGCAATATCGGATCGTTGAGGGAGGAGGAATAGCTATGTTGATCAGGCACAAAAAGACTTTCAATATGGGGATGCTGTTTGCCGTGAGCTTCGTAGGGGTTCTGGCGCTGATTTTCTCCCCGATTTTCCCCGGGCAGAAAGGCAAGCTCAATGGCCTGGAATATTCCGACGAACTGTTCAACAAGCTCTCGAAAGGTTCCTCTTATTTTATTCCCGAAATAGGCAAAAACGTTGAGCAGTTCAAAGGAAAACCTTTTTCCGTCACGGTGGCCATGGACAGCGCGGAAGCAGCCGGCCGGGCGGTCAAGGTATTCACCGTGGCCGGAGCTCAGGCCGTTGCGAACGACAAGCAGTTGACCCTGAACGGGGACCTCGGCGCAACTCTGGCGAGCGCCCTGGCGGACTCCGATGCGATGTACAAGAATGAGGGCGCGAAAATCGCCGCCCGTTACGGGTTCGATGACAAGGAAGCGATGAGTGTGTGGTGGAGCGCGCTCAACAAATCGGTGAAGGAACTCCAGAAAGCCAAAAAAATCGAGGAGTCGAACGTTGTCCTCTCAGTGATGCGAAAAGGGATCGAGCCGTCGTACAACTTTTACGGTATCGAGTCACAGCGGGTGATCGACAAGGCATTTCTGATGACCGGCCTTCTCGTTTTCTACGTCCTGTACACCATGTGGTGGGGATACGCCATCTTCTACCTGTTCGACGGGATGGGGCTCAGCATGAAAAAAGCCAAGGTGAAAAAGGAAGTCTAGGAGGGGAAAATGAAGGTCTTGGTTCCAGTAGACGGTTCCGCGCATTCGTTGGAAGCGCTCAAAGTCGCCGTCGATTTCGTCAAGTGCAAGGGCGCTGAGGTGTATGTTATCAGCGTAGTCCCTTTCATCGGCGGTATGGAAGACCATGAGATCTCTCCCAAGCGGAGGGAAAGAACCATGGAAAGCATCGAAAACCTGGCGAACACAGCCGTGAAGCATGCCCTCGAGGTCCTTGACGCCCAGAACGTCGTTCCCAGCGGGTCAAGAACCGTGGCGACCTCCATTTCGGTTCCCGACGCGATCATCGATTTTGCGGAAACGGAGAAAATCGACCTCGTCATCATGGGAAGCCGGGGGTTGAGCACTTCATCCCGTTTCAAGCTCGGGAGCGTGGCCTCCCAGGTCATGAAATACAGCCCCTGCTCCGTGTACCTCGTCAAAATGCCGGCGGAACGGACGTCGTAGTGTTCCTTGTTTGGTTGTGAGTGTTCACGATCGTGGCCGGCGGGCGCGGCGATGAAGCCGCGCCCGCCCTTTGCGGCTCTCTGGCCCGGGGTGACCCCGCAGGGAGTCGAAGCGCTCATCGCGGTTCGCGTATTCAGCAACGTTCATCGAGGACGGGCACCCATGGGGCGGCATTTCCGAATACTGGTGGCAGATCGCAATCCGAACGTGCGTGAACTCATTCAAAGGGAACTGTCCAGGGAGGGTTTCATAGTCGAGGCGGCGAGGAACGGGGAAGAGGCCGCACGGCTCGTCCATGGAAACAGCCCTCCCGATCTGCTGATTCTGGACCCGGATCTTCCTTACTCCGGGGAGGTCGCGCTTCTCGAAAAAATCCAGGCCAGGCGCCCACCAATCCCCATCGTCATTCACACCTTTCTTGCCGAAAGCTCCGAAAGGGGAACCGGCGGCGGAATCCATACCTATATCGAAAAGAACGGGAATATGGACCTGTTGAAGGATGCCGTCCGCGAGATGCTCGCGAGGTTTTACCCCGAACGGTTCTCAATCGTCGGGGGGGCTGCGGGAGAAGACGTCTGACCTTGCGCGTCAAGAAACGGATAAGATTTCTCCGAATCCACGGGACTATTTCAAAAAGGAGCCTTTTGTCGAAGGGCTGAAGTGGTGTATAATTTTTCGATTGGATCGCGTGAAGAAGAGTCTTTTGAAATGGTCCAGAATGGAGGAGGGGATTTCCGTGGATTCGTTTCGTGTCCTGCTGGTCGACGATGAGAAGGATTTCCTGGAAACGCTGGTCAAGAGGCTCCGGAAGCGCAACCTGGCTGTGGATGCCGTGACCAGTGGAGAGGAGGCCCTCGAGGCCCTCAAGGAAGCGCCTGCGGACGTGGTGGTCCTGGATGTGCGAATGCCGGGCATGAGCGGGCTGGAAACCCTCAGGGAAATCAAGAAGCAGTATCCTGTCATCGAGATCATCATGCTCACGGGGCACGCGAATATGGAAGTGGCGATTGAAGGAATGGAACTGGGCGCCTTCGACTACCTGCTTAAGCCCATGGACATCGACGAGCTCCTGTATAAGCTGCAGGATGCCTACAAGAAAAAGAGTCTGCACGAGCGGCGCGCGGAACAAGTCGTCGAGAAGGTCTCGACCCGGAAGTAGAGGCTACGCGCGCACACGGCATCATAACCGCCGGTGCGACCGGTCATTCCCTCCGCGAGCGCCTTCGGGCGCAAACCTGTTGACAACCCTCGAGTTTCCATAGTCTGTGATCGTTCCATATGGCTGGTCTCTTTGGATTTTTGAGAAAACTGAAGTTCGGCGGGAAAGACAAGGGAGCGCCACGCCTTTCGGACGTGGAGGCGCTGCGGACCGCGTTCAAGGATCGTTATCACAGTTTCAAGCTGCTGCTGGCCGCCAACAACAAGGCACTGGAGATCATGTCGGAGATGGAGCACGCCCTGCGGGGGCATCGTCCTTTCGGGATGTCCTTCATCCGCGCGAATTGCACGGCGGTTTCCGTGAATGTGTTCCGCATGGTCCAAAACCTCGATCAGCTTGCACCCGGAAAATACAGGGACCTGTTCGGGCGGTTCAAGGACATCCAGGATTCCATCAACCAACTCCTGCAGACCAGAAAGTCGTTTGCGGGGGACCGGTACGTGATTCCCTTCGCATCGATCGACAGGAACATGGCCGACCTGGTCGGGGGCAAGATGGCTAACCTCGGGGAGATATTCAACAATTTGAACCTCAGAGTCCCCCCCGGGTTCGCGATCACCTCGGCAGCCCAGGAAAGGTTTTTTGAATCTAATGACTTACAGCCGGAAATCGATCGCATCCTGCAGTCTTCGGCGGTTGACAAGCTCGACGAGCTCTATGCGGTAAGCTCGGAGATTCAGCAGTTGATCATAAGGGCGGAAATTCCCGAAGACCTCGAACGGGCGATTCGCGCCGAATACGAGGCGTTGGAACGGACGGCCGGGGCTGGAGTGAAAGTCTCGATGCGGAGCAGTGCGCTCGGCGAAGACGCTCTGGGGGCGTCCTTTGCCGGACAGTATCGGTCCGAGCTGAACGTGAGCTCCGAAAACCTCATGGAGGCCTACAAGGAAATCGTTGCCAGCAAGTACAGCCTCCAGGCGATCTCCTACCGTGTGGAGCGCGGCATCCTTGCCGAAGAGGTCGCCATGAGCGTCGGGTGCATGGTGATGATCAACGGCATCGCCGGCGGGGTGACCTACTCCTGCAACCCCATGAACATCAGGGATCACTCGATACACATTCACTCGGTGTGGGGGTTGCCCAAGTCGGTGGTGGACGGTAGCGTGACTTCCGACGAGTTCGTCGTTTCGAGGAGCGAGCCGCCCACGATCGTTCGAAAAGAGATTCAGCACAAGAGCCACCAGTTCGTGTGCTATCCGGACGAGGGGGTGTGCCGATTGGACGTGGTGGAGGAGAAGAGCGCCGAGCCGTCGATTACCGACGCCCAGGCCCTGGAGTTGGCGCGCATCGCGATGGTCCTGGAGGATCACTACGGTTGTGCGCAGGACATCGAATGGGCCGTGGACACGGACGGTTCCATCACCCTGCTGCAGTGCAGACCGTTGAAAGTGAGTGAAGTCGCGGCCGTTCGGACCGAAGGGGCGGATGAGACGGTCTTCGGCGAGGTGCTTCTGAGCTTGGGCGTCACGGCCAGTCAGGGGGTGGGATACGGCCCGGTTTATGTGGTGCGCAAGAACAGCGACACCCTTCTTTTCCCGAGGGGCAGCGTGCTGGTCACTCAGCAGGCCTTGCCCAGGTGGGCCGCGCTGTTGGGACATGCCTCGGCGGTGATCACCGAACAGGGCAGCGCCGCGGGCCACCTGGCCAATGTCGCCCGGGAGTTCGGTGTGCCGGCAATCTTCGGTGTTGCGGAGGCCACGGAGAAGCTCGAAAACGGCGAGGCCGTGACGGTGGACGCGGACGCCTTGAGGGTGTACAAAGGGACGGTGGAAGCCTTGCTCGGCCGGGCCAAGCCCAGGACCGGCCTGATGGTGGGAAGCCCCGTTTACGAGATACTGCGGCAGGTCGACAAGTACGTCGTGCCCCTGAACCTCCTGGATCCCGATTCGTCCGATTTTAAGCCCAGGAACTGCCGTACCCTCCACGACATCACCCGGTTCTGCCACGAAAAATCGGTCAAGGAGATGTTCAGCTTCGGAAACGACCACCATTTCTCGGAAAGAGCCAGTAAGCAGCTGGTGTGCGATGTTCCCATGCAATGGTGGATCATCAACCTGGATGACGGCTTCAGGGAGGATGTTCCGGGCAAGTTCGTTCATCTGGACAACATCGTCTCCATTCCCATGCTCGCTTTGTGGGAAGGGATCGTGGCCGTGCCGTGGGAAGGTCCGCCGCCCGTGGATTCCAAGGGGTTCATGTCCATCCTTCTGGAAGCGAGCGCCAATCCGGCTCTCGATCCGTCCATGCCGTCTCCTTACGTCAATCGCAACTATTTCATGCTCTCCAGGAATTTCTGCAGCCTCAGCTCCAGGTTCGGGTTCCATTTCTGCACGATCGAGGCGCTCGTCGGAGAGCGGCCCCATGAAAACTACATCAGCTTTCAGTTCAAGGGGGGGGCAGCCGATTTTCAAAGACGGTTGCGCCGGGTTGTTTTCGTCTCGGGCATCCTGGACGAATACGGTTTTCGCGTGGAGGTAAAGGAAGACGCGGTTCTTGCCCGCATCGAGGGTTTCGATGAATCGTACATGAAACGCAAGCTCAAGATGCTCGGCTACCTGATCATCCATACGCGCCAACTGGACATGATCATGTCCAATGACGCGTCGTGCAATCACCATCGGGAGAAGATACTCAAGGACCTCTCGAGGGTCCTCGATTCCCGGGGTGAGACGGCCGAGGTGGTCGACGGGCAGCCGGGCGAGAGTTCCGCCCGGGAGGACGGGGAACCCCGGACCTCATGATCTCCATTCTGCTTTCCGGGGGACCGAGTGGGGGTTTATTTCGACTCAGCGAGGAAGGAAGGCCAGATGGCGACATCCAAGAAGCAGAAGCGAATCCTGGTGGCTGTAGACGGTTCCGAGCAGGCCTTCGAGGCGGTGCGCTACGTGAGTCGCGCGGTTTCCCCCGGGATGGCGCAGGTGGTGCTTTTCCATGTAGTGACACGAGTGCCGGAATCATTCCTGGACATGGATAAAGAGCCTGCGTATCGCTATCGGATCGTAAACATCGGCGCCTGGGAGCAGCAGCAGGAGAAACTGACCCGGGACTTCATGGAAAGGTCGCGGGAAGTATTCGTGGCCGCGGGTTTTCCCGAAGGTGCCGTGTCGATCCTCACCCGGAACCGGAAGGTGGGGATCGCGCGGGACATCGCCTCCGAGGCTCTGGATTCCTACGATGCGATCGTGCTTGGCCGGAGCGGGCTCAGCGATTTGAAGGACTTTGTGCTGGGAAGCATCGCGCAGAAGGTGATCGAGAAAGTTTCGAATGTGCCCATCTGGGTAATCGGCGGCAATGCCGGCCCCAAAAAAATGCTGATCGGAATGGATGTTTCTGACGGGGCCATGTTGGCCGTGCGTCATGTGGCCGAAATGCTGGGGGGCACGTTTCAGTGCGATGTGACCATGTTCCATGCGATTCGCAGCGTCACGCTTTTCCAGCGATTGTATGGGGGGATGGCGCTGAAAGACGACGATCCGACCTTGCAGGACCGAGTCCGGGAAGAGCTCGAACAGGTGAGAAAGGCCATGGAGCCGCGTTTTGCCGAGGCGCGGCGTTGTCTTTTGGATGCGGGAGTGCCCGCCGAGCGGATACGCGATAAGATCGTGACGGGAGCCGCCAGCAGGGCGGTGGCGATCATGGAGGAAGCCGAGCGCGAAGGGTGCGACACGATTGTCGTAGGCCGAAGGGGCCTGTCCAGGGTGCAGGAGTTCTTCATGGGTCGTATCAGCAACAAGGTGATCCAGTTGGCAAAAGACCGGACTGTTTGGGTGGTGAGTTAAAGATCTTTTTCACGAATTATGAATTTAATGGCGATCGTACCGCAAGCTGTTGTATAGGGATAACCGGCCTCGGTTCCCTTTCCTTGTCTACGCCTCATTCGGATGAACGGGAGGCGCAAGCGCGCCCCGTCCAATCCGCGTTCAAGTCCTCAAGCGACAACCTCTTCAGGAACCCCCGGGCAGATGTTCGATAACGTGGATGCTTGTGCGGCCCGTTGCCGAAGGGCATGGCATTGCCTCCGGTCATGGCGTGCCCGGGCGGCGGCGCGACGGAGAAGTGAATTCCATGAAATGGGAATGGCCGACGAAGGTTCGACTGCTTGAATTTCCGGAAGGCGGTGAATCCCCGGAGCGCTACCGGCTGCTTCGCAGGAACATGATCATCCTGATGATCCTGGTCACCATTTTCCCCCTCTTTTTCATGGCCGTGGTGAACTATCACCAGTACCAGACGTCGCTCAAGGACGAAATCCTCAATCCTCTGCGGGTGTTGGTGGATAAGACCCGGCATTCTTTCGAGCTGTTCCTGGCCGAACGACTGTCGGCCGTCAGTTTCATCGCTTCGGCCTACAGCTTCGATCAGTTGGCCGACGAGAATACCCTGAATCGGATTTTTACGGTGACGCGGCAGGAATTCGGCGGATTCGTCGACCTGGGGCTCATCGACGGAAATGGAGTGCAGGTCAGCTACGTGGGGCCCTACGAGCTGAAAGGCAAGAACTATCATGAGCAGAGCTGGTTCCACGAAGTGCAGATCCGCGGAAGTTACGTCAGCGACGTGTTCATGGGCTACCGGAAATTTCCGCACATCGTGATCGCCATCCAGAAACGCAACAACGAGGGCAGGATCTGGATCCTGCGTGCAACCATAGACACGGAGAGGTTCAATGACCTGATCGCCTCCATGCGCCTCGACCCGCGAAGCGACGCCTTTCTGCTCAACAGGAGCGGCATTTTTCAAACCCCGTCCAAGTGGTACGGGGGAGTGCTCGAAACCTTTCCGATGCCTCTGCCTCCGTTCACCAACGAGGCGACCGTGCTCGAGGAACGGGACTCGCAGGGCCGGCACATACTGCTGGCCTACACCTACTTTCCCCATTCTCCGTACATCCTCGCCGTCGTGAAGCCGAGGGCCGAGGTGCTGAGGGCCTGGACGACCCTGAAGACCGAGCTGTTCCTCGTGTTTCTCGTGAGCGTGATCGTCATCTTCCTGGTGGTGTTTCGGTTGACCAACGTGATGGTGAGGCATTTGCGGGAGAGTGACGAACGCAGGGAGGCGGCCTTTCGGGAGATGCAACACGGCCACAAGCTCTCCTCCATCGGGCGGCTGGCCGCCGGGGTGGCTCACGAGATCAACAATCCCATGGCCATCATCAATGAAAAAGCCGGCCTGATGAAAGACCTGATCGGTTATGGGGCGGACTTTCCCGAAAAGGAGAAATTCCTTTCCCTCATCGATTCGATCCTGAATTCCGTGCACCGCTGCCGGTCCATCACGCATCGGCTGCTCGGATTCGCCCGCCGGATGGAAGTGCATATCGAGACGCTGGATCTGAACGAAGTGATCCGGGAAACCTTCTCTTTCCTGGAAAAGGAAGCGCTCTACCGGAACCTTGAGATCAAAATGGAACTGGCGGAGAGCCTGCCCCGCATTGCATCCGATCGGGGCCAGCTGCAGCAGCTGTTCCTGAATCTCTTGAACAACGCGTTTGCCGCCGTGGAAGACGGGGGCAGGATTTCCGTGACCTCGTGGGAGCATGACGTCGATACCCTTGCCGTTTCCATTCAGGACAACGGCTGCGGCATGTCGCCGGAGACGATCAAGCATATTTTCGAACCGTTTTTCACGACCAAGAAAGGGAGCGGAACGGGCCTGGGCCTTTCGATCACTTACGGAATCGCGAAACGGCTCGGCGGCGACATCCAGGTGCAGAGCCAGGTAGGGCATGGAACCACGATGACCGTGTACCTGCCCCGAAAATCCGCGGAGGATCTTCAGGATAGCAAATGAAGCAATGGAAATTATTGTTGGTGGATGACGAGGAGGAGTTCGCCTCGACCCTGGCCGAGCGCCTGAGGCTGCGCGGGGTTGATGTCAGGACGGTATTCAGGGGAGAGGACGCATTGCCCGCCATCAGGGAGGAGCGCCCCGACCTCGTGCTGCTGGACGTCCTGATGCCGGGGGTGGGCGGGATGGAACTCCTCAGACGGCTTAGAATCGAATGCCCGTCCCTCCCGGTGATACTGCTCACCGGGCAGGGGATCAGCGAAGAGGAGCTCCGGATCGGAGCGCTCCACGGCGCGGTCTTCCTCATGAAGCCTTTGAGCATCGATGAACTGATGAAAACGATCGGCGGCATCCTCGATACGGGATAGCCCGATGCGGTTTTTCGGGATGCCGCTTGCCACGGCCATTCGCGTGCATCATGAACCACGGCGCCCGGTTCACCGGGTCCGCGACGGATCGACGGGTGCGTGAATCCGTCGGTTCACATCAATGGAAACACAGGAGATGCTCTTGTCATGTTAAGGCGTGTTTTCCCATTCCTGAGCTGGATCAGAGAGGTCAACATCGGGACCGTCAGAATGGACCTCATCTCCGGCTTGACAGTGGCGCTCATATTGATCCCTCAATCCATGGCGTACGCTCAGCTTGCCGGAATGCCCGTCCACTACGGACTGTACGCGTCGCTGCTCCCGCCGATGCTGGCCGCATTGTTCGGCTCGAGCCGCCAACTGGCCACCGGCCCCGTTGCCATCGTTTCTCTGATGACGGCCGCTGCGCTGGGGCCTATGGCCACAGTGGGCAGCGAGGGTTTCGTTGCGTACGCGATTCTCCTGGCGCTCATCGTGGGCGGCTTCCAACTGGCCCTCGGGATTCTCAGGCTCGGACTGGTCGTGAATTTCCTGTCCCACCCGGTGGTCAACGGCTTCACGAACGCGGGCGCCATCATTATCGCGACCTCGCAGATGTCCAAGATGTTCGACGTCTTCGTGGATGACGCGGAGCATCACTACGAAACCGTGTACCGGGTGGCCAAGGCGGCGTTGACCTACACGCACTGGCCGAGCCTGGCGCTGGGCGTGTTTGCGTTCGCGGTCATGTATGTATTGCGGCGCATCGACAAGCGCATTCCATACGTATTGGTCGCCGTGGTGCTGACGACGGTCATTTCATGGGCCACGGGCTTCGAGAAGAACGTCAAGGCTCCGCTGGACCTGGTCGCATCGGAAGAATGCCGGGAACTGGTTCGAGAATTCAATGCGGGCATCAGGGAAATCGCAAAGCTCGGCGCGGACCGCGCCGAGTTGGGTCCCAGGCTGAGCGATGCGGAAGAGCGCCAGGGGCCTCATGCGTCCGTCACCCTCGAACTGCGGCACCAGACCGCTCTCGTCGTCGCCCGGATGGATCAGCTCAAGGAGGAAACGCACCACAAAAGGACCGCCATCCGCTCGCTGCTCTTCACGCGCGTGACGTCACCCGACGGCCGGGAATCCTACTATCTGAAAGGTCGGGCTCCGGTCGGGGGACAGGCCGATGGTTCCGTGTGGCGCGTCAAGGTCGGGAATTCACCCCTGGACGAGGGAGGGCTGATGTTGATGGGGGGCGGCAGTGTGGTCGGGAAAGTCCCGCAGGGGCTGCCTGCCCTGTCGCTTCCCAAGTTCGATCTGAGGGCGGTTCTTCACCTGCTTCCCATCGCGGCCATCATCTCGCTCCTTGGATTCATGGAGGCCATTTCCATTGCCAAGGCAATGGCGGCAAAGACCGGTCAGCGGCTGGACCCCAACCAGGAGCTCATCGGGCAGGGTATTGCGAACATCATCGGAGCGTTCGGGAAAAGCTTTCCCGTATCCGGATCCTTCTCACGGTCGGCCGTGAATATCCAGGCGGGGGCCGTGACGGGGCTCTCGAGTGTCTTCACCAGCGTGACGGTGGGCATCGTGCTGCTCTTTCTCACCCCGCTCCTCTACTATCTGCCCCAGTCGGTGCTGGCCGCGGTGATCATGATGGCGGTCATCGGCCTGATCAACGTTTCGGGTTTCATTCACGCCTGGAAGGCGCAATGGTACGATGGGGTGTTTTCCGTCGTCACGTTCGTCTGTACGCTCATCACGGCGCCCCACCTCGACAAGGGCATCATGATCGGTGTCGCGCTCTCCCTCGGGATGTTCCTTTACAAGAGCATGCGGCCGAAAGTGACGACCCTTTCCATGTATCCCGATCGCTCGTACCAGAGCGCACGGGATTTCGGCCTCAGGGAATGCCGACACATTGCCGTAATCCGCTTCGACGGACAGCTCTTTTACGCCAATGCCGGTTACCTGGAGGAACAGGTCTCCGAAAAAATGATGTCGATGCCCGAGTTGAGGCATTTCTTGATCGTGTCCAATGGTATAAATGATATGGACGCATCCGGGGAGGAAACACTGTCCCTTATCGTGGACCGGGTGAGGAGCGCGGGGTACGGGATTTCCTTCAGCGGGGTGAACGAGAATGTCCTGGCGGTAATGAAGCGCACGCATCTCCTGGAAAAAATCGGCGAGGAGAACATCTATCCGAGCCTCGAAAGGGCTGTCGAAAGCATTCATTCGAAAGCGCACACGCAGTGTGAAGACAGTTGTCCACTGCAGGCGGTGTGTTTTCTGTAAACATTGAACTTCAGAGATTCAGAGGAAAAACGCGATGTCAGTCATCTCTCTTTTCTATGGCTCTTACTGCAACGGCGATGAGGTGGCCCGAGAACTCGTGGAAATGCTGGGATACGATCTGGTTGACGACCGGGAGATCGTCCGGGAGGCTTCCAAGCGGTTCAAAGTCGAGGAATCCAAACTGCTCAAGGCAATGGCCGGGAAGTCGTCGGTTTTCAACAAGTTTACCCACGAACGGGAACGTTCCCTGGCCTTTCTACGGGGGGCGCTGGCCGAACGGATGCGCGCGGACGACTTTCTGCTGTTCGGCCTCGTCGGTCACATGATCCCGAGGGGCATTTCCCATGTGCTGAAGGTGCTCACCATCGCGGACATGAAACACCGGGCGACGGTCCTCTCGAAAAAGGAGAACCTGGACGAAAAGGAGGCCGCCCGCAGGATCCACAGGGAAGACGAGAGCTTCGTGCTCTGGGTGGAGTATCTTTTCAAATCGAAGGATCCCTGGAGTCCGGAGCTCTACGATATCGTCCTTCCCATGGACAAGAATTCCGTGGAATCGGCCGCCATGGTCGTGTGCGACAACATTCGCTCGGATGTCCTGCGGGTCAACGACGCTTCCCGGCAGGCAGTCGAGGATTTCAGACTTGCCGCCGAGGTTGGATTGAAACTCGCTCTGGCCGGACATGACGTCGGGGTGGAAGCGGAATGCGGCACCGTCACCCTGAGCATCAACAAGCATGTGATGCGCCTGTCGGCGCTCGAACAGGAGCTCAAGGCGCTGGCCGGGAAGGTGTCCGGCGTCACCGGGGTGGAAACCAGGGTCGGTTCCGGCTACTATCAGTCCGACGTCTATCGGAAATTCGATTTCGAGTTGCCGGTGCCTTCGAAAGTCCTTTTGGTGGATGATGAGCGTGAGTTCGTTCAGACGCTGTCCGAGCGCCTGCAGATGCGCGACATGGCGTCAGCCGTCGTGTATGACGGTGAAGAAGCCCTTTCGCTGGTCGCCGAGGATGAGCCGGAGGTCATGGTGCTGGATCTCAAGATGCCCGGAATCGACGGGCTCGAAGTGCTCAGGCGGGTCAAACGGGAGCATCCCAACGTCGAAGTGATCGTGCTCACCGGCCACGGGTCCAAGGAGATCGAGCAGGAATGCCTGGGGCTGGGTGCATGTGCCTATCTCGAAAAGCCGGTCGATATCGATACCCTGACCCGTACCATGAAAAGCGCGTACAGGAAGCTCAAGGATAAGAAAAGCCGGGAATCCGGAGGAGCCTGATCACGGATCGCTCGGCACGGCCCGATTCGCCCGTCCGAACGGAGTTCCGAAGTGAGCGATTCCCACACGCGGGGCGGGGGAAGCACGATTCACCGGGGGTGGGCCTGGGCTCCGTCCCCGCTCAACGGGTTGGTCTGCCTTTCGTCCAGGAGGCGGGCTTTATGCCCTCCCGAACCGGCGCTTCGCGTCCGGGAATCGAGCGGTGTCGGTCCTGATGAAAATCCTGCCCGGCAACCGCCGCGCACTCATACTCGCCAGGAGCACGGAGGGAAGATGGAACCGAAGGAATTGCAGTTCTTTGGGAGAGTCACCGCCGGTGTTACCCACGAGATGAAGAACGTGCTGGCGATCATCAAGGAGACCGCCGGATTGCTCGAAGATCTGCTGGCGGTAAACCGGGAGGTGGAATTTGCTCAGCGGGATCGGTTCAACCGGGGCCTCGCGAGCGTGCTGGGCCAGGTGCGCCGGGGTGTCGAGCTTTCGGACCGGTTGAACCGGTTTGCTCACACTCCCGATGAGTCCCGGGCGCGGGTCGACCTGCAGCAAGCCCTGGAGGACGCCGTGTTCCTGGCACGACGATTCGCCAGGCTGAAGCGGATCGAGCTCAACGTCGGATCGTCCGGGGACAGGCCCCGGTTGTGCGTCTCGCCATTCCGGTTCCAGTCGGCGGTGTTCGCGGCCATGGAATGCTGCTGGACAAGGCTTCCGCCGGGGACTGAGGTTGCGGTCGATGTCGTCGGCAACGATAGCGAGGCCATCGTCCGGGTGCATGCGACCGGATGCGCGGACGATCGGATCGGGCTGGCGTGCGAAATGACGGGCGCCGCCGACTGGGAGGAGCTTGTCCTGTTGGCCGGAAGCATCGGCGCAACGGTCGACCCCGCCTCATCCTGCTTCGGCGTGGAAATCGCCTTGGTGAACGTCTGAGAGAGGTGGAAGCCGCAAAACCACCGGTTCCAGGGGATGTTGCCGATTCTGAAGATGTTGGGGATGTATTGATTTGAGAATTCTGCTGGTGGATGATGAAGAGGAATTCGTGACCACGCTGTGCGAGCGGCTCAGAATCCGGGGATTTGACACGGAAGTGGCGTTGAACGGCGAGGAGGCGATTGCCTTGGTGGAGCAGCGGATTCCGGAGGTGATCGTGCTGGATCTCAAAATGCCGGGAATCGACGGCTTGACGGTCCTTGGGCGTCTGCAAAGCCGCCATCCGGAGGTTCGTGTGATCATCCTGACCGGACACGGCTCGGAAAAGGACAAGGATTGCGCTTTGCGCCAAGGCGCGTGCGGTTACCTGCAAAAGCCCGTCGATATCGATGCGCTTGTCGATGCCTTGAAAGATGCCTATCGAGTGCCGGCGTGGAGCACGGATGGATGTGAGGCCGGGTGATGCGGTTTGCGCCGGCGTTTCCGGCCGTGGAGGCCGTTCGATTCGGTGGTGAGGCACGTCAAATCGTTGCCGTTAGTCGGACCCCAGGGAGGTTTGCAGATGAAAATCCGTGTTTTGATCATCGATGACGAAAAGGAATTCCTCGACGTTCTCGCCGAACGGTTGGAAAACCGCGGTTTCTCGGTGGTAAAGGCTCTGGACGGAGACGAAGGGGTTGGGGTGCTCCGGGATACGGACGTCGACGTGGTGGTTCTGGACGTGCTGATGCCGGGCAAAGACGGAATTTCCACGCTCAGGGAGATCAAGACCCTGAAACCCCTCGTCGAAGTCATCATGTTCACGGGACACGCCACTGTTGAAACGGCGGTCAAGGGAATGGAGATGGGAGCTTTCGACTACCTCATGAAACCGACCGAGAACAGGGAACTGATCGAAAAGATCGTGAATGCGTATGTCCGCAAATCCGAACACGAAATGCGGATTCGCAACGCGGAAATCAAGAGGATCCTCCTGGCCCAGGCGGAGGAATGACAACGGTCCGATCGGCATGCCGGGGATGCGCGAGCGCTTGGTGCGTTCCGGCTTCCCGTTTGCGTGCCGCGCCCGGTGCTCTTTCGGGTCGGTCTGAGCCGCGGGAGCCGCGGCATGCGATTGCACCGTCGGTCGCGCGGGGCTCCGTGTTCGGGGTGTTGGCCATGAGCCGAGCGAGCTCGGGCATGATGCGGTCAAGCCCTCCTGCGCATGCGATCGGTCGGGTCTTTCAGCACGTGGTCGGCGAACCGGCGTCTTCACCTGCCCCCCGTTGACACTCCCGTCAAACCTTGTATTATGAATCCTTGTTCCATCAGGCGATTGACGTTCGCCTTCAATTCAACCGGTGTTTCATTTTGTGTTTTTCGGGATGGAAACAGGCAGCCCCGTGGGGGATGTCCCGTTCTCTGCGAGTCGAATTCGGCCGGGGCGGGTCTTCTCCTTTCACCCCGGGATTGCAATGCGGTGGTTTTGCGGCCGCGGCGTCCGGGCAGTGCCGAGGATCGGCACGGGGTCTTTCAATTCCGAGTTGCCTTCATCTCAACGTGCCGACGGGTGGGGTTCTCAACGTACGATGCCGGCGGGTCGCCGCCGACCAGAAGAGGAGTGTGCATGGAGCAGCTGCAAAGACTCATAGGCCATGTGATCGATCGCGCCAACTTGCACTTGAAGGAGCCGTTCACCGACGTGGGACCGTATGTGCGCGAGTTGATTCCCCTGCCGAGCTTCACCCGGCAGGGGGCTGTCTACGCCTTTACCGGGCATCATCCCGCCCGTTACGTAATACGCGAAAGCAACGTGGCGGGAAGCTATTTCCTTGGCCAGTGCGTTGTGGAACGCTCGGTGCTTTTCCAAACGGACGTTCGCGGCGATGAACTGAAGTGCAAGGGGGACACGGTCAGTTGCTCGGGCATGAAGGTTCCCGTCCAGGACCACGAAGTGATCCATGTCCTGAACAGCTATCTTGTCAACACGCTCGTCCACAGCAACTGTCACGATCCCGGGTCTCCCGAGGTGTTCGACATTCGGGACACGATCGCCATGCATTACGCCAATATTCACGGATCGCCCATCCGCGGGAGCTATCTCGGTCCGTTCGCCACCGTGGACCTGACGTCGGTGCACGACAGCGTGGTCGGGACATTCTCCTACGTCCAGGCCGGAGAGCTGCATCGTGAACGGGTGGAGGACGGATGCGTCTGGATCAGGGCGAAAGACAAGTTTGAATGCCGCTACATCTTCGATCGCGATGTCCTGGAGCGCTATGTCCGTTTCAAACCGGGAGGCGGGCCGGGCGGTATCATCGGTGATTTTGTCGCGCAGCGGAAATCCGATATCGATGCGCGGTTCGACATGGCCGAGGGCCACCCGGATGTCCCGGTTCCCGAACGTCCTTCGGTGAGCCGATTCGCCGTGGTCAAAGGGAATTCCCGCATCGGCTCCGACGTTCTCGTGGCCCAGCGGGCGTACGTCGAAGACGCGGTCATGGGAGACGGTTCGAACGCTCAGGAGAACTGTATCCTGGTCGGGGCACACCTGGAAGGACGGGATGTCACCGCGCACGGCGGCAAGATCGTATTCGCCAGGCTGGGGAAAAACGTGTTCGTCGGGTTCAATTCCTTCCTCCGGGGTTCTTCCGACCATCCTTTGACCATCGGGGAACACAGTATCGTCATGCCCCACACGATAGCGGACCTCGATGAGGCCGTCGATATTCCGCCCAGGCACCTGGTCTACGGATACATCCGAAATCGGGCCGATCTCGCGGCGAACACCGTCAGCCTGGATGATCTGTCCCGGTGCGACGGCGAATTGAAGCGCGGCAACCTGGTTTTCCGGGGGAAGGGAGCCGCCTTCGTTCATGGGTTCGAACACCGTATCGAGCACATCCTGGAAGCGAACGGGGCTTTGTTTGCGAGCGGTCACGGAATGGGGCACGCACAGAAAAACGCGAACATCTCCCACAGCGTTGTACGGCATATCACGGAAGGAGCCCTGCAGGGACTGCATCCCACGATGGAGCTGCAGGCGTAGAACGGGCCGGAAAGGAACAGGCGGCCCGGGAAATGACGCGCTAGGTCTCGTGACGGGACGGCGTGCGCGCGACGACGGGGACGGGTTTCGTTTCGCCCGCCCCGGCCATCCCCCCAACGGGACTCCGGTTTGACCATGGTCCCGGCGGGTGAGATTTCCCTTTCGATCAGGTATGGCCGGAAGGTTTCCCTCGTTTGAGCGATCCCGCCGGATCCCGAGGCGTGGGGCGTCGTTCGCCCCCGTTTTCGGGATCGGCCTCTCGATCTTCTTCGAAAGGTTCGCTTTCAGAATCGTCAACGGATCTCAGCAACGATCGGAGCGTCGCCAGGTTCTTCCTGTCGTTGCGAAGATCCTTGCCCTTGGGAGTTTCGAGCACCATGGGATGCGACTCGAAACGGGGATCGTTGACGAGCAGGCGGAACCCCTGGAGCCCGATCCTTCCCCGACCGATGTGTTCGTGCCGGTCGACGCGGGAACCGAAGCCCGCCTTGGAATCATTGAGGTGAAACCAGCGGAGGAAACGGAGTCCGACGGTCTTGTCGAAGCGGTCAAACGTGCGTTCGTAGGAGCGTTCGTCTCGAAGGTCGTATCCCGCGGCAAACGCGTGGCACGTGTCGAAGCAGACTCCGAGGGGCCGGCCGGCCTTCGACTTCATCAACATGTCCGCAATTTCCTCAAATTTCGACCCGATTCCGGAACCCTGGCCCGCGGTGGTTTCGATCAACACGGTTACGGAGTGCGCTTTCGCAAGGGCACAGGCACGGTCCAGGTTTTTTGCGAAGCGGGCGATGCCGGTGGATATTCCCGCGCCGCGGTGAAACCCCGGGTGGAGGATCAGGAATTCGATGCCCAGTTGCGCGCACGCGTCGAGTTCGCTCGCAAATGCAGCGACCGATTTCTCCGCGGTGTCCGGATCGGGGGCGGCCAGGTTGATGAGATAGCTGTCGTGCGCGGCGACGGGGATATGAGCGAAATGGTCCCGTTCCTCCTGAAACAGGCGGACGGCATGGGCGCTCAAGGGTGGGGAGTGCCACTGCCTCTGGTTCTTCAGAAACACCTGCAGGGCCTCTCCCCGTACTTGCAGCAAGCGTTGAAAAGCGTTGTGCAGTCCTCCGGCGATGGACATGTGAGCGCCGAGCAGAGGCATGTTCGAGGACTCCTTTCGCAGGTCGCGGCAATACCCGCCGGAGCGACGCGGAGAAGCCGCGAAGCGCTGTTTCGGTCGGTTGCCTTCACGCCTTGTCTTGGCAAAGGATTTGCCCTGTGTTATAGGGAGTTCCGCGGGTTGAGCGCGGTGAAGCTCACTCTCCGAATGCGGAATTCCCCGGTTTTCCTTCCAGGCGCCGTGTCGATCTTGTCTATTGTATTCATCGAACGCCGCCGAGGCATCCGCACAACGCGAATAATCACGGTTATTGGAGCCGGAATATGATCCCACGCTATACGCGGCCTGAAATGGGCAACATTTGGACCCTCGAGAACAAGTATCGAAAGTGGCTGGATGTCGAGATCGCGGTATGCGAGGCGCTGTCCGAAAGCGGGCGGATACCGGCCGAGGATCTTCGACGGATAAAGGAGAAAGCCGCCTTCGACGTCGACCGCATCCAGGAGATCGAACGCGAGACCCAGCACGACGTGATTGCGTTCCTGACCAACGTGGCCGAGCATGTCGGCCCGTCCTCGCGGTTCATTCACGAAGGTCTCACATCCTCCGATGTGCTGGACACGGCCATGGCGTTGCTGCTCAAGGAAGCCTCGGATTTGTTGTTGCAGGATCTCGACCGGCTGCTCGAGGTGCTCAGGAGGAGAGCGTTCGAGTTCAAGGACACGGTCATGATCGGCCGATCCCACGGCATCCACGCCGAGCCGATCACTTTCGGGCTCAAATTCGCCTTGTGGCATGCGGAGATGCAACGGAACCGGAAGCGCATGGCTGACGCGCGGGAAACGATCAGGGCGGGAAAGATTTCAGGGGCCGTCGGAACCTACGCGAACATCGATCCGGCCGTCGAGGAACGGGTTTGCGCCAGGCTGGGACTTGTGGCGGATCCTGTCGGGAACCAGATCGTCCAGCGCGACCGGTACGCCGAATTCTTCACCACCCTGGCCCTCGTAGGATGCTCCATCGAGAAGATCGCCGTGGAGATCCGGCACCTGCAGAGGACCGAGGTGCGTGAAGCCGAAGAGTACTTCGCCGAGGGACAGAAAGGGTCGTCGGCCATGCCCCACAAGCGCAACCCGGTCGCTTCCGAGAACCTGACCGGGCTCTCCCGGGTATTGCGCGGGAATGCGCTTGCCGCAATGGAAAACGTCGCCTTATGGCATGAACGCGACATCAGTCATTCGTCGGTGGAACGGATCATCGGCCCGGATTCGACCATTCTCCTCGATTACATGCTGGCCCGTCTGACCCGGCTGCTGGACAAGCTGGTCGTCTATCCCGTCAACATGCTCCGGAACCTCGACCTGACCGGTTCCCTGTATTTCTCTCAGCAGGCGATGCTGGCGCTGACGCGCAAGGGCATATCCCGAGAGGAGGCCTACCGCATCGTCCAACGAAACGCCATGAAGGTCTGGCATGAAAGAGGGCAACTGCCGGATGCGCTCAAGGCGGATCCCGACGTGATGAAGCACCTGAGTGCCGGGGAAGTCGATGCCATATTCGACATGGGCTATCATTTGAAGCATGTGGACACCATTTTTCAAAAGGTGTTCGGGCGGGGAAGTCCACTCCCGGCCTGAAGCCATTCAAAGAGTCACTGCCGGATTTCGGACGATCCGTTCAAGGTTCGAAGCACGGCGAACACAGGGGAGGCCTCCATGCCGCTGATCGAAAACGTGACGATGAGCGCCTTTGCCGAGGGACGGAAGACTTGCAGGACGGTCATTCTGCCGTGCGGCGCGGTCGAGGAGCACGGCTCCCACCTGCCGCTCGGGACCGATGCGCTTCACGCCGTTGCGCTGGCCGGGGAGGTGGCCCGGGTGGCGGACGTGTGGGTGGCTCCGCCGATCTATTACGGCCTGTGTCGCAGCGGCAGTCGGCACCCGGGCACCATCGGCATCCGGGGGAGCACGCTGCAGTGTCTGGTGGAAGACATCCTGCGCGGTTTTCACCAGCAGGGATTGCGCAACGTGCTGGTGTTGAGCGGTCACGCGGGGTGGACGCACATGGCCGCTCTGGCCGATGCCTGCGAGCGGGTGCTGTTCGAATTCGACGACCTGAAGATAGCGGTCCTCTCGGTGCTGGATATCGGCGCGGCGGTGTGGACCGATCTGATTGAGACGCCCGGAGACTCCCACGCAGGAGAGGTGGAGACTTCCCTCATGCTTCACCTGCATCCGGAATGCGTCACGGGGAGGGCACCGGAGGAGGTCCCGACTTTCCCCAGGCATATTTTGGTGCGGAACAAGCAGGCCTTCTGGCCGGGCGGGGTCTGGGGAAACCCCGCGGCGGGCAACGCCGAAAAAGGGAAGCTCTTCATGGAACGCTCGGTGACTGCGCTCGTCGAGATCATTGAGAAGCTGGAAAACTGGTCGGAACCTCCCGAATCCAATCCCGCCTGAGTCTCCTGCCGAAACGCGGGGAGCCGTGACCGGGTGCCGCGACTGATACCCCGAAGCCGGGCTGTGTGCCCGGGGAACGAGGTCCCCTGGGTCTCAATCAACGGAAAACCCCATAGAGAACCCCATCTCCAGCCCCGCGTGGCGAAATGTTCTCGGCACGGGAGGCAAGCCCTCGACGCACAAGCATTGGAGCGAAGGGGGCATGGCGGCGGCACACTCCGTTCTCAAGGGCTCTTATAAATAATTCCGAGGAAGACGGGGTTGGCCTGCGGCAGCCACTTGTCCTGAGTCAGGTGCAGATTGACGTCAAATCTTGTGCGTGCGGGCACCGTCTCGGGGATGTCGATGGCTTTGGTTGCCGTCACCGTGCTGTGAGCCGGTACCGTAACGGACTTGCCGGCGCCCTGCAGTTCCCCGCTGACGATGGTTGAGTTCTGAATGGTCCGCTGCGCCTCGAGCATGATCAATACCAGCAACTTCTTGTCGGCGGCGGTGTCGTTGACGACATCGAACGTGGCAATCACTCTTCCGCCGGCGGCGGGGACGTTGTGTGAGGAAAGGCTTGCATTGGCAAGCCTTATGGGGAGAGGGTTGAGGTAGATGTTGCCAACGTTCCTGGTGTCGTCGTCGGCCAGGGTTATCTCAGTCCTGTTTTCGTACAGGGTGGTGTTGTTGTAATATTCCGTCTTGTAATTGTATCCCTCGATGCGCAGGCTGTACGTTCCCACTGCAAGACCTTGGAAGAGAAACGATACGTTGCTCGTGGTGATGTGCGCGGTGCTGGTATATTCCCAGTTTGTGCCGCTCTTCCTGTAAAGGGTCACCGACCCGTAGGTGGCCAAACCGTTGTGGGGAGGCGCCTGTTCGAGCACCCTCCCTTGAATGGTCGCGGCCTGAGTCGGAAAACTGAAGGCCGCCAGAACAATGATCGCGCTCAGGAACAACGAGTATTTTTTCATTTTTACCCCTCCTCGAGGCGGTTCAGTTCTTCGTGGCGCTGACCGGGGTGCCGGCCGTCTCGGAATCTGCGGAGCGCTGCAATCCTAGCGAAACTTCGCAATGTACCCGGCGTACAAAGAGTCGGACAGGGGCCTCCATTTGTCGAGGCCGAGGTACAGTTGAACGTTGTAGTCGACGTCCGGGCTGGCCGACCCGGGGATAACGATCGAGATGGTCGTCGAAACCGTCGTGTGGGCGGGGACCGTGACGGTCCTGCTCCCGCACTGGTGCTTGGTGCGGATGTAGGTGGCATTGAACGCGGTCCGCATTGCCGTCAGCACCGCCCTCACCAGCACGGTTTTCTCTGCCGTGGTGTCGTTCACGACATCGACCGTGGCGCGTACGGTTCCGCCGGAAGCGGGAACCGAATGGGAGGAGAGGGCTGGATTGACGAGCCTGATGGGGAGGTTCCGAAGATAGATGTCGCCTGCGTCGTAGGTGTCGCCGGCGGCAAGGGTTATTTCCGTTCTTTCGCCCTGCAGGGTGGTGTTGTTGTAATACTCGCTGACGTAGTCGTCTCCCGTAACGAACAGGCTGTAAGTTCCCGCTGCGAGACCGCTGAACGCGAAGGTGGTATCGGTCTCATCCAAGGACGCAGCGCTTGCATAGACCCATTCGGTTCCGCTCTTTTTGTAGAGCGTCACCCTCCCATCCCTGCTCAATGGATTGTGGGGGGCCTTCGCTTCGAGAACGCTCCCCTGGATTGTGGCCCCCTGCACAGGAACGCAAAGGGCTGCAAGCACGATGACGACACTCAGCAACAAAGACACTCTTCTCATGATACACCCCCTCCGTGTCGGCATGGTCATTGCCGCGGCACACGCGAGCCCCGACGGAACCGTGATTGTCCGAACATAAGTCTTCAATTTGACAACATATCACCTTGCAGCGCGGAGTCAAACACATCTGCAATCGAGGCGCGCAGCTTAATCCGATTTAATCTGTCCCGCGGTTGTTGAGCGGATACCGCACCGGAGATTTGAATGGCCGAATTGAGGATCGAGAATTTTCGGCCGAACCCAACGGTCATTCAAAGACGGTTTTCCTTGGAGGCGTTATCGGTTATCACCATTGAGCGATTCAGTACGAAAGGCGGGGAGCGCATGATTCACGGCGGGGGATAAACCCCGTCCCTGTCCGAGAGGTTGATCGGCCCCATGCGGGGCGGTCTTTGCGCCTCCCGAATCGGCGCTTCGGGCCTTGAAATCGCTCGACATGGGGGTTGGTCACGTCGTGCGACGCCCCGTTGAGGTACAACATTCATTCAGTCCGGAGATCGTTTTGAAGATGGAATCGGGCAAGAGGAACGACAGGATCCCTGAGCTTCTCGCTCCTGCGGGGCACATGGAGGGCTTCTTCGCGGCGGTGGATAACGGCGCGGATTCGATTTATCTCGGGCTCAAACAGTTGAGTGCACGGGCATCGGCCGTGAATTTCTCGCTCGATGAACTTGCGCGGCTCGTTCCATATGCCCACGCGAGACGGGTCTCGGTATTTGTCGCCCTGAACAGCCTGGTGACCGCTTCCGAATTGTCCGGGATACCGGATGTGCTGCAATCGCTGGCCGATCTTCAGGTGGATGCGCTGATCGTCCAGGATCCGGGGATCATTCACCTGGCGCGCAGGCTGTTTCCGTCCTTGAGACTGCACGCCAGCACGCTCACGACGATTCACAACAGCGCCGGGGTGCGTCAGATGCAGCGCATGGGGGTGTCGAGGGTGGTACTGGCCCGCGAATTGAGCCTGGACGAGATCGCCCGGATTCGCGCCTCGACCGGCGCGGAACTGGAAATCTTCGTCCACGGAGCGTTGTGTTTTTCGTACTCCGGGCTATGCCTGACAAGCAGTTTCCGCGGCGGTCACAGCGGACTGCGGGGGCGGTGCGTCCAGCCTTGCCGGTTGCAGTTCAGGCAGGGCAGGAAGACCGGCTACTTTCTCTCCTGCAATGACTTCAGCGCGCTGCCTTTCGTGCCCGAGCTCAAGAAACTGGGACTCGCGGCCCTGAAGATCGAAGGACGCATGAAACCCGCGGATTACGTCAGCCGGGTCGTCAAGGCCTACCGGCTTGTGCTCGACGCCGACGAAGCTCACACATCGGAGGCGGTCCGGGAGGGGATGCAGTGGATCGCCGAGGCTCCGTCGAGACGGCTGGTTTCGGGCTTCCTGGAAAAAAACTTCAACGAGACCGTTTTGACTCCTCACAGATCGGGCTCGAGCGGTCTCTGGATCGGGACGGTAAAGAAGATCTCGCAGGATGGAGCGCATGTTTCGCTGAGGCGCGAACTTAAGGCGGGCGATCGGTTGCGCCCGGAATCCAAGGAAGGGAAAGAGGAATCCATCTTCAGAGTGACGGGGATTGCCGCGCTCGCCGGCACGCGGCTGGTTGCGGCTGAGCCGGGAGATGTCGTGGTCGTCAGTGGCAGGGGGGGGCTCAAGGCGGGCGACCGGTTGTTTCGGATCGCCTCCGACGGCGGCGGGGCTCACACGACTGTCCCGAACAGGCTCAAGAACGTGAAGCCTCTGACCTACAGGAAAACCTTCCCCGGCATCGCCGAAGAAGCGAAAGCGCTTCTCGGACCCCAGGGGATCGACCGTCCGGGGCGACAGGAGGAGAGTCTCTCCATCAAGACGGGAGCACTCCGCCACATGGCCGAAGCATTCAAGAGCAACCCCTGGCGGGTCCTGCTCACGGCCACCAGGACGAACCTGGAGCGCATGGCGAGACAGCGGCTCCCGAAGGCTCAAAAGAGCCGCTTCGTCTGGTCTTTGCCGCCGTTGATTTCCGAAAAGTCCGACCTCGAATACTACGCGCGCGCCGTCAACTGGTTTGTCGACAAGGGCTTTCTGCTCTGGGAATTGAACAACTGGGGTCACTTCGATCTGTTCGCCGAAAGGCAGGGTCCGGGATTCATCGCCGGCTCCCGGTTCAACCTGCGCAACGGTGCGGCCCTGGCGGCCATGGCGCAGGAAGGCTGCCGCTGGAGTGTGCTCTCCCCCGAAATCACCTTCAAGGAATTGCAGGTCCTGGGCCGCGTGCCCCTCCATTCGCAGCCGATCGTCGGTGTGTATTCATGGCCGCCGCTCTTCACTTCCAGGTTGACCCCGAAACTCGAAGAAGGCAAACCCTTCTCGACATCGCGCGGGGACGTCTACACGATGGAAAGGAAATCCGACGGCACCCGCGTCTACGCGGATCATCCCGTTTGCTGGTTCGACAGGCTGTCCCGTTTGCGGGAGGCGGGCCACCGCCATTTTCTCATCGATATCAGTGAAGCACCGGACGAGAAGGCCCTGGAGCTTCACAAGCTCATTCTCGGTTTCAGACGATCCAGATTCGAAGGGACGTGCCATCCGTTCAACTTCGACCGCGAACCCTGATTTCGGCTGGAGCCGCGCGAAGAAGACTTCTCCCGGGTTCGGCTCAATTCAATTTCCTTGACGGCACCTCGATGCATGCCGACAGAGCTCCTGGATGACGGCCGGACACCACGTTCCCGTCTTCCATCATCTCACGGTCGAGGCATTCGGCTCCGGGGTTCCTGGCGTCCACGGCCGGCGATTTCCACCCGGTCACCGTCCTTCCCGCGGGCATCTCGGCGGTGATCGGCAGTTGCGGGCGTCAGTGGATGAGGCGTCGCTTCATGACGATCAGCGCCAGGGGAAAGAAAACGAGGCAGCAGGCGACCAGATAGGCCAGTCCCCACAGGATTTCGACCCGAAATACCCCGAGGCAGAGCCAGCGGGTCGCCTGCACCAGGTGTGTCAACGGGAAAAGGAGAGCCAGCTTCTGTGCCCACACGGGCAGACCTTCCATGGGGAAAAAGGTCCCGCTGAACAGAAACATGGGTGAAATAAACAGGAATATCGGCAGATTGAACATGTCGATGCTCGGAATGACGCCGGTGAAAACCATGCCGAGGGCGCCGAATGCTATTCCGCCAAGGAAAGACAGCGGTATGACGAGCAACCCCTCCGGGTAGCGCACCAGGCCGAACGCGCTGACCACGCTCAGCATGATCACCGTGGCGATGAGGGACTTGGTGGCGCCCCACATGATTTCTCCCGTGATCACTTCATCCAGGGAAAGCGGCGTGGCCAGCATCGCATCGAACGTCTTCTGATAATACATGCGCACGAAGGAGGTGTAGGTGTTTTCAAAAAAGGCGTTGTACATCATCGTGATGGCGAGCAGTGACGGGGTGATGAAGACGACGTAGGAAAGTTCCATTCCCTCGACGCGCACGCTGCCGATGAGCGCGCTCAGACCGATTCCGAATGCGGCCAGGTACAGGAGCGGCTCCAGGAGCGGGGTCAGGAAGTTGACGAGCCAGATCTTCCTGTAGACGATCAGGTTGCGATGCCAGACGCGGATGAACCGCCGCGACACGTCGAACCGTCCGATTCTCATTCCCTCAGCTCCCTTCCGGTGAGCCTCAGAAAAACGTCTTCCAGGGTGGCCATGCGTCTGATGCAGTTCTCCCCGCAATACTCCCTGCCGATGCTTTCGAAGAGCCGGTCGTTTTCGCCGCCATAGATGATAAGCCGGTGGTCGAGGTTGTCGTGCATCAATTCCCGTGCCCGGACGAACGCGCGCAGTTCGTCGGCGGGTTCCAGGATTTCGAGAACCTGGTTTCCGGCGTATTCGCGCACCAGTTCGAGAGGGCTTCCCGTGACCAGTATTTTGCCGTGATCCATGATGATGAGCCGGTCGCAAAGCCTGGAAGCCTCATCCATGTTATGCGTGGTGAGCAGGATGGACAGCCCCTGAGCTCTCAGCTTCTCGAGTTTCTCCCAAACCTGGTGCCGCGATTGAGGATCGAGCCCCGTGGTGGGCTCATCCAGGATCAGGAGCTGCGGGTCGTTGATCAGGGCGCGGGCAAGGACCATCCGTCGCATCATGCCCCCGGAAAGGCTGCTCACCATGTCGTTTCGACGGTGATCGAGCGCCATGAACCGCAGGAGCTGATCGGCTTTTTCCCGTGCCGCGCCGCGGGGAATGTCGAAGTAGCCCGCGAAGATTTCGAGGTTCTGCAGGACGGTGAGATCCGGATCCAGGTTGTTGTCCTGCTGGCAGACTCCAATCCCGAACCGGACCGCCCGCCAGCCGGAACTCACGTCGACGCCGAAAATCTTCAAGGTTCCCGCCGTGAGCGGCGAGAAACCGTAGACCATCCTTATGGTCGAGGTCTTTCCCGCTCCGTTGGGTCCCAGCAAGCCAAGGCATTCACCCGGCAGAAGGTCGAACGAAATGGTGTCCACGGCGAGAAAATCACCAAATCGCTTGGTGATGTTCCGCGCCTCGATAACTCGTGCATGAGCGCTGGTCATTTCTGCTGCCCCGGCAATTCCTTTCGCTCGATCGTCTCAGGTCGGCCTTCGTGTCGGCGTGAGATTGAGGCTCCATTTCATGATAGCAAACCCACCCGTCTCAGCTCAACCATTTATCCCGGTTTGCCCCGATGGGAATCCTTCAGTGCGGGCGAGGAACTCTTCCTCGAACACGGTCTGGGGTCCGTGCGGAGTGGTGGACATGCGCGGGGAGCGCGGCGGCGTGAAGCCGTCGCGCTCGATTCTTTCATCGGGACGATGGAACCGGTCGCGGTTCCATCCATTGACTTGTTCAGCTTTCACAAGGGACGCAAAGGTTGTGTTCGTCGACACACGCGTCGCAAAACGTTCTATGGCAAATGCGGCACTCCGACACGGCGCTCTCACGATCGTATTCCTCGCCGCAGGCGGCACATGCAAACTCCTGGTGTTTGATCGAAACAGGTTCCATCTCACTACCTCCCCGGCACCGGACTCCTTTGCCTCGACATCGCACCCCGGAACCTTCGCATCCGGGCATTGGCAACCCCAATCGAATCCGTCGCCTCGAGGCTCAGTCCGGAGCCGCCTCTTTAACTGAATCGTTTCTCCTATCAGTATGCATAGTTGGAAAGTAATTGCGATTCGGTGCGGGTCAAGATCGAATAGATCGGCCCGTTCGCCGATGCCGGGTTTCGCGCCGAGGGTTCAGAGATGTCTTTTCGGCCGGGAGAGGCAGAGGAAGGAGGAGTTGTGTCCGTCACGCCTCGGTGCGCCGTTGCGGCGCCCGGGTGAGCGCGCTTCACCACAGGTTGCGCGCCAGCGGATGTTCGTGGCGGGCATCGAGACGGATGGCCCCCGCTTCGCATGCCTCCCGGCAGATTCCGCACCCGTAGCAGCGCAGAGGGTCGATGTCCGCTTTTCGGTCGAGGACCGAGAACCCGATGGCCCCGAACTGACACATCTTGAGACATGCCCGGCAGCCTTTGCAGGCGTCCTTATCGACCGAGGCGACGTATTCGGCGCGGAAAAAGAGCTGGAAACCGTACCGGTGGCTCACCATCGCCAGGCAGTCGCGGCGGTCGCAGTTGCAGATTGCGCCGATGAAGGGGCTCTTGAAGGTCCAGACGGTGTGAATGAGCCCCTGGGCTTCGAAAGATCGATGGAGCTCGAGGGCTTCTTCGGCGGACATGCGTTCGAAGAGCGCCGCGTCGGGGCCGGGCCGAAAGGTCTCCAGGAAGGCCTCCCTGATGTCGAGGAGTCTCTCCGGATCGATTCCCAGCCCGAAGCAATACGCCGCATCGGAGCGCCCGGTGGTGTTTTTCCGGCACAGGCAGGGCATGCGCACCACGGAGTTGGAAAGATCGAATACGAGGCGGAGATCTTCGATGGGCACCACCTGGCCGAAATGATCCTTTCTGAACCTTCGTTCATGGTATTTGTATCCCAGGTGGCGGAGCCATGCCGGGAGCCGCATGGCCCGGTGGAATGTCCGTTCGAGCTCCGATGCCGTTCCGTTTCCGATGCTTCTGATGAATTCATCGATGTAGCGGCGCCGGCGAATGTCCGAGAGCAGGTCCGCCGAGTAATTCTCCGCTTTCAGGTACCACTTCCTGCCTTCGCCGTGCTGGTGACAGAATTGGCACATGGATGCTTGCTCCACTGCTTGGCCCTCATCGGGTATTCCCGGGCGGGTCCGGTCCGTGCGTGCTTCTGGCCCAAAGACGCACTCTAATGATATAAGGTCGAATGAAGCGCCTGGAAACCGGTTGGTTCGAGTTTTCCGCAGCCTCCGTTCATGGTTGTGCGTCGGGGTGGGATGTTTCGGCGGCCGCCTGCAATGGATTTCGAAACGGGTATGCGGCCGAAAGACCGCACGACGGACGAAGCGGCGAGCGAGCTTGCCGAATGGTTAAGGGGAGATCGTCTTTGGGAAGACAGGTCATGAATATCCTTGCGGGATTCGTTCTGCTCTACGGCGTCCTGGCCGCGCTCATATTTATTTTTCAATCGCACCTCGTCTATTTCCCGGATAAGGAAATGACGTGCTCGCCTCACGACGTGAACCTGCCGTACGAGGCGGTGTCTTTTCATACGCGGGACCGGATCGAGATCGCGGCATGGTTTGTACCGGCCGAACAATCCCGGGGTGTTGTGCTCATTTGCCATGGGAACGGCGGCAACATCTCGCACCGCGTGCCGCTGATCCGGATTCTCAACGATCTTTCACTTTCCTGCTTGATTTTTGACTATCGCGGGTATGGGAACAGCGCGGGCAAGCCTACGGAAGAAGGCACCTACCTGGACGCCGAGGCGGCCTGGCACTACCTGGTCGATACACGGGGCATCGATGCCCGAAATATCGTGATCCTTGGGAAATCGCCGGGAGGGGCCGTCGCTGCCCGGCTCGCCAGGGAGCACACCCCCGTTGCGCTGATCGTGCAATCGACGTTCACGTCTCTCACGGAACTCGGCCGGACGGTGTACCCGTTCTTGCCGGTGAGACTCCTGTCGAGATTCAACTACGGCACGGCGGAGTATTTGCGCGGTGTGAACTGCCCCGTGTTGATCATGCACAGCCGTCAAGATGAAATCGTTCCCTACAGCCACGGGTGCGAGCTTTTCAGAGTCGCCGGACAGCCGAAGGAGTTCGTCGAAATGGAAGGCGACCACAACAGCGGCTTCATTGTGTCCGAATCACGATTCCGGGAAGGCGTTTCAGGTTTCCTGCGGCAACATCTGCCTGGATGGCCGCGTTAGCACGGGACCACTTGGCAACCGCTCCGCCCTGATTATCTTGTGGATGGGCCGGAGGCTCGACAACCCGCCGGACCGGCCCGAGGGTCCCCTCGCGGCGAATGCGCAATCCGGGCGGGGGTAATTGACGGAACATGCGGAGGATTTCCATGCGCGGGATGAAATCATTGCTAGCGACGGCAGTGGTTCTTCTCCTGGCCGGGTGTCAGAACGTGTCCTTTTACACCGGTGGAGGGCACGTTGCGGAGCAGGAACGGACGGCGCTCGTCGAGGGAGAGCACAACGGAAGCTGGCAAGCCAGGGACCTCTCGGTCAAGTATCACTATGCGCGCAAACAAGACCAGATGCATATCGACGGGACCATCTATTTTGCGGACTTGCTGCGGGACAATTTCACGCTGATCCACGATTTTCACCTGGCGGTGATTCTCATTGACGCTCAGGGCAAGGTCCTCGGCGCCTACGGACTGATCGGCAGCTCACGGGACGACCTGACTCCCTTGTCCTTCAAGACCAGGGTCCCGCTGCCGCCGAACGCCGTTTCGATGGCCTTCAGCTATCAGGGAACGGCTCTCGGAGGCGGCGATCACGAGGGAGGGGGCAGCGCCTATTTCTGGAAATATCCCGTTCGGTAAGGGTCGATCTTTTTGTGGGACCCCGCGGGGGATCGCGTCAGGCATACCCGAAAAAACGGTGCCTGATCCGGTTGATCGTATCGATGTCGGGCTCGAAAGGAATATCCGGCGTAACGGGGTCCTCGTCGATCCTCAGCTCCGGAAACGGGGTGTCCCGCAGCTTCAGGTTGTAGGCGAGAACCATGAGCTTTTCCAGGTTGACCGTGTCCATGGCGTTGTATGCCAGGAGCGTCTGCAGCGCCTTCCTGTCGTTGCGCTCGACGTAATCCTGCCAGAGCAGAACCGCAAAATATCCGTCCACGCCTTCCAGTGTATCCCTGCCGATTCCGATCTGCCTTTCGCAGCCCTTGAGCCCCCCTGAATACCCGAGACTTCTCAGGACGTAGCGGAGATCGATATGGGCCTGATCCATCTCGACTTCCAGGAAACTCCTGATGAAGGGGAGATCGAAACACTTGCCGTTGTACGTGACGATCAGCTCGAAGCGGGCGATGTCGGCGGCGAACCGGTGGAGATTGTCCCCATGGATGTAAGTGCGCAGGGATTTCCCGTCATAAAGCGCAATGGTGGTGATGTGGTCGTCGGGGAGGCCCAGGCCGGTCGTCTCGATGTCCAGGTAGGCGGTGGAATGCCTGAAGTCCCGGAACAACCGCCAGTGCAGATCCGAAGGGAGTCGCTCGGCGAAGAACCGCGCGTCGTTTTCGCGCAGATGCGCGAGCGAATGCCCCAGGTCTTTTCTGAGAGCGACCGTCCTGGCTTTTCCAAAGGGGAGGGGAGTGGATTCAGCCTGGAAAACGTCCCAGGAGTGAACCCCGCGGTCCCAAAGCTGCCGTTCCGTGCGAAACCCGATCCCCGGCAGGTGACAGAAAGTGTTTTGCAGCATCAGGATACCTCCTCCGGTCGGCGGGCGAAACGTTGAAGGTGAATCGGACGCATCGTCTGTTTCCGATTCCCGCTTCAGTCGGCCGAGGGCGCCGTGAAACCTCTCAACGATTTCTTGCCGGGTGCGAGCCGGACCGTTTTTTTTCGATCTCCCTCTCGTAATCCGTCAGCAGGTCCCGGAGACGGCATACGAATGTTTCGAACACGGCGGTGGTGATGTTTCGACCTTCAGGGGTGAGGTCCTTGAACATTGCGGCGCGAAGGCCGCGGGAAAGCTCCAGTTGCACTCCCCCGCAGTTCCCGCACCGGTTGCACAGATTCAACGGGCTCCTGCCGGCAAGCCGGGAGCGTTGACGCACCGCAATGACGGCCCCCGGCAGGGCCGTCCTGATCCGGTCGCCCAGAAAAGCATTGCCCCCACCGACGAGAACATATTCTTCCCCGCCTCCGCAGCCATGGAGGGTGACGACGGTATGCGCCCCGGTCGCCACGCCCACACCCAACGGCTCGTCAAAACGGGTGCTGGTCAGGTGCAGGCTCCCGTTGCCTCGGGGCTTGACGCCCTCGAAGCAATAGCAGGTGAACTTCCCATCGGCAACGGCCCGCGCGAGCTCCGATGTGCCGGGCTCGATCCCCCCGCCGTGCGGAGCCATGACCGCGATGGGCAGCTTCCCTGGCCGCACGGTGATATGGTAGTCCGTTCCTTCGCGCTCGGCCCCCTTGAGTTCCGCGTAGCTGTGGAAACGATCGGATCGGATAGGCATGAGAGCATCCCGCAGTTGTGTGTCATCGCAGGGCGTTTCCCCCTGGGCGGTATCCCCGGCAACAGCGGCCGGTCCGGTCGGGAATCACCCGGCCCGGGGGAGGCGCATCGGCAATGTTCGCTTCAATCGCTTCCGGGCGGTCCACCGCAAAGTGCCGGTGATGCAATTCCCCGGGAATCGTCCTGGTGGAAGAATGCAGGCCTCCGCCGTTTCGGGGACTGACGTCACGCCAATGCAGGAAAGCCGGGAGTCGGATTCCCCCGGGAACACCACCCCGGAGTGTCGCCCTGAAGTCTAAACCAATCGGGTGGGAATCGGCAAATCCAAATCAGGAGAGGAGTGATTGACGCCGGGTCCGCGTCGGTCGTTCCCTTGCAGGGCGGTTGCTTTACGGGATGGCCGGCCGTTCGTTCCGAGAAAGGCTGGAAATGCAGACACGGCGATCACACGAGTGATGCCGTGTCTGTTCGTTCCAAAGGTGCGTGGCTTCGATCGGTAATCTACTGTGAAGAACCGGCGCCCGTGACGCCGCCGCTCGTCCGCCCGATTCCCTGTTGACCGACGCCGGAAGTCCCGTGATGCATCATGGCGCCTCCATGCATGCCCCGCATATCCATCCGGTGGTCCATCATGGCGCACATTCGACCCATTTTGTCGTGATGCACCCAGGACATCATCTCCCTCATGTCCTTGCGCTGGGCAACCAATTCATTGAGCACCGCGGCCATTGCGGCAATCTTCGCATCGCCTTTGGCCTCGTTCATGGCGACGACCTTCTCATTCAGGCTCTTGTCCATCGCCTGGAGTTTCTCCCGCCATCGGGCGCACTCCGCGGCCGTTTCCTCGCTTGTTTCTCCCGTGTAATGGTGCATCGGCGCATGCTTCATTGCGACGGCCGACTCCGCCGGACTTCCGCTTGCCTGTTGCGCGGCCGCTCCCATCGGCAAGAGCACAAGGGACAACATGATGGGAAGCATCAGGATCAGTCTTTTCATTTCGTCACTCCTCACTCTCATTGTGTCGTCATCCAAAGCCGTTTCTCCGGATTTGGACACCGCACATCTTTCAATTCCTGTTACTGGAGAAGAAATGGCATCAGTTATCCGCCAATCCTCAGATATCCTTTTCAAAAAGATAAGCAAAAGCGGAAAGCAAACAATATGTAAGGGCAGGATTTTAACTGAGGCTGCTCAGGCGTAAAAGGGTGGAGCCTCCACGGGCTTTCGCCTCCGAGGCTCCACCGCGATCAAAAAACACGCCGGCATCAGTCTTTCGCCGGAAGGATCAGCGGGATGATCGGGCGGAGGTCTGCCTTTCCGTCGTGTCGATTCGTGCGCGCTCACGTTTGCATTTCACGGTTCCTTCCGGGAGACCGGTCATTCCCGCAGAAGGAACCGGACGGCGTGTTCCACGATCGGGCGGTATCAGTCGCGGCGTCCGAAGAGCCTCAGCAGCATGAGGAAGAGGTTGATGAAGTCGAGATAGAGCCGCAATGCTCCAATCACCGCCGCCTTCTGTTCGGTTTCCGCATCGGCGAACCCGCCGTGGGCCATTGCCTTGATGGACTGAGTATCGTAGGCGGTGAGGCCGACGAAGATGATCACGCCCAGGCAGGAAATAATCCAGTCAAGGGATTGACTGCCGAGGAAAATGTTCACCACGGATGCCAGAATGATTCCGATCAGGCCCATGAAAAGGAAGTTGCCCCAGGATGTCAGGTCCGTGCGGGTCGTGTAGCCGTAGACGCTCATGATGGCAAACATTCCGGCCGTCACGAAGAACGTGTTGGCAATGGACGAGTGTGCGTAGACAAGAAAAATGACCGAGAGGGTCACTCCGTTCAGCGCGGAGTAAATGAAAAACATGAGCGTTGCGCTGGAGGCGCGGAACCGGTTTATGCCGGCGCTGATGGCGATCACGAGACCGAGCTCCGCGAGGACGAGACCCAGCATCAGGCCGGGATATTGAGCGAGCAGTCGACTGGTCGTTGAGCTGGAAAATGTGAGCATGGCGACCACTGCCGTCGTGGCAAGCCCGATCCCCATCCAGTTGTATACACGGCGGACAAAATCACTTTGAATGGCCACAACCTGATCTTGCTGTGGATAGTATTGTCTCTCCATCAAAAATCCCTTCCTTTCGATCGTACAGGCGGCGTTTCGGGTCCGGCAGGCGTCGGACCGCTCCAGGTTTCTCTTATTCTTCTCGAAAAGACCGAGTCTGGTTTAATATAATGTTCCGTCGGGATCTGTCGAGAGAATTCAAAAGGAGCATCGAGTGAAAAGCACCAAGCGGTATCGCGCATTTTTCCCGGTAACAGATCGCTACGCCTTCCTGAACCACGCGGCGGTATCCGCTTCTTCGCTCAGGGTGCGCGCGGCCGTTGAATCGTTTCTCGATGCACTGGTCGAATCCGGTCCGGTCCGCTACGGAGAATGGATGGAGGGCGTTGCCGAGGCGCGTCGCCGCTTCGGGAGGCTGATCAACGCGGAGCCCGGGGAGATCGCCTTCACCGGGAACACCTCCGACGGCTTGAGCATTGTCGCGGAAGGCCTGGACTGGAAGCCGGGGGACGCCGTGCTGGTGCCCATGCCCGACTTTCCGGCCAATGTATACCCGTGGCTCAACCTCGAACGGCTCGGAGTCGAAATGCGTTTCTACCGCAAGAACCTGGGCCGGTTCGGGCCGGCTGAGCTCGAGGAGGCGTTCCGTCCCGGGGTCCGTCTGCTGGCGGTGAGTTCGGTGGATTACTCAACCGGTTTTCGCTGCGATCTCGAAGCCGTGGGTGAATTCTGTCGCGAAAAGGGAATCCTGTTTTGCGTGGACGCCATACAGAGTCTTGGCGCGTTCGCGCTCGACGTCCGCAAATGCGGCATTCATTTCCTGGCTGCGGGCGCTCACAAATGGCTCCTCGGTTTGATGGGGTCAGGGGCGCTCTTCATATCCCGGGATGCCGACGAAATGGTCCGCCCGAGGCGCGTCGGATGGCGAAGCGTGGTCGACGAGAACAATTTCGAGACGCTGAGTCTTTCCTTGAAAAAAGACGCTTTGCGGTTCGAAACGGGGACCGGCAACGTGGCGGGGATTCTGGGCCTGGGAGCCGCCTTGGGGTTGCTGCTGGAGGTCGGTGTAGACACCGTGTCGGAAAGCATTCTCGCGCTGAACGACCGCGTCCTGGACGGATTGCGGGAAAGGAGCCTCGAGGTGGTGTCGCCCCTGGAGAAGAAGAACCGGTCGGGAATCGTCAGTTTCATCCCGCCGGGAAATCCTGAGGAGCTGTTCGATTTCTTCAACCGGCGAAACGTTTGCGTCTCCCACCGCGGCCGATACATTCGGCTCTCGCCTCATTTCTACAACAACGCCGAGGACATCGACGCATTCCTCGACGCGCTGGATGCGTATCGACACGCGGGGTGAGCGGCTGCAAGCGGGCGCCGCTCCGTGCGGCGGAGGCGTCAGCCTGCGAGCAGCGCCTGGTAGAAACGACGCCAGTTCCCGCCCATGATACGCTCCAGGGCATCATCCGGGTAACCCCGTTTCCGGAGGAGTTCCGCGATCAGCGGCAGCCGGGAGATGTCCTCCAGGTCCGCATTGGGACAATCGAACCCGCAAAAATCGCTCCCGATGGCGACATGATCCGGGCCGTGCTTCTGGGCCACCCAGTCGATATGCCGGAAGACATCCTCGATACCGGCCCGCCCGTTCGAAGACAGCATTTCCGGGTTGACCGTGATTCCCACGATGCCTTCGCGCGCAAAGAGAGCCCCCAGCTGCTCCCGGGTCAGATTCCGGGGCGTATCGCAGAAGAACCGGAACCCGGTGTGAGAAGACACGATGGGACCGTCAAACAGGCTGAGAAGGTCTGCGAGCCCGGGATCCGCGAGGTGGGACACGTCTATGGCGAAACCCCGTGCGCCGAGTTCTTTCACCAACCGTTTCCCGGCGGCCGTGAGCCCTTGAGGGCATTGCACCCCGTTGCCGTCCCCCAACCGGTTGCTTCCGGCGTGCGTCAGACCGGCTATCCTCATGCCCGCGTTCTTGAGCTCGTCGAGGTCGAGGTCGAGCAGGGCGTCGCTGTTCTCGATCAGGAGCAGGTATCCCGGGAACGCCTCATGTTCGAGGCACCGCTGTAAATCGCCCGGAGACGCAATGCGATCGAGTCCCGTGAAGTATGCCGCCGCGTAGTCGATGAGGGAGCGGAGGTATGGAGCGGCCGAGCCCGGTCCGTTGAAGGAATCCGCGCAATACAGGGCGGCCGCGATCACGCGCACGTTGCCCTCCCTCATGCCGGCAAGGGTCACCGCGCCGTCGATGATGCTTCTCAGCGGCACGTTGGGATGCCGTCTCGTCATTTCATAAATGAGATCCACGTGTCCGTCGATTGCGGCGAAGACTGGAAGGGCGGATGTGTGCGAACCGGGCTGCGTCATCGAAGGGTGTACGCCTGCATGGCGACCGGGGCGGCCATGGGAGCCCGCCCCGGCTCATTCAGTAAATCATTGTCGATTATCTCCGAACCGGAGATTCCGTCGGTGCGTGTCACGTCGGAACATGCCTTACATCCGACGGGGCATGACACACGGCCGCCATTACCACCTTTTTCTCCACTTCCTTTACCTTCAGCACTTCGCTCACCCCCTTTCCGGCAAGTGATGAGGCGATCCGGGCTGCACCAGATTCAGCTCGGCCAGTTCCCGAATCGCATCCACACAGAGGTCGAAAAACGCCTCGTGAGTAGATTCCTTCCCGTAAGCCGTAAAAAGATCCCGGCTGATGTCCGCGACGGTCGTTGCGCCGTCGCAGCGCCGCAGCAGGTCCATTCCGAAATCGTTGATTTCCTTTACGTCGAGTTCGTTCGCCCGGTGCGAAAAGACCATGAAGGTCCTCGATGGCGAATAGGTCTTGTCCAAAACCCCCTGTTTGATGTCCAAAATAATGTCCGGCAGATTGAAAGTGAACTCCCCGAGGACGATGTTTCTCGCGAGAAGCGGTTTGAGATCTCCTATACCGAGAAGATCCATGAAGAAGGCGGTATCCGCCGAATCGAATTTCCCGGCCTCAAGCGCCATCGTCTCGTACCGGATCATCTCGGGCAGATAACGCCTCTCGAGATGGTCCAGGGCGGCCACGGTCTCCACGGCGAAGGCGGCAAAATGATTGTAACAGTCCCGAGGAGCAAGCGTCGAGTCCGTCTTTCTGCCGGTTTGAGCCAGCCAGTCCATGAAACGGAAAAACAGACCTGAGGGCGACTCGCCGGCCTCCAGCATCAGGAGCAGAAACGAGCGTGGATAGAAGTTGACGATCAGGGGAAACCCGACGGCGAGAACGTTCAGCGTTTCGAGCGGGAAGGCGGGGCAGGGAAGGTTGTAGAAGCTGCAAAAAATCGCGGGGTGGGCATCGATGAGTTCATCGTCCGATCGGAGGCGTCTTGCCCCGTCGAATTCGATGCCCAGCGAGAAATAGGTGTCCACCGAGCGGACCAGGCGGTCGGCATACCCCTGAAAGAGATCGGTTCCGGGGAGGACGGTCGCCAACTGCAGCAATGGGTTGATGCCTCCCTGCACACCGGTTCGCAGCGCCAGTTCCAGGGTGGCGTCGATGTCTTCCCGTTCCTCTTCCGGAAAACCGATCACAAAGCTGAGCGTCGGAACGATGGACTGGTCCGTCGTCTCCCTCACGCGACGGAGAAGAATGTCGCCGTCGATGTTTTTCCGAATGAAGGCAAGGGTCCTTTTGGAGCCGGAATCGATGCCGTAGCACATGGATTCGCAACCGGCCTCCCGCATGAGCCGGAGAAGCTCCGCGTCCACGGTGTCGAGCCTCGAGATGCAATACCAGGGAACACGGTTCAGACCGGTTTCGATGAGCGAGCCGCAGAACTGCTCCACGAAGCTCCTCCGCGCCGTGAACTGATCGTAGGCGAGCAGAAAACACTCGGCCCCGAACCGGTCCCGCAGGTTACGCATCTCCCGGATCAGCCGGGGAACCGAATATGTTCTCTGACGACGTCGCCACATGACCGACTGGGAACAATAGATGCAATGGTGAGGGCAGCCGCGGCCGACTTCGAGAATGGCGATGCTTCGCGGAATGCCGCAGGAATCCCGATAGGCGGAAAAGGGAGGTACGAACGAGTAGTCGGCCAGGGGCAGCTCATCCAGATCGGCGATCAGCTCGCGATCCCCGTTTCGAACGACTCTGCCGCCGTCACGAAAGGAAAGCCCCCGGACGCCGTGAAGCTCCTCCGCCCGGACGCAGCGCAAAGCGAGCTCGGACATCGTGATCTCTCCCTCGCCGCGCACGACCGCGTCGATCCAGGGGAATGCCTCGAGGGTCTCGATATCCACCGCGGATGCGCTGTGTCCTCCGAACACGATCTTGATGCCGGGGTTTTGAGCCTTCACCAGTTGCGCGATCCGGACCGCGCCCGGGAAAGTGGTGCATTGCACCGAAAAGCCGACCATGCCCGGATCTTCTTCCAGTATCCTGGAAGCGCAGTCGGCGTAGATCCGCTTTCCCAAGTGGAGCCTTCCTCGGCGAATGTCCAGGGGAAAGTCGAGAATGCACGGGTCATGACCGTCCGCGGCGAGGTGTGTCGCCAGGTGGATCAGGCCCAGGGGAGGCATGTTGTACATGGGCTCGAGGTAGAAAGGCGGAAAGACCAGGGCGACTCTCATGAGAAGCGACATCCGGGTTGAGGGGTTCGCGGGGGTCGAGGCGCACACGGCGGCACGCGCCGGGCACCGGCCCGTTCTTGCTGGAATAGATAAGGTCGTCTCCGGGAAAGGTCAAATGATTTGTTGAAGCGGCCGACTGACCGACCATCGAAAGGGAAGGGGGGCAACGGTTCGATTCGTGAGGATGGATTGCCGCTTTCAGGTTAATATATGTTGAATCCTCGGCACCGGCGGGTTCATATGTTCGGGCGGCTGACCGGTGATCGAGAGGCTATGGGGACCGGTGCCGCGGCACATTCCCCGGCGGAGGTTTTCACGCGAGGACCCGATGATGGCGGTTCATTTCAGAACGTTCGCAAGTGCGCGCGAGGTCGGCGGTGAAGTCTGGAACGGGCTTGCCGCGGACGCCAATCCGATGATGGAATGGGAATACTTCTGTGCCCTGGAGGAGTCCGGATCGGTCGGTCCCGAAAAGGGTTACTTTCCCGCTCACCTCGTGCTCTACTGCGATGATCGCCCGGCGGCCCTCGCGCCGCTGTACCGGAGAGACCGTGCATGGGTTGAATTCGGCGACGGCGGCTTGATCGAATTCCTGAGCCAGTTGAGCGGCCTGCCGTATCAGCGGGGACTGGTTGGCGCCGTTCCTTTTACGCCGGTCCCCGGCTACCGTTTCCTCTGTCTTGGCGATCGCAATCCGCTGGAGACCTTCACGCTCATGCTCGATGAAATCGACCGCCTGTGCGAGGCGCAGGACCTTTCAACCAGCCGAATCTATTTCGTGGCATCCCGCGGGTCCGCCTTGCGTCCTCTTCTCCTGCAGCGCGGCTACACGAACCTCACGGCAGGCTATACGCTGTGGTTCAACCGGGGCTATCTCAGTTTCGACGATTACCTGGGATCGTTCAAATCGAGCAGAAGGACGAAGATCAAACGGGAAATCCGAGCCATCCAGGACGCGGGGATTTCATTTGAAATGCTGGACGGCAGGGAAGCTTCGCAGTCCGATTTCCTCGAGATGCACAGACTGTATGAAAGAACCTGGCACAAGCACATGGGAAGCGGTCTGAGGCCTTTTCTCAATGGGTCCTTCTTCAGGATGCTGGGTGATTCGTTCGGGCACAGGGTGAGCTTTTCCGTGGCGACGCGGGGACGGCGGCGCCTGGCGATGGCGCTTTTCTACCACAAGGCGGCGGAATTGTACGGCCGCTACTGGGGATGCACCGAGGAGATTCCCTTCCTGCACTTCTCCAGCTGTTATTACTTTCCCATCCGGCACGCCATCGATCGAGGTTTCCAAATGATGGACCCGGGTTTCGGCGGTGAGCACAAGCTTATCCGAGGCTATGAAACGGTTCCCGTTCACCACTTTATAAAATTCCACGGAGAACGAAAGAGACGCGTTGCCGCCGCGATATTGAACCGGTTGCGGCAGGCGCCCGGTCAAGGTTGAGGAACACCGCCGTCAAGAAAGACAGAGAGCCGGGCAAGGAGGGGGACACCCGACTCTCTGAGGAGGAGGAAAGAGTTTTCTTTCCACTTATAAGATAACCGCTCCGTCAAGAGATGCCAGTGTCCCGGGCAGGAAGATCCGTGGTTTTGTGCCGCATCGGCGGCTCAGGGCACTAACTGCCGGTGGAAATAACGCTGTTGATGGGAATGTAGGCCGGGGGATTCTGGTTCCGATAGCCCTGGAGCGTCCGGTAGGTTCCCCTGGTGACGAGAGGGTCGAGAGCGAGGATGGCCCCTGCGATACGATCATGATCCGCAAGGATCGGCAGCACGCTGAGGTTCAACGTGACGACCCTGCCCTCGAGCAGGTTCAGCCTCGCGTACATCCCCACTTCGGGTTTGGCCGACTGCACGACGCGTTCGACGGCGTTCGTCACGCACTTGCTGTCTCCCAGGAAGATATCCCCAACCTGGCTGCCGACGATCCGGTCCTTCGGAAGGTCGAGTATCTCCGAGGCGGCGTCGTTGCAGTCCTCAATGGTCCGGTTGGCGTTCATGAGCAATAGACCATTGGGAAGGGTCCTGAAGATCGACTCGAAATAGTTCGCGGACTTGAGTGTCGCCTCGAAGAGCTCGGCATTCCTGATGGCAATGGAGGCGTACCCGGCAAAGATTTCGAGCCGGCTTTCGTCGGCCCGGTCAAATGGGCCGCCTTTCTTGTTTCTCACCTGGATCACACCGACAACCTTCCCCTGTGACGTCTTGATGGGCGCACAAAGCACGGAGTGCGCGGGGAAGCCGGGTTCGATGTCCACCGGGAAGATGGAAGACGGCAGCTTTGCCGTGTCGGGGATATTCACGATCTCGCCGGTTATCAGAGCGCTTCCGGCAATCCCCAGGTGGCTTGGAAATCTCACCCTGACGGTCTGGGATTCGTGGGTCGTCATGGACCAGAGTTCGTTGGCCTTGTCGTCGTGGAGGTAGAGGACGCTCCTTTCCGCCGCGAGGAGAGTCGCGGTGGTTTCGGTGATCTTTTTGAAGAGGGATTCCATGCGGAGCTCAAAAAAAATCTCCCTGGTGAACTTGAAGAACTGAGCCTCTTCGCGCCTCTCCTTTCCCACCTGTTGAAACAGCATGGATTCTTCGTGCCGGGTGCGGGACACTATCTCATACGTCTGCGCGTTCTGTAGGGCGGCGGAGGCCTGGCCGCCGATGGCCTCGAGCATCAACAGGTCGTTTTCGGAAAAGCTCCCCGATTTCTTGTTGAGGAGCTGAATCACACCGACGATCTGGCGGTCCTTCGTCTTGATGGGCACCGCAAGCACATTCCGCGTCTTATACCCGGTCTTCTTGTCCATCTCGGGGTTGAAGCGGGCATCGGCGTAAGCGTCGTCGATGTTGACCGGCTGTCCCGTAACAAAGACGTTCCCGACGATGCCCTGATGGATCGGAATGCGAATCTCCTGGATGAGATTGCCCAGGGCCGCACGCGAGTACAATTCGTTCGTGTCTTTGTCGTGGAGGAAAACGGTTCCCCGGTAGGCTTCCAGGGATTCGGTCGTGATCTCGATCAGACGGGAGAGCAGGACGTCGAGGGAAAGAGATTCGCTCAGCCGGGTCGACACCTCGGTGAGGGTAATCAGCTTTCTGAGAACGTCCGACAATTCATCGAGGAAAGTATCCTGGTCATCACGGCACAATGTGTCGAGAATAAGCCTGATGTCCGCCCTTCGAAGCCTTCTTTCCAGAACCTTGTTCAGGAGCACCGCGCCAGAACCCATGTTCAACCCCGTTTTGTAACCCTCTGCGTTTCAATTACTCAATCGGTTGTCAATAATCATAGCATGAATCCGAAGGCCGGAATGTTTTCGCTATTTGTAAACGGGGCAACTCCCGCGCTTGCGGGAGTCGGAAAAGCCTTCGGGTGCGCCGCTGAGGGGGTTGATACACATATACAGAGGGAATTCAAAACTTCAATAAGAAAATGAACAACTTCCATGGGTGAGGCCAAAATTAATCTTGCTTGCACTCCATGCGACGCCGCGCCGAACCGGTCTTTCTAACCTCCGGGACGCGAAGCCGCCGGTTGCCGGTTTCGGGCAAATGCCCGGTGAAAAAGGGGCTGACGGTTCCCGACGAGCACCCTCCCGTCACACCGGTTTTGCCGGTGTCGCCCCAGACCTGACCATCACCCGGGAAATGCACGTTTCCCACGCCTTGCCGGTGAAGCGGGCATCATGGGCGGTTGCGTTCAGGCCGGAAACACCGGGCGGGAGAGCACATGGCCCCAATCTGCAATCACGCGGGCGGCAGAGACGGCGTTGTCATGCGTACCGCCCCGCCTTCCCCCGATCCCTCGTTCCGCGGTCTCGAACGCGAATCGGCATCACAGCTTGTATCCGATCATGCGCAAGAAATCCTTGCGCCACTTGACGTCTTCCTCACCCTCGATCCCCTTGGGTGCGAACCCGTCCACAACCCCGATAACGCCCCGACCGAGCTCCGTTTCGGCAACCAGCACCTGGGTGGGGTTGGCCGTGGCGCAGAAAATGCGGCACACTTCGGGCACCATCTTGACGGCGTTGAGAACATTGACGGGAAAGAAACCCTCGCCGAGGAAGATGATGAACGTGTGGCCCGCGGCCACGGCGCTTGCGTTCCTGCGGGCAAGCTCGACCATGTCCGGATCGGTTCCGGTCAATCTCACCAGGCATTTCCCGGATGCTTCACAAAAGCCCAGCCCGAATTTGATTCCGGGCACGGCGGATACCAGGGCCTCATGGATGTCCTCCACGGACTTGATGAAGTGCGTCTGGCCAAGAATGAAATTGATGGGTTCCGGCTTTTCGATTCCTACCGTCTTGATCTGCATACGTCATTCCTCCTTGAGTTCCGACTCTGGCGATCGAGGAAGCAATGAAAAACTCCACCTTTCTTTCAGTTTCCACAAGACAAGAGGCCGGGGCGAACGTCACCGATTTCGCCCGCGAGTGCCCGGATGTTTCGAGCCGGAGGAATCCGCTGCGGCGGTTCCTGTTCTTTCCAAGGGCCGGCCGCTTTGCCGTTGAGGGTTGGCCTTGCCCGGGCGGCAGCAGGGGCAGCGGGCTGACGCACCTCTTCCAAGGCCGGGGGGGCTCCGCGGCCCCGGCACGCCCGGGGGACGAATCGTTCCCGCACGATCTAGAGCGTCAGGAAACCGTCGGGAATCAGGCTCGTGGCAAGCATGACCGAATTGATGTCCTCGTGCTCCGTCCAGGACTCGGCCTGCCTGTTCCCGTCATCGAGCCAGAACCCCTCGATGATCTCCACGAGGGGCGTGTAGCGCATGAGTGCTTCCACCCGCGCGCGCAGTTCCTGCCTGTCGCGAAACAGGTCGGGTTTCCTTTCGATGAACCGCCAGAGCCTGTCGATGGCCTTCAGGCCGATGGAAAGGCCGAGTTCCCTGAAGGCAAGACGATAATCCGCGGGAAGCTCCAGCGAGTTCCTGCGCAGGCAGGCGTTGAGGCCGGCCCGGGCGGCTTCGAGCAGAGCGGTCAGCAGATCGTTCTCCTCGAGGGACCCGTCGGTCATCAGTTGCACCACCCTGAAGGCGTCGAACAAAAGACCGCCGATGCCGAGAGGATCGTCGGTGGTCCAGGTCTTGCCGAGGCAGATCTTTTCGATATCGGCGATTTCTTTTCCCAGGACGTCTTCCCCCGCCCAGGGCGGTGCCTTTGCGGCGCCCGCGGCGAGCTCGTTGTAGGTGATGAAGCCGTCCAGGGGATCGTGCTGTCCCATGGACCTCACGAGCGGAGCGGAAAGGTCGATGTTCATCTTCCAGTACATCATCTTGCGGCCGCCGAACGAGGGGGCGTAAAGAAACCCGCGGTGAGCGGTTCGAGCGAGCTCGACAGCCCAGGTGTTGTACTTCGGGTCTTCGGTGACGCGACTCACCCGGCTCAGCGCATGCATCCATTTCGTAAGGTAATGGTAATACTGCCCGTCCCGGTCCCATTCCAAACGCTCGTCAAGGCGGTCGTTCAAACCGCGTTCGTTCAACTTTTTGCCGATCCTCAATCCGCCGACCGTCGGATGAATTTCGCCCTCGCGCTCCTCCATGCCGCTGATCCAACCGCTTCTTGAATCGTCCGGGCGGTGCCGTCCGAGCACGTGGTGAACCTGATCGACCAGCAGCAGGGCAAGGTCGCGATACCTGGCCGCTCCGCTGCGCCGATGAAGCTCAAGGTAGTTGCAGACGGCGAAGGCGTCGGTCCACAAGTAGCGCCGCGGGGGCTCCCCGGCTGGTGAAAGCCCGGTTCGTCCGGCAAAATCGAGCATGATTTCTTCGGCAATGGAGAACCGTGCGTCCGGCTTCATTTTCCCTCCCCGGGCCGATCCCCGCTCCATGCGGGAATGCGGAACCCTGCCGTGTCCGGCGGACCCGCGGGCAATTCCGTTCAATGCTATAGTATCGTACAAATCGCTCTTCCACACAACCTGTCAGCTTACGGGGGTTGCCCGATCGGAAATGTGCGTTGGGTGGGGCGGAGGAGAGGGAGATGTTCTCATACCAGGTTACGCGGGCGCGGCGAGCATCATGGAAAATTACGTGGAAAACAGATTCCCGGGTGAGCCTGTCTTCATGCTTTGCGGGTGTCGCAGGGGTGTCGCAGGGGCGACGCAGGAGGCTGCAGGAGGCGGCAGGAGGGTGGGGCGGCCCGCGCACGGCCGTCCTCTCGATCCCGCCCGTCGTTGCCGTGCTATCCGAGCCCGACGCGAAAAATGATCAGGAAGGAAGTGCCGACGGCATAAACCAGTGTCAGCGCGGTGGCAATGACGCACAGGTTGCCGACGGTTTTGTGCAGGAGCCGCTCCGGCTGCCTTTCCTGGTAACCGAGGACAAACCCGGCCAGTATTCCGGTCAGTAATCCGCCGCCGTGCGCCCAATTGTCGATTCCCGGAAACAGAAATCCGAAAATGAAAAGGCCGATCACCCAACCGCTCACCTGGCGATAGACGAGTTGGCCGAAATGGCCTCCGCGGCTCCTGCCGTAGTAGAGGGCCGCGCCGATGAGTCCGCAAACGGCGGCGGAAGCGCCCAGGGTGACGGCGGTCCCCGCGAAGTAGGAGAGCACGTACCCGCCGATGCCGCTCAAGGTGTAAATGGCCAGGGTCCTGGACGCGCCGTATTCATGAACAATGAGGGGAGCGATCTGGCTGAACGCCATCATATTGAACAGGATGTGAAGGATGCTGCCGTGCAGGTAGCTCGCGGACAGCAAGGTCCACCAGCGGTCGAACTGGTCTATGGGAATCCTTCCCGTCGCCCCCAGGAGCAACAGGCTCCTGCTGCCGGGAGACAGAAAGTTGAGCGGGTTCATGGAGAAACCGGTGGAGCTCGGGGCAATGATAAGCGACAGGACAAACATGCCCGCGTTGATGAAAATGATCGTCCGGATGAGCTGATGAGAGCTGAAGAAATTCCCGGTCCACAAGTTGTTTCTCCAGCGGGAACCGGGACGGGACAATCCACAGTGAGGGCAGGAGGTCTCGTCCGTGCTGATGAGCCTCCTGCAGTTCGGGCATAGAATCGAACGCCTGCCTTGAATGTCCATTGTTACTCCGAGTGAATACCGGGTGGTTGCCAAGGACCGAACCGTCGCCGCGCCCTCGTTCCGCGATCTGAACGCGAATGAGCACCAGGTCTCCGCGCGCCGATCCCACTGACGACCGAAGAGTTCTCAACACATAGGGATTATTTTGCCGGACGTCAAGGCGATTCGTACCCGAGGGCCATCGCGGGCGGGGCGCGTTCGCCCGGTGACCGTGAAACCGCGATACTCCCGGAGAATCCCTTCGAAAGGCGATTCGTCGAGGAAGGTCTCGGTCCTCGGATCGGAGAGCGGGCATGAACGAAAATCCCCGGGGGGACCGAATATCCCTCCCGGGGAGAGTATTGATTTACAGCTTCTTCAAAGCCCCGGAGCGGGACAGCCTCACGGTTCTTGGCGCGGCTCCGCTCCAGGGCGAGGTTGATTTAAGAACTCCCGAATGCCTTGATGCACACGTTACAGGTCGGGTCCCAGGTGGTGATGTCGGTCCAGGCATTGCCGTCCGAAGAGTAGAAACTCTGTCTCGCAGAGGCGGTGGCGCCGCTGGAATAATCGTCCACGGCAAGCTCGACCGGGAGGGGATAATTGGAGCCAGGAGTGTTGAACTTGATCAGAACCGAGAATTTCTTGCCGGCAGTGACCGTTTTCGGCGTGGAGAAAACGACCGTGTGGTATCCCATTGTCGGGATGGTCTTCGTCAAGGCCGTTCCAAGCTGGGTCCCGCTTTTCGGGTTGGTTGCCGTCACGTTGTTGCGAACGTATATCGTCACCTTCGTGTTCGGCGCTCCAGTGTAGAAACTGACGGCCTTGATCTTGTTCGCGCCGGTGACGGCCGTAAAAATGTTGGCGCCCCAAAACGTTGGGGAACCGACCCCCACGCTGTTGACCCACCCAAGCGGATCGTACTGGTAGTTGCGCTTGTAGTTCGTTACGGCTTGAATGCCCCTGAACGACGTGCCGGTCTGCAGGGACTTGTCGTAGTAGGACATCCAGAAGTAGCCCTTGTTGCCCCAGGTGGTTCCCCAGCTGTTCTTCACGAGAAACGCCCCGTTGCCGGCGGGCAATGCGGTGCCGACCTTCTTGAAGTTCGTTCTGGGGAAGCTGTCGTTCCAGCCGATGATGGCCACGGCATGACCTTCGCCGGTCGTACCGTTGTTCCAGTAAGCGTACTTCGCGGCATTGTAATACGTGTTGCTCCATTTGAAGGAAATGTAAAGGGCGCCGTGAGTGGTTACGGCCCCCTTGACCCTGTCGTTGTCCGTGAAATTGGCGCGGTCCTTGATCTGATCCACGTCCTGGATATGCTTTCTCACTACGGCGGCGGTATCATCCACGGCATACGGGTAGGGAACATCCGTTTCATTGACGGGGCCGCTCCAGCGTCCCAGGTAGGCCATGGAAATGTAGTCGTTCCCGCCTGCGCACTCCGCCCAGTCAAAGCCGTGGGTCGCGTTGAGATGCTGTTCGGAATAGTTGGTCGTCGGGCCGGTTCCGGTGGGTCCCTTGAGCTTGGATTCCACGGAAGCGTAGGTGGCGAATGCCCAGCAGGAACCGCATCCGCCCTGGTTCTTGACCGGCGTCACCCGTTTTTTGGTGCGCAGGTCGTAGCTCACCGGATAGGTGACCGCCGCGACCGCCGCCGTTTCGCTTGCGGTTGCGGGGAGGTTCTTTGCATAGGAAAGGTCGATGGGAGGCGGAATGTACCCAAGGGCAAACCCTTCCTCGGTGACCTTCACAGGAGCTTTGCCCTGCCTGACCTGTTCTATGTATTTCAGGAAATCCGGATTGTAGGGTGCCTGCTGCAACTGTTGCGCCTGCGACAGGCTCGGTGACATCGCGAAGAAAATACCCACGACGAACACCAGGCCGATTGTGCAGAGCATCCTGAACGCTGTATTTCTTTTCGATGCACTCATGTTTCCTCTCCTTTGGCTGAGGTTTCAATGGAACGCAACCGAACAAATCTCGTTGAAGACCCGGACCGCAGGCCTTCTTCACCGTTGCACGGCGACAGAGAATCCCTCCTTCCGGTCAAGGGACGAGCGGCAATCCCCGTGTTCAAATACAGAACTCCCCTCGTGACAAACATTTCAGGCCCGGGCCGGTTATGCGCTCCCTTACGGACGGCCTTGCCTCGCTTGCACTCGCTCGCTTCCGTTTTCGTTCGTGTGGGCATTCATGCGCCCGGCATTTGATTTCGAAACGCTGTGGAGATGAATAGACGCCCTCCCGCTCAAGGGTCGTTAGGCATAATACCACATTTTTCACGATTTCGACAATAAAGCGTGACACGAAATATTAATAAAATTTAATACACGGGCAACGCACGGACCGGGGGGCCATGATCGCGCTCGGCCGGGTTTCATACCGAGTTACCTAGAAAATAGACTCCCTCGGGAGTCTGTTTTCATCCGGGAAAACCCATGTCGCCCTCCTTTTCACCTGAGCTGATGACTATGGGATTACGGGATCGGCATTTGTTTGGTATGGACAATAGATAGCAAGGAAAATGCCACAGTGCGTCATCGAAGCTGGGCGCGCTTTTGCAGCCTGACAAATCTACCATTGGTAGATGATTCCCCGGGTTCGACAGGTTCACAATCGCCCGGCGGATGGTCGCGTCGAGCGACGGTTGTCCTTTCCGCGCGTCGAGCGCACATGATTTTCCGGATCGTCCCGATGTCCTCCTTGAGCCGGATGCGCTCGAGACCGACCCGGAACAACCGCGTCCGGCTCCGTGTGCGACGCGGGCGTAAATCGACCGTCCGGGAAATCCGCCGACCGGGAGCCCACGGCAACGACCGGCTACATTGCTCGTGAAACCTTTTCGTCTCCGCGTCACGCCGGCGCCCGCAAAGTTCCGTTGAATGTGCATTTTATGCTTGGCTTCCGAAAACCTCGTTCTAGAATTGCATTCACAGCACGATTGCACAGTTCGCACATTTGGCACTATCCGATCTCACAACCACAATGCAATTACCTGGAAAGTCGGTTTGAAGACGGCGCAGGGCCGATGCAGCAGGTTTTCGGGGAAAGGAGGGCGGCAGGCACTTCGAAGTGCGGGTTTTTCTCACGACAGGCGATGGTTTCATGACGGCGGCCTGTCGGTTTCTTTGAAGTTTCAAGCGGATTGGTTTCAGCAGCAGCATTGAGTTCCTTGCATTGTCGACCGAGTTGCTCATTTTCCACTCCCGATTCATTTTCCTCCCAGTCTATCGCCCAGTGATCCGGCTTCTGCTTCGCAGCTTCCACTGCAGCTTTTACCAGAGGTAGTTATCGCCGCTTGCCGGCAGGTTCGGATTCCTCCGACCGGTTGGCGGCATCGGTGGATCGTTTCGTTGTCCCGTCCGATCGGGCGGTGTGCCAACGCGGCTCGAGCACCACGGGCGACGCCACTCAACATCGAGTCTATGGATGGCTTGACGCTCTCGCCCCAGAATGCCGCGTCCCGAATCATGTGGAGCAGATTGTAGGCAAGACATCCTATAAGGAGCCTAGCCTGATTGGCCGTAAACCGACGGCAGCTCGTTTTGTCCCATCTCAGGGTGTTCTTTCCCTCTTTTATCCGGTTTTCGATCTCAGCCCGACCATTGTAGATCGTGATTACCTGTTGTGCTTCAAGTTTCGAGTTGGTCACAATAAATCCGACACGTGGAAAAAGTTCACCCATATGCCATTCGATTTTGCAGACAACCCTTCGGGGCCTATCCCAGCTCTCTGCCCGGTATTGGAATTCAATCACCTTGACCTGAACGCCGCTTTCCGGGGGACGACCAACGGGCCGTTTCAGGTGCGGTCCGATGAGCCTTTTCAGGCCACTGTTGCTGGAAATCCGAATGAAGTAAGTGATGCGAAGGTCTTCGCAAAACTCATAGAGGCTGGGATTGGCAAATGACGCGTCCCCCTGGAGCCAAAACTGCTTGAACCAAGACCGGTAGCGGTCAACCAGCGGAGAGATAAGCTCCAGGACGCCTTCGGCTGAATGCGCGTTTCCGGGTCTCAGTTTTGCGCCCCAAAGGTCCCCTTTGCTGGTGAAGCAAAACAGTGGATGGTAGCAGACCTGCTCAAAGTAGCCGTTGAAGGCGGCGCCTTCTTGCTTTCCGTGGACGGGGTCTTCAGTGGAATCAACATCGACGATCAGGCGGCGCTTGTTCCTGCGTCGAAGCAAGGTATCGGCAGATCGGTTCACAAACGCCTTTTTCGAGAGCTTTCAGCCCCTCCTCAGTCGCGAGGATGTTGTTCTCAAAGCGACAGAGTGCGGATTGTCCGGCCCCGCTCTCATGCTCTTTCCCCAAGGCCAACCCGAGTGCTGGGTCCACCCTCAGATGATCGGCGTCATTGCAGTCCTCATAGCCCGCCGCCACCTGATAGACCCTCTGCCGCAGTAGTTGGAGCACAGAATGATCCGTATGTCTCTCAGACCTCGGATCATCAATCCGGGACGCCACACCACCGAGGACGTTGAACCGCTGATCGATCTCCCTCATGAGAAGATAGCCTGTATCGGAAGTGATCTTTGCACCCTGGAAGTCAATGCTGATGGAGCTGTCGAATTCCGGCCTTATGGTCCCTGTATGTTCGTCACCAACTGCGTACATGAAAACTTCCCTCTATCGGAAAATTTACGCCATAATATCACATAGTTGGAATAAATACAATATCATCTTAAGGCATGATCATGCATAATTCAGGTTCATGCTTCGCGGGTGTCGCAGGGGGCATGGATAATTGCGTTCAAGATTACACGAGACCTGCCCAGCGGGAGATGACGCGGGCGGGGATAAACCTGCAGCCCTACGGACCGATGCGCCGGTCAAACGCAGCAAGGGCGGGCTTTATGCCCGCCCGCCCAATGCACCCATCTCGAACGCAAAGCGGCATCAGGGAAAAGTACCGGCGCTCAAGATTCCTCTGTCGCCGCTATGCGGCGTATCCCGGACCGTCGAGGGTCGCCGGGGATTCCGAACGGCTGAGCGAACCGGGAATTTGTCGGGCGGAGCCGGGCGAGGGGGAGAAATCGGAAGATCGCGGAAGCGGCGCGAAGATCATCCGGTACGGAACGCGGCATAACGTTGCGAGGAGCCTGATTCCAGAGGTGTGTGCCCCCCGTTTCTCCACGCCAGCAAAGACGGGCATCCGACTGCGGCGGCGTGAGCGGGACCCAATGGAATGCCGCCCGTGCAATTTTTCCAGTGAATCGCCGGCCTCGGAAGGTTATAATATTATTTTATGGTATCGTCACAATACCGGCACTCCGGAAGATTTCGAAAATCGGGAACCAACGGAAGTGCATGCTCGACGACGCCATGAAGTGACCGTGCAGCGCCATGTCGATCGGAGTGGGACATTTTGCGGCCATGCAGTTCACAATTCCTTGCGGACGTCCGCCGCCCGGTGGGAACAAGGCTCCCGGCTTCGGGCTTCCCGGGAAGATGAATCGCTTTAGCCGCTTTTCGCTCGCGCTGGTGAGGAGCAAAGTCCGGCACGCTCTCGACTTCCCCATTCAACCGTCCTTGCTCTGAAAGGAGTGTTATGAAGGAATTCCAACTGACCGGTGGCAAGACCAATCACGAGGCAATGCTGAGGTGGATTCAGGAAACGGCGCGACTATGCAAACCGGATCGCGTTCATCTTTGCGACGGCTCGGAGACGGAAAACCGGGAATTGTGCGATCAGATGGTTCGATCGGGCACCTTTATCCGCCTCAATGAGGAAAAGCGTTCCAATTGCTTTCTGTGCCGCTCCGACCCGGCGGACGTGGCCAGGGTGGAAAGCCGTACCTTCGTGTGCTCGAACAGCAAGAGCGCCGCCGGCCCCACCAACAACTGGATGCATCCCCGGGAGATGAAAGAAATTCTGAACGGTCTGTTCGACGGGTGCATGCGCGGTCGCACCATGTACGTCATCCCCTTCAGCATGGGACCGCTCGGTTCGCACATCGCCCATATCGGCGTGCAGATCACCGATTCCCCCTACGTTGTGGTGAACATGCGGATAATGACCCGCATGGGCCAGGGGGCCCTCGATGTCCTGGGCCGCAAAGGGCCTTTCGTACGCTGTCTGCATTCCGTCGGATCTCCCCTCGAACCGGGCCAAAAGGATGTCCCGTGGCCCTGCAATCCCGCCAATACGTACATCACGCATTTCCCCGAAGAACGCGCCATCTACTCCTTCGGGAGCGGCTACGGCGGGAACGCTCTGCTGGGCAAGAAGTGCTTTGCATTGAGAATCGCCTCGTGCATGGCCCGGGACGAAGGCTGGCTTGCCGAACACATGCTCATCGTCGGGCTGCAAAGCCCGCAGGGGGAAAGAACCTATGTGGCCGGAGCGTTCCCGAGTGCGTGCGGGAAGACCAATTTCTCGATGATGGTGCCTCCGAAGGGCTTTGAAGGCTGGAAGGTCTTCACCATCGGGGACGACATCGCCTGGATCAAGCCCGGGGCGGACGGAGCGCTGCGAGCCATCAATCCCGAGGCGGGCTTTTTCGGCGTCGCCCCCGGGACGTCCATGAAGTCCAACCCCAATGCCATGATGACCCTGAACAAAAACTGCATCTTCACCAACGTCGCACTGACCGACGATGGAGACGTCTGGTGGGAGGGAATGACCGACGATCCCCCTTCCCATTTGATCGACTGGACGGGAAAGGATTGGACGCCGGGGTGCGGACGGGTCGCCGCCCACCCGAATTCCCGTTTCACCGTTCCCATATCCCAGTGCCCCACCTTCGACCCCAACTGGGACAATCCCGAAGGTGTGCCCATCAAGGCATTCATTTTCGGTGGGCGCATCAGCAAGAACGTTCCCCTCATATTCCAGGGGTATAACTGGACTCATGGAGTATACCTCGCGGCAACGATGGGCTCCGAGGCCACTGCCGCCGCGGAAGCCACCCTCCCGCCGATGAGAAGGGATCCGATGGCCATGCTGCCTTTCTGCGGCTACAACATGGCCGAATACTGGAACCACTGGTTGGACATCGGACGTCAACTGCCGGATCCTCCCCGCATTTTCCGTGTCAACTGGTTCCGGCGCGACAAGCAGGGCAAATTCCTGTGGCCCGGCTTCGGCGAAAACATGCGCGTTCTCAAGTGGATCGTCGATCGCGTGCACGGCAGGGGATACGGTGTGGAGAGCCCCTTGGGGTACGTTCCGCGCTATCAGGACATCGAGTGGGAAGGCCTGGACCTGGATCCGGACCTTTTCTGCGAGTTGATGACGGTGGAGCGCGAGCAGGCCATCATGGAAGCCCGGTCCCACGAGGACCTTTTCGACAAGTTCTTCGATCGTCTTCCCAAGGAATTCGTCCACACCCGGGAGCTGTTCAAGTCAAGGGTCTGGCGGTCTCCCGAAATATGGAACCCGGGCAACGGGATCTGCTGATTCATGAGGCAACCTACCGCCGGGCGGTTCATGGCGGCGGTGGGTTGTCCGCGTTTCCGGAGGCGGTTTCCCGGCGCTTTGCCGCCCGATTGGGCCGGGGCGACCGAATTCCTTCCCGCCCGGCGGGAGACTCCTTTCCAAGCATGAGAAAGCCCCGCCGTATTGGAGCGCGGGGCCTTTGAACAGTCAGCGTCGGCACTTGGAAGGAGCGAGCCGCATTTGCCTCGATCCAAGAATAAAGTAAGTGATATTGAACTATTGCGCAAGGGCACGGAAGGATATCGCCGAGGCGCGCGGCACGCTCTCGATGCATTTCGTGGGCCGCGGGAAGGAGTCCGGACCGAGTCGTGAAGATGCTGCGACGGGGGCTGAGGGAACCTCATGAAGCTTAACAGTGGCCGGCCTGGAATGCTTGCGGTTCTGCTGGTCCTGACGAGTCTGGTCTTCGGCTGCGCGAGGTTGCCCGTTGCCGCGGAGGATCCTCTGCCATCGTGGAGTGAAGGCGCGGTGAAAGACGGCATCCTGGACTTTGTGGCCCGGGTGAGCACGCCTGGAGGCAAGGATTTCGTGCCGGTGCCGGAACGCGTTGCCGCATTCGATAACGACGGCACGCTCTGGGCGGAACAGCCGATCTATTTCCAGGTCGCCTTCACCCTGGACCGGGTGAAAACCCTTGCGGCCGAACACCCCGAGTGGCGCTCCGAAGCACCGTTCAAATGGGTGCTCGACGGCGACTTCCAGGCGCTGTTCGATGCCGGCGAAAAGGACATCTTCAAGCTGATCCTGGCCACGCATGCGGGCATGACCACGGACGAGTTCGAAGGAACCGTCAGGGAATGGCTCGCAACCGCAAGGCATCCACGCTTCAAGCGGCCCTATACCGAATGCGTGTACCAGCCGATGGTCGAGCTTCTCCGTTACCTGCGGGCGAACGGGTTCAAGACGTTCATCGTATCGGGAGGCTGGTCGGATTTCATGCGTCCCTGGATCGAACGGGTTTATGGAATTCCACCCGACCAGGTGGTCGGCAGCGGCCTCAAGCTGGAATACGAGATGCGAGGCGGCACATCGGTGCTCCTGATCCTGCCGGAGGTCGATTTCCTGAACGACGGGGCGGGAAAGCCCGTGGGCATTCACAGGTTCATCGGCCGGCGGCCCATTTTTTCCTTCGGCAATTCCGACGGCGACCTTCAGATGCTGCAGTGGACCGCCGCCGGGAAGGGGGCGCGCTTCATGGGGCTGGTTCACCATACGGATGCGGAGCGGGAATGGGCCTACGACCGCGCCTCTCCCATCGGCCGCCTGGACAAGGCGCTCGACGAGGCACAGGTCAAAGGCTGGACGGTGGTGGACATGAAACGCGACTGGGCGGTCGTTTTCCCCACCCGGGGCTCCGTCGCCGCGCGGGGCCCTTCGATGTTTGCGATCATCCGGGGGATTATTTCAGACCGAAAAACCTTCGAATATGTTCCGCGGGGCTGTCATGAATTTCATTGATGTCTTGGGAGCGGCTGTTTTTGGCCCGTTGCCGGGTCGCGGTAAATGTCATGCCTGGCGCCGTGACGATGCAAAATACACCCGGAGGCGAGCAGTTCGCGAATAAGCTCGCTGCGCTTCAAACGGCTATTTCCTTGGTCGAGTAACCCTCCGGAACATCGCCCATAGCCATGAGGTGGTAAGCATCCTTGATATTTTCCTCAAGTTCCTCCAGTGTTTCGCCCTGGGTCATTATCTCGGGATATTCAAGGAGCTTGCCAAGCCAAAATTTTTCGCTCTTCCAGTAAACCAAGGTAAGTCGCCTGTTCATTTTGCCTACTCCGGATTTGTTTCTTCTTATATGGCACATGACAGACCTGGGCACCGGCCGACTCCATAAAATGAAATGCAATTTTCATTTCTCGGCTTTGCGTGTCATTTTTCGAAGGCCCTTGAAGGGAGCATCCTGAGGTTTACTAAACCGCCCCCGGAGGGCTCCCGCATGAACGAAACCACATGGGACGGGTCGGGCCAGGGCGGTGAAATCCACACTTCGGAATTCAGGTTCCTCCCGATGGCTGTTCCATGATTGAAACCACCGGGGACCATTCCCGTGGTGTGGTTCATCATAAAATTGGCGGATGCGATCCGCCGCCGGTTTGACCCTTTCCGGTATTTCGGCTATATAACGAAGGTCGTTTCAGTTCCATGGATCGCCAAGTCGTGCAATCAAACGGCCATACCGTCGCACCATGGCTTCTGCCGGACGATCCCTCAATGATTCACACCGGTTTAGCACAGGATGAGAATGTTACCTAAAATCACTCCCAGTGCATGCAAGCTACTCAACATCGCCATTGTGATTGAATGGCCATATTGTGTTCCTATCGTAAAGACTCTATGGAGAAAATCGTCCCGTTTGCGATTGGTGGCCATTGCCGCCCGGAGCACCGAGTGCTTCCAACATGCCGAGGGTCTCGGGGTACAAGTCTTTGAAGACTATCGGGACCTGTTGACCATAGACCACTTGGACCTGATTCTGGAACTCACGGGAGACGATGAAATTCTCGCGGATTTAATCAAGCGAAGGAAGCCCACCGTTGGGGTCATAGACCGGCAGGCCACCCAACTCCTGCTGGATATGGCCCCGGACGTAATGCTCGAATCACCTCTTCTCGCTACCCTGATGGAGGCTTCAACCGATGGAGTCGTGGTAATTGACAGGGATTTGCGCATAACCAACTGCAATACGTCTGGGTACATCCCCGGAAGTTCGAACAGGAACGCGATCTTGGGCAAACACTGCTTCGAGGTCGTGCAGCGGTTGTCCGCGGCCTGTGAGGGCGCCATAAAATGCCCTGCCCAGGAGACCTTCGCGACGGGCAAGGTTGCTCTTTCGGAGTATGAAATTGAAGCACCGGACAAAACAGTCCAGATTTGCCAGGTAGTGGCGTATCCGATTTTCAATATACTGGGGGAGGCCACGCAGTGCGTGCTCTCCATCCGGGACATCAGCAAAGCCCTGTCCGACAAGATCGATGAGCGCACCCGGGCCGTCAAGGAGAACCTTGCCAATGTTGTTCGCGAAGACCGCCTCGCCTCACTTGGACGGCTTGTCGCATCCGTTTGTCACGAGATCAACAACCCGATCACGAGTATTGTGACTTTTACCCGGTTGATTCTTACGATGATGCAGCGCAGCATGATGTCTTCCGATGATATCGTCAAAATGCAGCGCTACCTGGACCTTGCTTTCCGCGAAGGGATGCGTTGCGGTTCCATTGTAAAGAATCTGCTGACGTTCGCACGGCCGGAAAGCCCGATGGCTCAGAAGATCGACATCAATGAAATGGTCAAGACAATAGTTCTTCTTACGGATCACCAGCTTGAGCGTGCCGAGATCAATCGAGTCGTGGACATCCCTTCTTCTCTCACTGTATGGGGAGACTTCGGCAGGATTCAACAATGTCTCCTGAATTTGATTTTCAACGCAATCGACGCAATGCCGGAAGGCGGCACGATGAAAATCAGCGGCGGTCTTGAGGGTGATACGGCGGAGCTGTCGATTTCGGATACCGGCTGTGGCATAGAACCAGACCATCTATCCAAGATTTTCGAACCGTTCTTCTCGACAAAGCCTAAAGGCAAGGGGGTTGGCTTGGGGCTATCCATGGTGTACGGGACGATACGCGAACATAACGGGAGCATTGGGGTTGAAAGTACGCCCGGCAAGGGGACGAAGTTTACGATTCGTTTGCCGGTTTACCCCGAAGAACGGCGGGGGAGCGAAAAGACCGCCGGCGGAAGCGTGAGAACGTGCTCAACAGTCTGATAATCGATTCATTCGTGACATTATGGGAGCCTAAATATGGGGCAGTCGGCACGTATTCTGGTTGTTGACGACGAAGAGACGATTTGTGAAGCACTGATCGAATGGTTCACCATGGACGGCTACGAGGTGGGGTCGGCCCTTTCCGGTCCCGACGCCTTGGAACTGGCAGCGGACTGCCCTTTTGACATCTACCTGGTGGATGTGAAGATGCCCGGAATGGACGGGGTTGAGCTCCTCTCACGTATCAAGGAGAAACAACCCGATGCGCTGGTGGTCATGATGACCGCCCACGGTTCAATCCCAACCGCGGTTGAAGCCATGAAGCGCGGGGCCGTCGATTATCTGTGCAAACCTTTCGATCCAAACGATCTGTCGATAATGATGCAGCGCATACTGACTCAAAAAACGCTCCGTGACGAAAACATCTCCTTGCGGGAACAGCTGATCGAACAGCGGGAGGGCTTTTACGACGTAATTATTATTTACTCGGAGGCCATGCGGAAGATTTTCGGCACGATCGAGGAAGTGGCCCGGTCTTCCGCGCCGATACTGATTACCGGTGAGACCGGCGTCGGGAAAGAGATAGTGGCGAAGGCAATTCACCACAAGAGTGATTGTTGCGGTGGGCCGTTTCTGCCCGTCAACTGCGGATCGTTGGCAGAATCCCTGCTGGAGAGCGAATTGTTCGGCCATGAAAAAGGGGCGTTCACCGGAGCCGTCAAAGCCAGGCGCGGGCGGTTGGAAATGGCCAACCGGGGTACTCTTTTTCTGGATGAAGTGGGTGAAATTTCACCAAGAATGCAGGTTAGCCTCTTGAGGGTGCTGGAAGAGAAGAGTTTTACACGGGTGGGAGGGAGCCAACCCATTAATTCGGATTTCAGGCTTATCAGCGCCACGCACCGCGATTTACCCTCCATGATAAGGGAAGGCTTGTTTAGAGAGGATTTTTTCTACCGCATCAATGTGATCAAGCTCCATATCCCGCCCCTGCGCGAGCGGTCGGACGATATTCCGGTTCTCGCGGATCATTTTCTGAAGCGCTATGTTCAGGAAACGGGCAAACACCTGGAAGGTTTCACGCAGCGGGCGCTGGACATTCTCGCCTCATACCATTGGCCGGGAAATATCAGGGAGCTTCGAAACGTCGTCGAGCGGGCGGTGGTCATCGCAAGGGGCAGACTGATAGGCGCGGAGGAGTTGACCTTCTTGAATCCGAGGACGGAAGCGGCTTCCCCCTGCACAGGATCGTTGCGGGAACTTGAGATCAACCACATCAGAACCGCTCTCGATGCCTGCAACGGCAACATCGTGCGGGCCTCCAGGCAACTTGGGGTCGACAGGACCACGCTGATGCGGAAAATGAAACGATATAACCTTGTCAGGACATGATATGGGGTCTCGGAAAAACTGAGACCTTTTCCCGAAAAGGCCCGTCCACACGCCGGGTCTTCCATTTCAATCCAATCCAAAGGTGTTGGGGAACTTGGCGCGGAATCGTCCTCGGACAGATCAAAAGGCCCACATTTGCATCGTACCCTTGGGGCAGGTCCCCCCCTTGGCCGTTTCGATCGTGGCCGCAAACATACAGACCGTGATCGGGTTGAACTCCAAAATCCTGCCGCCCTTACCCGATCCGGAGTACGCATTGGTCAGCCTGCGCGGCCAGTATTTGGCCGGAAAGATCCTCACTGCGCTCGAGTCCGTGGAGAATGTGGCCATCTTGAAACTGGGTCTCATGCAATGCGACCTGTGCACCCCGATTCTGAAATTCGTGTTTGGAAACTCCCAGCTTGGGGGCAAAGCCGCGGTCGTCTCGCTGTTTAGGCTTGGGAGCGATGAGCCGGGCGGTATGTACCTTCGGGCGGCAAAGATCGCCATTCACGAAACCGGCCACATGCTTGGTTTGGGACATTGCCACGTTCGCGATTGCCTGATGGCGTTTTCCAGCACGCCGGAGAGTGTGGATTCACTGCCTCTGCGGTTTTGTCCGGCATGCAAATACGAAATCGCCCGGTGCCTGCGGCATTATCTCGGAGGAATTTGAACCGGCGAACGTGCCGCCGGTTCAAATTCCTTGGGTGGGGTTTACCTGTTATTGCAGGCTATCTCAGGAATTCCTGGACCAGCCGGTCCCAACCGATTTCCGGAACCGAACCGTAGATATCACTGATCGCTTCACCACCGCTCGCCATTTCGACGTATTGCGCGCCCGGCCCGAGAAGTGCGCCCAGGCGCACGGCTTCGTCGTCCATCCAGCCAAGGGCCTCGGAGTCGAAGAAAAGGTTTTTCAGGTTTTTGCGAAGGCTTTTCGGCTGGATGACCATGAGCCATCCCTCCGCATAGGGAGCACCGTTGGCGGTCCGAGCGTCCTTGAAAATCTCGTGGTTCACCGCAACTACCTCGCCGTCCATGGGACACAGGGTCTCGGCCTCGTTGCTCGATCTTTTCAGAACCACGGCAGGACTGCCCTGGGCGACTCTCGACCCGAGGCGCGGCATCCGGATCTCATCCTGCGGGCCAAACAGCCGCAGTGCGAAATCGTCCAATCCTACTCGCACTCTGCCGCCGTATTCCACGCGCGCCCAGGAATGGCCGTGATGATAGTAGTGGTCACGCGCGACATCGAAGCCGGTAGCTTTATCGATCGTGGGGCGCCTGAGGTTCGGCTGATAACTCGTATCCTGGATCATCTGGTCAAATGCGCATTTCTCACATTCATAAGCATACGAACACAGACCGTAGGGAATACGGCCGCTCAGCATGTGGCGGCACTTGCCCTTGCGCATCATGAGGACCGTTCTCGGAGGGCGCGTGTCGGTCGCGCCGGATGCTTTTCGCTGTTCCTCGAAATTTTCCAGGACGTGCTGGTCGAACGAGCACCCAAGGCAGTCGTAGGCGTTCATGCACTGGGTCGGTTTGACCACGCCGGCACTGCTCCACACGCACATGTTGTTTGCCATGGAAAAAACTACGGGTTGCTTTGTCTGTTTGCGTTCTTTCTGGTCCATGATGGTCCCCTTTCAGTGGTTGTGAAATGCCGCATATTATTTTGAAACGATGCGTCTCGAAAATTGCCGTCTTGTGACTCTGTTCTTGAGCATGATTCATGCCATTGCGATTTGCACGTGCAGCGATTTGCACAAGTTATATAACTATAGGAAATATCTAAAGTAATGTAGTAAACAGGAAAATCCGGCGGAAGCAGACAAATCGGCGAAGCAGGGCGCTTTGCATCATTTGATTCGGGCTTGCATTAATTAATAAGTAATATTAATGGCTTGAGTGGCTGATGCAGTTTGCGACATTGCCGGGCATTTTGCCTCATTTGGTCCGGCCGATGGAAATCACCGGAAGCGGCAAGGCCCATCACCGTCGCAGGACAACTTTTTGATGACGTCACGAAATATCAGGTCCGGGGCCGTGAGGTCGGCCATCGAGGAATCAAGAAAGTGAAAGATGGCGCCGGATGCGTTAGAATGGCGAAGTGATCCGATGAGGATCAATGCTATGCGAACAGTGCACCGGGCCTGGTACGTTTGGGGCTTTCGGCAATGATAACGAAGCCGGTTCTTGAAGGGTTGTGTCAAATCGTTGAAGAGGCGATCCGTCTTTGCCGCAGGACGGAATGGTTTGGCGTTGCCGCGTCGCCTTGGCCGCATGCCTTCTCCAAGCCGGGCACTGGGGAGATTGCATGAAGCCTGGGCGTCGACTGCATATCCATGGAGGGGGATTCCGATCTCCTCGAATGATTGGCCTTTGGGATTGAGACCATGAAACTTCTGACCACTCAGCTGTCTTATCTTCTCAGTCAGCAGCAGACCCGCAGAAATCTGAAGGCACTGCTCAAATTCGTCCTCTTTCTCACGGCGGTCGTCCTGCTTTACGCCGTTGTTTTTCACTGGATCATGGTCACCATCGAAAAAAGAGACCACTCGTGGCTCACGGGCATCTACTGGACCCTCACCGTGATGAGCACTCTGGGGTTCGGCGACATAACCTTTCACAGCGATGTGGGACGCGCCTTCAGTATCGTGGTGCTGCTCTCGGGGATCGTGCTGCTCTTGATCGTGCTTCCGTTCGCTTTCATCCGATTCTTTTATGCTCCGTGGCTGGAAGCCCAGGTGCGTCTCCGTGCTCCCCGTGAGGTACCCCATGACATGAGCGGACATGTGATCATCTGCCGCTACGAGACCGTGGCGCAGGGGCTCATCCGAAAGCTCAAGGCTTTCAGGATACCCTATTACGTGCTCGAACCGGACGCCACGCTGGCGGCAAACCTCTACGAAGAGGGAGTCTCGGTCGTTACGGGAGAGGTCGACAACAGCACGACCTACGCTGCGCTTCGAGCCTCCGAGGCGCGGATGGTGCTTGCCAATGCGGACGACGCCACGAACACGAACATCACGCTGACAGTGCGGGAAACAGCGGCGGAGGCGCCGGTCGTTGCCGTTGTGGAAAGCGTCGATTCCGTGGACATCCTGGGGCTGGCTGGAGCGACGCACGTCCTGCCTTTGAAACAGAGACTCGGCGAGCACCTGGCCTACCGGGTCACAGCGGAACGCGCCAATGTGCATGTCATCGGCACGTTCAGGGATCTGCGCATCGCCGAGTTCCCCGTACAGAATACTCCTCTGGCCGGGTGCATGATTCGGGAGACGCGGCTTCGACAGAGAACCGGGGTCAACGTGGTGGGGGTCTGGGAGCGCGGGCACCTGTTGCCGGCCAAGCCGGATACGGTGCTGACGGAATCGAGTGTGCCGGTGATTTTGGGGACGGCCGGGCAGATCGCCGACATGGAATCTTTTCTGGTGACCGAGAACGTCAATCGCAATCCCATTCTTGTGATCGGCTGCGGCAATGTGGGCTACGCCGTTACGTGTGCTCTCAAGAACAAAAGCCTCGCGTTCCATGTGGTCGAGCGCGACAAAGCCATCGAGGAGCGCGCCTCATCCATTGCAGGCGAATTGTTCATCGGCGATGCGGCAGACCGGAGCGTTCTCATGCGCGCGGGTCTGGCGGAGGCTCCTTCCGCCGTCATCACCACCAACGACGATGCCATGAACATCTATCTGACCGTGTACTGTCGTCGCCTGAATCCTCGTCTTCGCATCGTCAGCCGCATTACCCATGAGCGGAACCTCGAGGCCATCCATCGCGCCGGCGCCGATTTCGTCCTGAGCTATGCATCTCTGGGAGCGGAATCGATCTTCTCCATCCTGTAGGAGCGGGAGTTGATCATGCTGGGGGAGGGGATCGACCTTTTCGTGGCCAAAGTGCCCGAATCCCTGGCGGGAAAAAGCCTGGGGAAAACCAATATAGGCGCCGAGACCGGATTGACCGTGATCGCGATTCAGAAAGGTGGAGATGTCGTCACGAATCCTCCTGCAAGTGCCGTCATCGACTCGGACAGCGAGCTTCTCATGATCGGAAGCAGTGAACAACGTGATGAGTTTGCAGCCCGGTTTGGGGTTTGACCGGCCCGGTGAGGCATCACGGCAACGACCGGTCTGGCCGGCTTTGCGGTTTCCTTGGTAGAGTATGGACGTGGACATGGCTGAGCAACCCCCTTCGTTGTTCGATTGGCCTCAAACAACAGGGTTCTTGCCATGTCCATTCTTTTTTCGCAACCCTCTGGGTACTCATTTCCCGGAAGACCCCTTTTTTTGACGCCGGCACAGGGTTTTTGGAAAAAAACGCATCCGAAAACCCTGACAAGGAATTCCGCTCATTTTGAACTCACGGATTCAGGATAGAATATAGCAGTAGTGATGGAAACCACGCAGGACGGATCATGGCGGCTATCCCACACCAGAGAATTCAGATTTCCCCCTGACCCGTCCTTGGTGGTTTCAATCATCGAATACGGGTCAGGCAAATCGCATGATCTTCCTGCAGCACGCCCCATCCCGGTCCGTCCGGTTATTGTCTCAAATCTGTCCCTTGAAAACCTGACGGATGTCCAAAGGTTTTCACTGTAATTGCGAATCATTAGGCCAGACCCAATGCGAGGTTTCGACTGTCCAAGGCAGACGCCCAACGCTTGACTCCGACTGGACACCCTGCTATATTGACATCATGATGATCAGAAGGAGGACATCAAGATGCGCACGACATTGACCATTGATGACGAAATCGCTGTGGCACTCAAGGATTTGGCTCATCGGAGCGGCCGGTCGTTCAGGCAGGTGGTGAATGACGCATTACGAAAAGGCGCGCATGCACTCGAAAATCCCGAGACTAGGCCTTACCGATTGTCGCCGACCTCGCTGGGTCTGCTCCGCTCCAATATCAACTTGGATAAGGCATTGAATCTGGCCGATGAGCGGGAAGATGCGGCAATCGCCATGAAGCTGGAGCTGCGCAAATGATTCTGGTGGATGTGAATCTGCTGCTCTACGCTGTGAATCAGGACCTGCCGCAACATGCCCGCTCACGTACGTGGCTCGAAACTGTGCTGTCTGGCAGTGAAAGTGTGGGGTTGCCGTGGGTGGTTATTCTTGCCTTTTTGCGCCTTACCACAAATGCGCGAATTTTCGAACGTCCACTTTCTGTTGAACGAGCCGTTGCCTATGTTGAGGAATGGCTGGCACAGCCGGTGGCAACAACGGTCACACCAGGCAAAAGCCACTGGATGATCCTGCGCAATCTGCTGCTCGACTCCGGAACGGGAGGAAATCTGACAACGGATGCCCACATTGCCGCTCTCGCCATCGAATATGGTCACACCGTTTACTCCACGGACAACGATTTCAAACGATTTCAAGGATTGCGCCACATAAACCCGTTGGCGGTGCAATAAGCAGTGGCATTAGGCGGCGTGCTTCCCGATCCACGCCCAGCCTGACCTGTCCTTGGTGGTCTCGATCATGGAATACGGGTCGGGACAAGTCGGCATATGCGCCCCGCGTCGGCCTTCATTTTTGGGCGCTTCCGTTCAAAAAGCCGGCCACTCGAGACAGGGGGGGGGGTAAAAATTCAATTCTTACAAAGGGTAAATTTTCAATTCGTGTTGACAGGTGTTGTCGATTTGCTCGAGCATACCTTCCGGGCAATCTCTTCGGCCAATGCCAGAATATCCCGGCGGGTTTCAATGGCTCCTGCCTCAAATACTCCACAAGCCCGGATCAGGTGACTCTCTTTGAAGCCCCACCATTTCATGAAGTATTCGTATCGGTCAAAGACGTCACGGAACAGCTTCTCGTTGGGATGTCCCTGAACGAGCGCAAATACCAGCACTTTACCCGGCGCGAAACGCACTGGACTGGGATTGACCCCGTAATCCGGCTTGAGGAAAGAATACATTCTGTCAATGCACGCCTTCAACTGACTGGTCACTTCACCGAAATAAACCGGAGAAGCCATGACCAACACGTCACAATCCTGGATCGCTGCCAGCACTCGGGACAGATCATCTTTCAATGCGCATTTCTCAAGTTTTGTCTTGCATGCCATACAGGCCTGGCAGCCTCGGTACTTGAGGTCGTTTAAAAGATAAGTATTGGTTTTGGCCCCTAATTTTTCGGCAGTATCCATAAACCGTTTTGCGACGGCGGAGCTGTTTGATTTCTCCCTTGGGCTTCCAAGCAAACAGACGATGTTCATGGATTTCCTCCCTTCCGTGACCAACACGGTTCATATTCGGTTCATTCACTGCGGCATTGTCCCGCAGTCCCAACTTCATGTTTCCCTGCTCCTCCAGGTGTCTTGACAAGGTTGAACCCGACGGGGAGAACATCTACCACATTCCGCGATCATGACAAGTACTGATTTTTTTGTCGGGTACTTGCATGAAGTATAGTGAAAAAGGAGATTCAGGGTGAAGCCCTGTAAAACGAAGGAGATCGCAGGTAAGCGGTATCGTTGCTTTTTCGAGCTGACGCTCATGGCGATCGGCGGCAGATGGAAACCCGTTGTTCTCTACCGGCTCGGCCGCGAGGGAATCCGGCGCTTCAGCGATCTCAGGCGCGACATTCCGGAAGTAACCGAGCGGATGTTGAGCAGGCAGTTGCGGGAATTGGAACAAGACGGTCTGATTCACCGGGAGGTATACAGGCAAGTTCCGCCGAAGGTTGAGTATTCCCTGACGAAACTGGGTTGCAGCCTGATCCCGATCCTCTTGAGCATGCGCGAGTGTGCCGGGTACCGGAAAAGGTTCCGCAAGAAATCCCTCCATCACGAGGGATTTCCTGCCCGGGGGCTCGTGCGGTCATTTTCCCCCGGTTTCTTTAAACGTCCGTGCGATCATATCGCGGGTGGCCTCGATTTCATCCGCCGGAACGGCCATGTCGCGTGAGAAGGCCAGAGCCATTGCATCCCCGTTCGACAGGGGCACAAGGAAGACTTCGTGTTCGACTTTTTTCGGAATGCTCGACACGAGGAGCTCACCAACGACCTTACGTCCCAGAAACGAGCGTTCAACGGGCTTGCCCGCGATGGACGCGCCCAGGAAAGTCGTCTTGACGTAGTTCAGCACCTCGGCGTCGCTGTTCCCGAGGCTTTCCTTCATGTCTTTGGGGACCGCGACCAGGGTGATCGTCATCCCGGCGTTGCCCGGTTTGCTGTCGGGGGGAGCCGTGAATGCCACCGCATCCAGGCCGGCGTCAACGGGTTTGGAAAAGGCCGCCGGGGTGTCGAAGCTCACGTTTCGCCACTGGTTGGGAAATGTGCCGGCCACGGAAAGCGACTGCCCCGAAAAGAGGATGAAAAAAGCCGCCAGGGCGGCGGTGCCGATGTGAACAGCGGTCATGGTCATAACGAATCCTCCTTGATGTCGTCTCATACCGGGGTGCGTTCAAGATCGCTCAACACCTGCCCGGAGGGTGGTGAGGCGGGCTGCGACAAACCCCGTCCCTTGCAGCGGACCGGAGTGCCGATCATGGGCGGCAAGGGGAGTGCCTCAGGCCCTATCGACCGATGCTGTGGACTTGAACGCACCCTGGTATCAGGTGAAGATGATGGATGCGATGGTCCCGCTGTGGAACTTATTCCCGGCATTCCAGTGCATCCCTTGGAAGAAGGCCCACGGTCGTGACCCTGGGACCCTTGAAGCGGGCGAAAACATAGGGGTCTCCGCCCTCGAAACACGTGGGCGCCGCCTCGACCCGGTCGCCTTGAAGCACGTACGCTTTCCTCTCGACGGGGGGAGGGGGCATGACGACGTGGAAATGCGCTTTCGGACGGGTCACCGTGCAGCGTGTCGGCGCTTCGTAGCCGTCCCGGCTGAATGTGTCGCCGGGCCAGTACGCGCCGCAAAACGATGCGATTCCGTCCACCGTGAGCATCTTCACTCCGCTCTCGTCGACTCTGAACGCCACGGTGCCCTGCCCGTCGACGTAGTGGTATTGCCCGTTCCCGACCAGCCCGGCGACCCCCGCTCCGTCACACAAGTGGCCGGTGGAACCGAAGACGGCGGAATAGGAGAAAGACAGCGCGTCCCCGGCGAGCATCAGGGACAGGACCCCGTGCAGGCTTTTCCACTGTCCGCTGGGGTCCGCGGCGACGGGCTCCGCGGCGGCCGCGCGTACCGGCGGCCAAAGGACCAGGGCCAGGAGCAACACCAGGCAGATGCGTCGGCGGGCGATGGGGGTCGTCGATTTCTCGATCCTGGCGCGGCGGCCGGCGGCAACGTTTCGTGAGGTCATGTGCATTTCTCCGGATGAGCGTTCGAATCGACGCTCTGTCGGAAGCGGCGTTGAAGGCGTTGATGAACGCAAAAAGATCCCGTTGCATCATCCCAGCCCCTTGCATGTTGGCTACGACGGCAGGGGCAAGAATATTGGGATCGTGAGCTGCGCCGTCGCGCATCCCACCCTTGTACTCGACTCAATGGTTGACAAGGAACGCAGTTGCTCCGGTGAACCGGGAAACAAACGCGCCCCCGGCCCCGGTGATCGATATCCCCGATGGATCGTCCGACGCCGGTTCAGAAGACCCTGGGGTCCCAGCGCTCATGGAATGCCTGAAAGGTGTCGTCGATCTTGAATGCCCCGTCTTCCTCCACGATTTCCCAACCGACCCACACTTCGGCCTTCCGGTATCGATAGGTCAGGCCGCCGTGGTAGTATTTGCGCCAGGAGAAGAGGTTGTTGGCGGCCTGAAAGGCTTCGTTCTCCCGAATGGCGATCGTTTCAAGGGGACCGAATTCGTCGAAATTGGCCTTGTGGCCCTGGACGTACGCATCCATCGAATAAGCCTTTCGGAACTTCGAGGATGTGTGATTGTGGTAGGCTTTGGCGCAGTCGCCGGCTCTGAGCGCATCGGCATACGGTTCGATCAGGGTTTTCACGATCACCGGATGGGTCTCGGCGGTTTCACGATAACCGGCGTAGATGCCGTACACGCCCAGGGGCAGGATCACGACCAGGAAAAAGAGAAGAAGCAATCGATCGCGGAGCCTCATCGCGGCCATCCCTTTCCTTCAGTCCCCGGTTCCGGGCGCACGGCCGTCCTTTGTTCCGACCCGGGCTTGAGAAAAGCGTTCATCCCAAGCCGCATCAACAGGCCGGGAACGAGTGCGAGAACCAGGGTGATTCCCACCAGCGCCCATTGTTCAAGGGGAAAAGCGGTGAGCGCCTTCTCGGGTACGGGCCGGGGCACGATGGTCCAGTACTTCACCACGTTGAACAGGCCGAAGCACGTCACGGCGGCACTGCCGAGCAGAAGCGCCACGCCGCGCCAAATCCCGCTGCCGATGAATAACCATGCGGCGAGGAACATTCCGAGATAGGGGCTGAGAAGAAGGAATATAATTCTCAATTCGGAACCGGTGGGGCCTTCGAGCCCGGTGAGGGGACTCCCCGTGGTGAAACATAGAAGTCCCGTCACTCCCGAGCCCGTTCCCAGGGCCGGCACGATCCCGCGGAAAAGCATGCGGGCGATGGGACCGCTGATCGGGCGGCGCCTCATGGTGTACGGGCTGAAGCGGCTGTCGGCAAAATCGTTCAAACTCATTGTTGCCTCGTCCGGATGCGGATAGGAGAACTTCGCGTGCGGGCTCGGGTTCAGACCCCTTGCCCCGTTCGCCGGGGAACGTCGCATCCGGGCGGATGCGACGTTCCGGGGGCGTCAATCCATATCCGCGCACGGGGCCGGAAGACCCGGCATGCACCGGCATGATCCCTAGAAAATCGGGAAGCTCCTGTCGAATGCTCCCCCGGGCTTGATCCTGATGATGCGGAAAGCCGAAGTGGAACCATAGGCGGTGCCGTCGGCGGCGACGGCAAATTTCTTGAAGTATTCCGGCCAGCCCGACAGGCGATCCGGCTGGAACTTCAGCGGGCTCAAACCCTCGGTTGCGGTGTAGCTTCCGTCGGAGAGCCCTCCGGTGAGGAGAAGCTTCTGGTCGGCGGATACGCCGATGCCGTAGTTGAAGCTGTTGGCGAGCTGGAAGAGGGTGACCTCGCCCTTCGCGTTCACCCGGGCGTTCATGTTGGAGTAGTTTACGAAGAGGACGTTCTCGCCCTGGAACAGGACCTTCCAGCCGGTGCTCGACGTGGAGTAGAAGAGTTTGTGTTCGCTGATCTTCGAGCCGTCGGCGACCTTGAAGACCATGAACCGGGAAGTCTTGCCGTCATTCTTCTGACGAAACTCATCGGCCGCCAGTCCCTTGAGCTCCGGCGGCGTGGCGGTGGCCTTCGGTTCCGACTCGTCATTGACGGCTTCCAACAGAACCGCCAGGCGCGCGCCCTCGGGATCGAGGCCCAGGGCTGTGACTTTCTCCCCTTTGGCGAGCACGACTTTGCCTTTTTCGCTCAAATCGGTCATAGACAGCAATCGAACGATGTGGCCGTTGCTGTCCGGATTCAATCCGGCCGCGAGATCGACGTTGCGCGCGGCGCTCATTCGCGAGGCCTTGGGCGCCTGCTTGACCGTCTTCCACGTCTTGGCGTCCACCTGGTGCAGCGTGCCGTCGGTGTCTTCCGCCAGCAACATGGTCCCGTCCTTGTTGAATTCCAGTTCGATGACGCACACTCCGAGCCAGACCCGGTTGAGGACTTCCATCTTGGCCGGATCGATCACATAGAGCACGCGGTTGTCGCCGGCCGCAACCATCACGTTTCCCGCCGGGGAGAGCGCCACCGCCAGTCCGCCCAGAGGCGTGGCCCATGCGGTGGAATACGCGAGGAGCATCAATAGAACAGAGAGTGCGGTCAAAATTCTCTTCACCATGATCATGTTTCCTCCGTCGTCGAGCAGTGGGATGATGAACGCGCGGATGAAGGCTTTGCGATAAAGCCTCCGCCGGGGTTTTCGCTCTGGCCGTCCCCTGCAGAAGTCAAATAAAGGTGGTTTACCCCGCCGGTGCGTACCCGCCGGTTCCCGGGGAACCCTTTGACCCTGCAGACCGGGCCGGGAAATCGAAGGCGGGATTCGCCCCGGATTCGGCGTCATGCCGAACCCGGGGCAGCGCTCATGCGCCGCGGACATCAATCGTTGTCAATAATGGTCACAATGGCGGAAGACGGGCTTCCGAGGTTGTAGGTGGGTTTGTCCGTAATGGTGACCTTCACCGTTTCGTTGTTCTCCCCGGTGGTGTCATTCTTGGGCTTGACCTGCACGGTTTTCGATTTGACCCCGGCGGGGAAGGACACCTTGCCCGACAGGGCGTAGTAGTCGATGCCCGCCTTGGCGTTTCCCGAGACGGTGTAATATACTGTCAGCGGGCCCCAGCTCACATCCCTCGTGAACTTGAACACCCCCGCTTTGGCTCCGGCCTCGTAAGCCTTTGGAGTGGACGCGGTCACGTTGACCTTGGGGACTTTGTACAGGTTCGATATGTTCGAGGTGGTGCCTTTTTTCAGGCCGGTGATCGTAAACCCGTCCGGGACCGTGCTCATGGTGCGCAGTCCCTGGGAAGCCGGCAGGGGGGTCGGGAAAAAGGCGGTCCATTTGCCGTCGCTGCCCGCCTTAACGCCTCTCATGAATTTCGTGCACTCCTTGACCGCATCCCCGTCGTCCAGAAACACCTCGACAGTGCAGTTCTCACAGGTATCGCCGGCGCCGCTGGTGCCCTTCACCGTGGTGCCGGACGCGCCGACGGAAATGCTGGTGATCGCGGCGGGCTTGAAGTTCCTCAGTGGATCATCCACCTTGGGGCCGTAGGCGATGGCGCCTTCCGGAAAGCTGTTTCCGGGCTGCGCCCCGGGCCACTGCGTCTGCCTCTTGATGACGTTCTGCTGAATGGTCACGCCGTCGATACCCGGTCCGTTCATCAGAATGGCGCTCAGGTCGGTTTCCGAAATGGTGTTGTTGAGCACCTGGACGTCGTCGGGGGCGGAGCCGAGGTCGATGCCCCGTCCGCAGACGCCCATGTTCTTGTTGCCTGGAGTGACCCCGATGTAGTTGTTCTTGATGATGGTACCAGGGGCGTCGTTGAAGACCTTTATCGCCGGCGACTGGGTCGAGGTGGGGCTCAGATCCAGAAAGAGGCCCGCGAAGTAGTTGCGATCCGCCACCACACCGCCGACTCGGTTGTTTGGCCCCGCGACGGTGATGCCGACCCCTCCGACCCACAACTCACCGGTTCCGCGTATGCAGGGGTGCTTCGTGAACGAGGAGGGAAGGGGAACCGTTCCGTCGGCGCGCATCCCGACCCTGTTGGCGGCGAAGACGTTTCCGGTCCCATTGAGAGAGCAGGCCGTGCCCCAGAATCCCGCGAACTTATTTCCTCGTATGGTGTTGTTGTTGCAGCCGGCGGCGACGACAACGCCGCTCCCGCCTTCGTACGTGACTTCATCCCCGGAGCTGAGGGTCTGGCCGTTGTCCGACAGGCCGAACCAGCAGGCCTGAACCGTGTTCGAGCTGCTGCTGATGGAGATATGCTGGGTTTTGAAGTTCTGCATCGCCACGCCCTTGACGACGTTGGAATTGTTGCGCAGCACAAAGCCGTAGTTCTTGGCTTTCTGCCCGTCAATGATGATTTTCGGGCCGTTGGTTCTTCCTGGAGTCTGGGTCGTGCCGTCGATGGTCACCTGCCCGTTCAGATCCCGTAGCGGATAACCCGTGGTGCCTGCCAGGTTGATCTTCCATGTCTGCAAAGTACTGTCGTAGTTGGCGTCCGATGTGGGGATGCCGAACTTGATGAGAACAGGCCGCTCTTCGGCCGCAAGCTGATAGGCCTGGTTGATCGCCCGGCGCAGCGTACACGGTGTGTCGCTGATACAAGTCTTGCTGTTGCCGTCCGTATACCAGTCCTCGGTGCTGTCCACGGTGATTTCCGTCACGTATGCGGCTTGCGCTTGCCGGACCACCCCGGTGGAGGAAGAAATCAGGAAACAGGCCAACAGTGCCATGGCAAAAACCAGGAAGTACTTTCTGTTCATGTGTTGCCTCCTTTTTCGATTGAACCATCGCGCACAACAAGTGGAACGGCGTTGCGATACAGGGACGACGATGCAATCCCACTTCGGAACCGTGATGTCCGCGCGCTGCGTTTTCCCTGGAAAACTTCCCGGGGTTTTATTCGCGATGCGCAAGTTCAACTCTGCAGTCGCTCGATCCGCTTGTGAAACACCTCATGTTCGTATCCGTGGCGGCCGAACATGGACACCCGTTTATCGTTCCTCCTTTCCGTTTTCCGGCGATGAGCCCCGTTTTCTGTTCTTCGTGAAAAGGAACATTGAGTGTATACATCAAGATTTTATGTCCTTATCCAAAAGCCGAACAGCATTTTCAAATGCTCTCCATTTTCTGCACGCTATTTTTCATTTTTGTTTCATTTGTTTTCCGATGTATCTGGACAGAAAAAGAAAACCTCTCCGACAAGCGATTGAGAACTGTTCGGAAATGTACAAATGTAGTGAAAAAACCGGCATTTCATAGGCAGAGCCTATAGTGATCCCGCGGAAAAAACTCACTGGTGTGGACATGATAAAAAGCTCCAAATCCGAAAAAATAAAGCCCTCGCCGATATCCGTGGACAGCGGCAAGCCAGGATTTGATCCATTCAGGATTCCGCCTTCCAAGCTTCAGGTTCCGGTCATGCCGCAAAGGCTTTTGTTTTGTGCTCAGTATGAATTCAATATGACAATGCCATATGGTTATGATGCCTTTTATTACATACTATATAGGAAATAACTCGTTGATATGGTTGTTTGTCTTCAATCTGGATATTGCTATATCCATCAATCTTGAGGAGACGGCACACCCCGTCTCCGGTCAACAATCTACAAAGTGAATAATTATAATGTGTTATTTCAATATGTTTCTGTTCCGCACGCGCAAGACGGACCTGGACCGACGGACCGGTGCAGGAAGCCCCGGGGCAAGGTGTGCACACCTGCCTTATGCAGGTATAAGGCTATAAAAATACTGAAAATATGGACCGTCCACAGTTGGACGCAAAGACACTTCTCCGCTCGCTCATGTCACAAATAACCCACTCCAATTGCGACACGATACTAACATCCGACGCTTGCGCTATTCTTGAAATGAGTATCGGGAAATCTCTTATTTCGAATATACTAGTTACTGTTTGAGCCTTTTTTGTCAAGTGAAAAAAGGATTGCGAATTGTATTTTTAATGTCCCGATTGGCCGGAGAGATATCGCGAACTGAACTTGGGAAAGCCGAAAAAACCTTTCATTAAGGGCGGATGGAGGAGAGGAGGGAGGTGTCTCATGGCTTCACCTCCACTGACTCGGAGGAGCCGGGGAAGGATAGGCTCAAAAAGAATTCTAATACAATTTCGCGTTCAAGATGAGTGCATTGGGCGGGAGGGCATAAAGCTTTCCCCTTGTACGTCTGACGGGCACATCGGTCCGTGGCAACCGTGTTGTTCACCAGGACGGGATGCGCGACAGCACAGCTCACGGTCCCGATACCCTTGCCTTAGTGCCTGGCCCCATGAACGATCTGGAGGCGACGTGTGGAACGCCCGCATCGAAGAGGCTGGTGGCCGCACGCTTTGGCAGCGTGTCATGACGAGTGCGGGCGCACGAGGCCCGGCCAGATCGTGGGCCCGGAGGAACCGTGCCCACCCTACGGGATCCTCACGGTCCCCGCGGCTTGTCCCGCTTGCGCCACCACCGATTAACTCTGAGGGGCACATCGGTCCGCACAAGGGGCGGAGTTTATCCCCGCGTCATCTTAAGCGTACCACGGTATAACGTATGCGGTGCGATTCTTTTCGAAGGGACGCCGATGAGGGTCGGCCTCATGAGAAAAGCCGGACGCGACGGCTCAGTGCCGGTCCGGCTTTAACGAGGTGGGAAATATGGGGTGATCGCAATTTAAGCGGTCCTCGGAGGCGATTCAATACGGCTTTGACGGTATTTTCGACGGGGCGGCGCGGTAGTGCGCATCGTGGGAATGGTAGCCGGAAAGCCGGCGTGCAATAAAAAAGGCCAGATGTGGAAGCGCGATACCCCCACCTGGCCCGGCTCGATGATAAGCTCCCTGATACGCACGATACACAGAACGATATGCCGGTACAATCAGGTGAACTGTGTAATCGGGCATGGGTTGACAAAGTATTTTCGAGGGTGGGGGTGAGGATGTCGGGGGAGGGATATGAAGGTGGCGAAGTACATCCTGCGTACACAGTTCGGGTTGATTCGACGGCACGGTTCGTCTCGAAGTCTTTCTAAAGAGTTGCGTGGAAGACGGATTTCGGGATGAATTGGTTTCATGCTTCGCGGGTGTGGCGCGAGACGTGAAAATCACCTGAAAACGGAGGCCGGAAAAGGCGCCGAAACGTGCTTGACGGCATTCGCGGGGGGATGCTATAAAAATTAACAATAACAATTTCTTATCATTTTGCCTGATCCTGTTTCGACAAGCTGACGAACGCACGCATTTCTCGGGAAAGAGCTGTCGGCCGCAACCCGGGCAGGTCCTTCCCGATGCAACGGCCGGAGTCTCGGAAGAGGCACGTGGTGCCGCCGGCATCACACTGTCGGCGGCGGACATATTAACAGGTGGCGGGGAAAGCGGACGGCCCGCCGCATTGCCCGTCCCGCAACCCGCGCTCCCGAACGACGCCCGGCGGCGGACACCATGCGGGTCGACCGTGTTGAGGTTCTGCGCCACCCCTGGCGGCTTTCTCAGGAGGCTTCCATGAACCGAATTTCATGTCGGACGTTTGTGGTGGTGTGTCTGTTGCTTGCCTTGGGACAACCCGCGCACGGCGGGCCTGTCAATCCGACGCCCAGTGACGCTTACGGGAACACGGCGGGCGGTACGAATGCGCTTTTGAATACGGTTGTTCCCGGCCAGATGAACACCGCTTTCGGGTACTACGCGCTGTTCAGCAGCAGCACCGGTGCGGGCAACACGGCCTCCGGGGCCAATGCGCTCTTTTTCAACGACACGGGCAACGCCAACACCGCAACCGGCGTCAGCGCGCTCAACAGCAACAAGACCGGCAACAACAACACGGCCTCCGGGGCCTACGCGCTCTGCAACAACAACTCGGGCTCTCAAAACACCGCTGACGGTTTTTCCGCGCTCAGCAGCAACACCGGCGGGAACTTCAACACCGCCAGCGGTTACGTGGCGCTTGGCAGCAACAAGACCGGAAGCAACAACACGGCCTCCGGGGCCAACGCGCTCCTCTTCAACACCTCCGGGAGTGAAAACACGGCCTCCGGAGTCGGCGCGCTTTTCAACAACGCCACCGGCGCAAGAAACACGGCCTTGGGGCGCAACGCGCTCAAAAACAACGCCACGGGCAACAGCAACCTCGCCCTCGGCTATGGGGCCGGTTCCCTGCTGACCAGCGGTGCCCAGAACATCTATCTGGGCCATCCGGGAGCGGCGACCGAATCGAAAACTCTGCGTCTGGGGAAGGCCCAGACCCGGACCTTTGTGGCGGGGGTGGCGGCCGCCGCGGTTGCCGGGAATGCCGTGTACGTCACCAAAAACGGCCAATTAGGGATCAAGGCCTCTTCCGCCCGCTACAAAACGGACATTGCACCGCTGGGAGAACGCAGCGATTCGCTCCATCAGCTGCGTCCCGTGACATTCCGTTACAAGGAGGAGCCCGGGGGACTGCCGGAATACGGCCTCATTGCCGAAGAGGTGGCCGCGGTTTACCCGGAACTGGTGACCCGGGACGCGCGCGGCGTCGTCGTGGGAGTTCGATACGAGGCATTGATTCCCCTCTTGCTCAACGAACTACAGCAACAGCAGCGTCTGCTGGAGGCGCAAGCGCTGCAGATCAGTGCTCAAGCTGACCGCATCGATGCGGTTCTCGGGCAACTCGCGAAGCTGGGGGCTCAGAACGAGAGCTTGCGGGCCGCGGTGGGGCAGCTTTGGGAACGGGGGGCGGAGCAGAGGGCAACGCGCGTCGCGGCGACCGCATCCGCTCGTCCGGTCGCCCACGACGTGCCGGAATCCCCCTAGCCGGGCAAGAGCGACCGGCGTGTGCAGACAATGTCTTCCGGGCATGGAAAAGGGTGTGAGCGGGTTGTGATGGTGCGAAAGACTTCGGTTCGTGGTATCCTCGCCGGGATTTTTCGAATTCTTGCGAAGAGGATGCCCGATGTACAGGGAATTTTACGGCCTCGCTGAAGACCCCTTTGCGCTGGAGCCGGATCCCAGGTTTCTGTATCTGCCACCCGCCCATTTCCATGTCTATTCGTCCATGATGGCCGGGATCAACGAAAGAAAAGGCCTCATCGTCGTCACCGGGGAAGTGGGAACGGGGAAGACCCTTTTCATCCATGCGCTTTTAAGAGACCTTGGCGGCGGGGTGAAGACGGCCTTCGTCTTCCACCCGGGACTCAGCCTTAAGGACCTGCTCAAGGAAATTCTGCTGCAACTGGACGTGCCCGTACGGGAGAAAGAACAGAGCCTGGCCTTTTTCGTGAGCACGTTCAGAGAGTACCTCAACGAGAGACTCGCCCGGCACGAGATAGTGGCGGTGGTCATCGACGAAGCGCAGAACCTGGATGAAGAGGCTTTGAAAGGTTTGGGAAGGTTCTGCGATGCCGACACGCCCGCCGGAAGCGTGCTGCAGATCCTGCTCGTGGGGCATCCCGAGTTGGACGTAAAACTGGGCAGCGAGCACCTTCGGCCTCTCAAGGAAAGGATCGAAGTGCATTGCCGGATCCCGGCCCTGGACCGGCAGGAAGGCAGGGCCTACATGGAGCACCGCCTGAAAGTGGCGGGGCAGAGATTTTCCGGGACTTTCACTCCCGAGGCCGCGGTCCGGATCCGGGAATTTGCGCACGGGGTTCCCAGGGTCATCAACCTGGTTTGCGACCGCGCCCTGCGGATCGGGTTCAATAGGCGCAGCCCGGTGGTGGACGCGAAAATCGCCGGGATGGCCATCAAGGAGCTGGATTATCTTCGCCCCGCCGGTACCGGCTCCTTGCGGCGCATCCTTTCCCCAGGAAGAACCGCGCTCAGAATCTACAGAATCATCATGTTACTGTTATCACTTGTACTTTTTGTCTTTTCCATGCGCAAGCTCCTGGCCGTGCTCCTTCACCGGTGAGGAAGAAGGCCCGTCCTCAGAAGAGCAGGTTCAGCCAGAAGACAATGAACAGCGCCAGGAAGGAATAGGCCAGCAAGGCATAAGTGACCTTCGTGATCAGCGGGCTGTCTCCGGTATGGCCGGCAAGAGCCTTGATCGACCCTGTCGCTTCTTTCCATCTTTGCGGCTTGCGCCCGCCCAGGACCGGGGAGACCTTTTCCACGACGTCCGGACCGATTTGTTTCCGAGACAGGGCATAGCCCCCACAGATGGCCATATAGGCAAGCGCGTTGACGTTCAGGGGAATGCCCCGGCTGTGCCTGCAGATCAGATCGACGGCATCGGGGGCGAAAATACCGGTCGCGCTGCCCCCGGCCGTTTTCAGCCGGTGTTCGACATATTCCCGGATTTCGCTTTCGGTCAAAGGCTCCAGCCGGCAACGAAGCGCAACCCTTTGAATGACCTGTCTCAATTCACGGGACCGGAGCTTTTCCTCGAATTCCGGTCTCCCCGCAAAAATCAGCTGCACGGCTCCCGGCCCCGGTCTCCTGGGATCGGGGTTGCAGAGCACGCGCAACTCCTCCAGCACTTCCCCGCTCATTTCGTGGGCTTCGTCCACGGCCAGCAGGAGGATCTCATCCCCCGACGACCCACGGTAGAGGTATTCATGCAACCGGGAGAGCATCGAACTCTTGTTTGGCTCTCCCGGAGGAAGGTTGAGACCCCGAAGGATCTCCTTCAGCAGTTCCTCGAAAGTCTCCGGCGGCCTGCTTATGAAAACGGCCTTCACGCTGGGATCGAGCGCCTGCAGCACCTGCCGGAGAAGAATGGTTTTTCCGGTTCCCGTTTCGCCCGTGACGAGGAGAATGCCTTTCCGCTCCTCGATTCCGGTTATTATCGACGACAGGATTTCCTGATGACTGTGGCTTCGGTACCAGAAATCCGGGTCAGGGTTTATGGCGAAAGGTTCCCGGGAGAGGCCATAAAACTGTGTGTGCATCGTCCCTCCAATGCCGGGCATACAGGCGGAGATTCCATTGGAGCCAGGTGCATCCGGCTTTGCGCGACCATTGGGGGTTCGCGCGCGCGCGGGCACTCCGCCTTAAAAAAGACTCCGCAGCGACCGCGCGCTCACGGAATCATGAAATTCCACAATGGCTTGTGCGGACCGTTGTCCGGAACAGGGCATCAACTCATGCGGTGTGCATCCGACCTGAATAATGCTTCAAGATGACCGCCAAGGAATCCCGAGGATCGTTTCGATGTTGGATTCTGCCCGGGAAGCCTCCCGGAGCACGCTGAAATTTTCCATAAAATCATTAAATATTCTGGTGAAAAAAGCAAGAGGAACCTCAACGGCACGGATTTTGTTCTTGGGGGACGACTCTTCGTGATGGGGGTCGAGGGCGTGCTTGTCCTGCCCGGCGATAATGAATGACGCGCGGACAGGCCGGACACTCCAGGCGCGTCCCGGGGGAAACCGGAAGTGCCCGCGCAGGGGGACGACTGGGCGGGCGATCGCCCGGGCCTGTTCAGCATGCCGGTGGTGTGTGGAATATCCCGCTCCGGATTGCCGTCGATCAGCCATCGTGGATCCGGACGCACGGGCGACAATCAGACATCGAGGGCAGGAAGCAGCAACTTGACGCGGGTGAATCGCGTGATTAACTAATGACTAAAGGAGTCGCCACCAGTGAAGCCAAGAGGCCCTTCCGGAGACCGGAGGGTGGTGGACGGGCTCCTTGCGCATTTATGCTGTTTGGGAAGGGCCGCTGCAACACTCGGGTCAACCCGCCTTCAGCGCGCAGGCTGCAAAAACCTCCCCCCCCCGGCGTTGCGCGGATATTCCATCGGGGCGGTTCACTTCTTGTCCGTGCAGACCACGATCGACTCAAGGAACATCTCAGGCCAGGCAGTTTCTAAAGTGGCGGAAGCGCATGGGAATCGAACCCACCCGGGACAGCCTTCACTACCCCGCACCGGATTTGAAGTCCGGGAGCCCCACCAGTGAGCTTGGCGCTTCCGTGCGCAATGTAAACAATGACCGTCCTTTTGACAAGGCATTTTTGGACAGGCATTTTTCAACCGGACGGGAGATTGGCGGAGACCGTTCCCGCGCGGCGCTGCCGCAATTGAGCCGGCGGAGCGTCCCGGGCCGGCCGTCGGCCGTACCGCGGGAGCGCGCCGGCGCCTCAAGCTTTTACCAGATCATAAGCTCTGACGCCCAGGCCCACCGATTCGGCATAATCCAGTTGATGTTGCCAGTCGATATGGAGATACACGGCCCTGACCTTGTCTTCGCGGGCGAACGGGTTGCCCGCGATGCACGAGGAATCCAGGGGCGGCTGCGCATTCACGAGGTCCATGGACGCCTGGTCGATGGCCACCGGATCGCGAGAAGCCAGGATTCCGATGTCCGCCACGATGGGGGCATCGGCATAGGAATGGCAGTCGCAGGCCGGTGAAATCTGGGTGAGAAAATTGATGAACAGGGAGTGTTTCTCCTTTCCCTTGAGTGCCCCGGCGGTGTATTCCACCATCCTCTCCATGAACCTGGGCAGATCCGTCTTCCAATCGACTTCGAGCGCGTGCTGGGGACATGCATGGATGCATGCGGCGCAACCGACGCATCTGCGCGGATCGATCCGCGCCATCTGAGTGATCTTTGGTTCGGGACGAGGCGCATCCTCGGGCCGTTCCACCAGTTCGATCGCCTCGTGAGCACACTGGTCCCGGCACACGCCGCAGCCGATGCAATTCTTGAGAATCAGTTGCGGAGACACCTCGGAATGCTGGGCCATCTTCCCCCGGCGCGACGCCGAGCCCATGCCGACGTTCTTGATCGCTCCACCGAAGCCCGTCGCTTCGTGCAGCTTGAAGTGAGCCAGGGAAATGATGGAATCGGCCCTTGCAACGGCGGTTCCCACGAACGCTTCCTTGCAGTGTTTGAAGTTCAGCGGCACGGTCACGTCATCCTTCCCGTCGATTCCATCGGCCACGATGAGAGGAGCCCCGACCACCGCGTAGGCGAACCCGTTGAGAACGGCGGTGGTGAGATGATCCACCGCGTTCCCCCGCGTCCCCACATACAGCGTGTTGGCGTCCGTAAGAAACGGCTTTCCTCCGGCCCGGACGATGGACTCGATGACCGGGCGCACCAGCAGCGGGCGAATGAAAGCCGTATTGCCGCGTTCTCCGAAGTGGATTTTCACGGCCGTCAGGCCTCTCTTCCTGACCACTTTCTGAATGCCCGCCGCTTCGGCCAGGTTCCGGATTTTGTCCAAAAGGCTCTGGTCGTTGCCGGCCCTGAGATCGGTGTAGTAGACCCGACTTGCCATGTTTCACCCAATCCTTTCCAGGTTCGAGGTTCGTAATCTTCGCGATCCCCCGCACGACCGCTGAACGGCGGTCGCGCGGCGCGCCCGGAGGCCCTTTGAATACGATTGCGGCCGCCGGACTCAACGTTCGCGGCTCATTATCGGGCGCAACCGATGTGCCGTCAAATCACTGAAGAGGCGCCCGTCGTTCAGGAAAGAAGGACGGCAAGGATCCCCGTGAGGAATATGCCGTCGAAGGTCCCGGCGCCCCCGATGGAGGCCATTGGGGTGCGCAGTTGCCTGATCTTGCCGAGATGCAGAATGTCGGCTCCGATGAGAGTGCCCAGCGTGCCGGCCATGTATGCCGTGGGCGCCGCCCATTCGTAGTTGAAAATCATGCCCGCCAGCGCCGCGGCGATTGGTGGAATGAACATGGGCGTGGCGATTCCCACCCCCGGGACGGGACGGGCAAGCTTGTAGACGACGAAAGTGACGGCCGCCAGGGCGAGCAGCATGCGGATCGGGTTCGCGGCGTGGGTGAACAGGTACAGGGACAGCAGGGATGGGATGATTGCGCCTCCCACGTTGACGGCCAGGATCATTTCGCGGCTTCGCTGCAAGGGCGGCGGCCGGAACCGGATGCCGAAAAAGGAAATTTCGTGCCGGTCTTCATACTCCGTGTCGAGCCTTATCCGGCGGATGGGGATGTTGATAAGGCTCCCCACAATGCACAGGAGAAGAAGAGAGAAAAGGTATTCGGGCGCGATTCCCAGGCGGCTTAAGGCCATGGTGAACAATCCCAGTTGAAACAGGGCGAACATGGCCAGCAGGATGAACAGGAACACAAAAAGAAAAAATGGCAGAAAAGGAGGGTAGAGCATGCTTCTTCCTTCCTAACGCGCGTCCGACTCTGCCGGACATGGGAATTCGCGGCGCGCTGACCCGGGAACCAGCCGCACTCTCCCGGGATTCAATCGGAAAAAATAGAGTGAACGGCTTCCAGGAGACCGGGAAAGCGATCGAACGATCCGCCGGCACCCGCAAATGGCGCAGGCTCCGTGCCGTCGGCGGATCGGTCGAGCAGGACGCCCCGGCAACCCGCGTTCTCAGCGGCGAGAAGATCCGATGTCCTGTCCCCGATCATGTACGTCGTTTCAGGAATAATCGGATAGGTGTCGCAGGCTGCTAAAATCATTCCCGGGGCAGGCTTGCGGCACGAACATCCTTCATCGGGGCGGTGGGGACAGTAATAGGCCGCGAGCAGGTCGCCTCCGGTCTCGCGGATGCCGCGGACCATCCACTCGTGAATGGCCCAGAAATCATCCCAGGCGATGATTCCGCGGTTGAGCCCGGACTGGTTGCTGATCACGATCACTCCGACGCGGCGTGCCTTAAGCCACGCGAGAGCTTCCAGGGCTTCGGCGTAAAATCCGTAATCATCCACGGTCTTGATGTGGGCATCGTCGTCGACGTTGATCACCCCGTCGCGGTCCACGAAGAGGTAACGATCGCTCCCGCAGGGCGGTGAATTGATCCAGGTCAGCACGGTCCGGTCTTTCTCCGATTTGCGGTTTGAGGCCAAAAAAGCCAACGCGCGGCACGATCATCATAATAGTTTACCGGTGATCTTGACAATAGGGTTTACTCCTGAGATGTATAGGGAGAAACGGGATGCCGGAAGAAGGAGACGATTCGATTCTTGCAGGAACCAACGGGACATCGCAGGCCAATGAAACCGTCCGACGGGTTTGAGACGCTTCAGAACCTTCTCGGCTATCGTTTCGGCGATGAAGGACTTCTTCACCGGGCCTTGGTGCACCGGTCCTACCTGCACGAGAATCCACACCTGGACGAGAAGGACAACGAAACCCTCGAGTTTCTGGGTGATGCGGTGCTGGGGCTTGCGATCAGCCACTTCCTGCTGGAGCACTTTCCGGACTACAACGAAGGGGAGCTCTCCCGTCTCCGGTCCGCCATCGTCAACGAACGTGAGTTGACCCGGATCGCCGTCGAGCTCAATCTCGGAGAATACCTTTTGCTGGGAAAGGGCGAGGAGATGACCGGCGGACGTCGGAAAGCCTCCTTGCTGGCCGACAGCCTGGAAGCCCTGCTCGCGTCCATCTACCTCGATGGCGGCCTGGAAGCGGTCCTCGGCGTGATCAAGAAGCTCTTCGACGTCTATCTTCGGTTCGAAAAGCGAGAACATGTTCTCAAGGCGCTGGACAAGGACTACAAAACCCAATTGCAGGAACTGACCCAGGCCCGGTACAAGCTCACTCCCGTGTATGTTCTGGATCGTGAGGAGGGGCCGGACCACGACAAGACTTTTCACATGAACGTGGTCCTCGAAGGGCAGGTGTTGGCCGGCGGTTCGGGCAAGAGCAAGAAAGACGCCCAGCAGGCCGCCGCCGAGAAGGCACTGCAAATCATTGCCGCGGATTCATGGTCCCTTGACTGAAAAGAAACCCGAAGAACGCATCTACCCCGTTTTCCTGCCTCATGCGGGATGCCCGTTCCGCTGCGTCTACTGCAACCAGAACGCGGTGACGACGCCGTGCGGGCCATCGGATTCCGGGACGGCACGGGACATCCTGCGGATTGTCCGGCTGAAGCTGGACCGCCTGACCGCTGATGCGCGCCGGTGTGGAATCGCGGGCGAAATCTCCTTTTACGGCGGAACGTTCACGTCGCTGCCCACAGCCGTATTGCGGCAGATTCTCGACACCGTCAGCATCCCCATAGGGGAGGGGATATTTTCGGGCATCAGGTTTTCAACCCGTCCGGATGCTCTCGCTGAGTCCCGCCTGGAGCTTCTTTCGGGCTATCCGGTGAGGACGGTCGAGCTCGGGGTGCAGAGTCTTTCGGAAACGGTGTTGGAGAGGATTCGCCGCGGCTATGGGGTGAAAGCGGTGGAACGCGCGTGCGCGGCAGTGCGCGCGCGCGGCTGGAGACTCGGCCTCCAGTTGATGCCGGGACTGCCGGGAGACTCGTGCGAGGTCTTCCAGGAATCGCTCCGTCGGGCCATCGGACTCGGACCGGATTTCGTCAGGCTGTATCCGACCCTTGTGCTGAAGGATACCACCCTGGCGGACTGGTATCGCGCGGGATCGTATCGGCCTCTGAGCCTCGAAGAGGCGGTTCGGTGGTGCGCGCGTGCCTACGCGGCCCTGCGGGAGGCGCATGTACCCACGGCGCGGATGGGACTGCACGCGGACCCGGAACTCGAGAAACCGGGAGTGGTCCTGGCAGGTCCGTATCACCCCGCCTTCGGATACCTGGTCAAGTCCAGGTACCGGCGAGACCGGATCCTGGAACTGGTGCGGTTCGAACCCGAGGGCGCCAGGACCGCGAGACTGACTGCCGTCGTCAACGATCGGATCCGATCCGAAGTGTTGGGACCGTCTCGTGAAAACGTCGAATTCATCGAGGCGGAGCTCGGCCTGGAACGCTTCAACGTGAGAGCGGAGAAGAACCGGGACGAAAACCGCATCGATCTGCTATGGGATTAGGACCCGGCCGGGATTGCACGATGCCCGCCCTTCCGGCGCGGTGTGAGCGGGCACTGACGCTCGCCCGCTCATCCTGTTCTGGTGGGATGATGCTTTTGTGTGAAAAGTAGAATCAGGCGGCTTCGGATCACGCAGCCGTGGGACCGTTTTTCATCGATCGAGGGGAACCCTGAGGGAATGACAATTTGTGTGAAAGTATTTCGGCCCGAGAGATTTTCGTGCTTCGTTGCGAGGCCGAGGTTCGTGGAAATATGTGAAAAGTGTAGGTTTGACCCCGGAAAGGAATCCCGCAAATGACGCAAGAAACTCCGGCCGCATTCAAATCGGGCTACGTGGCCCTCATCGGGGCCCCGAACGTGGGCAAGTCCACCCTGCTGAACCGCTTCCTGCGGGAGAAGATTTCAATCACCGCTCCCAAGCCCCAGACAACGCGCAACCGAATCCTCGGGATTCTGACGGAACCGGGCTTCCAGATCGTCTTTATGGATACCCCGGGCATACACCGGGCCAAGGACAGGTTCAACCGGGTCCTGGTGGACACGGCACTGGCCACGCTGGGGGAAGCGGATGCCGTATGTTTCCTCATCGAGATTCCCGAGCCGGATCCTGAAATCAACGACTACATTCTGGAAAATCTCGGACGGATCGACACGCCTGTGATTCTCGTTATCAACAAAATCGATGCCCTCGCCGACAAGAGCCGCCTCCTGCCGCTCATCGAAAAATACCGGGGACGCCATTCTTTTCACGCGGTTGTTCCGGTGTCGGCCTTGCAGGGAGAGGGCACAGACGAGCTCATGACGGAACTGGTCGCGCTCCTGCAGGAGGGGCCTCAATACTATCCCGAAGACCACCTCACTGACCAGCACGAACGGTTTCTTGTCGCCGAGCTGATCCGGGAGAAGGTTTTCCGCCTTGCGCACCAGGAGGTTCCCTACGCGGTTGCGGTGTCCGTGGAAAGATTTGCAGAGATTCCGGAGAAGAACCGAATAGACATCGAGGCCGTCGTTCACGTGGAACGCGAATCCCAGAAGGCCATCGTTATCGGAAAGAAGGGGCAGATGCTGAAGGAAATCGGTCGTCAGGCCCGTGAGGATATCGAGAAACTACTGGGCTGCCACGTCTACCTGGGCATTTTTGCGCGCGTCACGAAGAACTGGCGCAAGGATCCGCGCACACTCGCCGAATTCGGATACCATTCTCCCGACCGGCAGTGAGCCCAAAGGGCGCGGCGAACGCCCGCGCGGCGGGAGTTCATTCGTGTCGGGAAAGGCCGGATCGCGGGGGCCGCGGCCGCCGCCATGGTTTCCGCCTTCACCGGTCAAGGGAGGTTCACCATGTGCCGATTGCGAAAGGGGAAGAGCGGGGGGCTCGCGCTCACGATGGCCGTCCTGCTCTTCTTCACCTGCTGCGCGCTGTCCCACGCCGCGGAAGGGGACGATCTGGCCGCCGATATCAGGAAGCTCGTTTCTCAAGGGCCGGATTCTGACTCCCGGGAATTGAGCGGGGCGATCGAGAACAGGGTCCGCTCGAATCCTTCTCTTGCCGTAAAGCTGCTGGTGCCGCGCATCAAGGACAGGGAAGCAAGCGAACAGGAGCTTGCGGTCACTGTTTGGGCGGTTGGCCTCGCACGTGATCCCGAAACGGTCGACGTTCTGATGGAACTGGCCGCTCTGACGAGGTCCGAGCTGGTGATGCGAAACTGCTATCACGCCCTCGCCGCCATCGGCGGCGAAAAACCCGGTCGGTTTCTCCTGGCGGCGTACGACAAGACCCCTCGGCAGGACATACGCGCCGACCTGATCGATCTGCTGTGCCAGATGGGTTACGAGGCCGTGCTGCCCAGAACCGAAGACATTCTGAAAAAGGATTTCGACGAATACTACTATGAGTCCGTCTTCGCGTTCGGGAAGATGGGCGACAAGGCGACGCCCTTCCTGCTGGGAAAGATCGAGGACCCGGATCGAAACGTCAGGATGCACAGCATTCATGTGCTGGGGCTGTGGCTGATGCCGCTCGAGGCGGCGCAGCCGCTCCGGGACCATTATTGGAAAGAACCCGATCCCGAATTGCGCAGCCTCGTCTTGAGCTCCCTGGAGAGAGTCTCGCCCGACCTGGGAATTCTCCTGGCATTCTTCGAGGAAGTCGTCCGGAAGGAGAAGGACCCGGCGCCCCTGAAGTTCGCCCGGGAGACGATCGACGGTCTGGAACGAATGAAAAAGGCCCTGGATGTGTTTGCGGCGGCAAAACGCACCGCCCCGGGCGATTTCACCGCTCAATACGATGGGTTGTACATGTCCGCGGGAAAAACCGGAGACTACGGAGTGCTGTCCGCAGCCAGTTCGCTCGACGATGAGCCCAAACTGAAAAAACTCCGCGAGCGCATTCTGCAGCGCAATTCCGACGAATCGTTCGAAGACTATCAGAAAGTGAACCGGATCATTCTCATGAATCGCCTGTTGAAGAGCGGGGGGCAATAGCCCTCCATCGGCTGCGCGGCGTGCTGGGTTGAGCGTGTTTCTCCGGGTTGGTCCCGCTGTGCGGGGATTGCGCTTCATTTCCTGCTCGTCGAAAAGCGCCCGTGCGGTTGGTCCCGCTGTGCGGGGATTGCGAGAGGGGTGAGAGGACCGGCTTACGACGGGTGAATGACCACGCGTCGGTAGGGTTCCCGGCCTTTGCTTTCCGTCCTCAGACCGTGCTGGTCCGCAAGCAGGTGCTGGAGACGGCGGATGCCGCTGTTGCGCGGCGCAAGTTCCACCGCTTTCTGTTCGTCGAGCACCTTGATCATGGCCACTTCGGCCTCCTGCAGGGCGATTTCCTCGACGGGTCCGGTCTCCTGCAGCGAAAAGATCGACCGCAGGAAATTTTCGATCTGGGTGGCGGTATTGCTCCTGATCAGATGAAAGGGCACGCCCCTGGCTTCGATCTCGCGAAGGCGCTTGGACTGGCGCTTCTCCTGCGATTTCAGAGTCAGGATCACATCGGCTTTTTCGGCGTCCGCCGAGACGACCACGGGGACTCCGAGGTTCCGGATGGCCCGCTCCAGCCTGACACGACCGACCCCGTAAGGAAAAACCCGCAGGTTTTTGCGCCTGCCGCGCCTGTGGGCGGCCCAGGAGCCCCGAGCCGGCCCGACCGCTTCAACGGCATGCTCGGCTTCGTCCCGGTCCTGGGGCTTGTGTACCTCCACGCTGCCGTCGCCGGTCCTGATCCTGACCTCCGGGCTGAATGGAAACCCCCGCAGAAAATAGTCGATCACCGAAGCCACGTCGTGGTGGACGGCCAGCCGGTCCTTTTCCTGTATTTCGATGACGACGTTGAAAGTCGGCGGAAGCTTGCGTTCCAGGACGGTTTTCTGGGTTCCCCGGCGTCGCGCCTCTTCATCGGAGAGCGTGACGCTCTGGAGACCTCCGACGAGGTCCGAGAGGGAAGGGTTCTGCAGAAGATTCTCGAGGGTGTTCCCGTGCACCGTGGCAATCAGCTGCACGCCGCGCTCGGCGATCGTTCTGGCGGCGAGCGCCTCCGCCTCGGTCCCGATTTCATCGATGACGATGACTTCGGGCATGTGGTTTTCCACGGCCTCGATCATCACCCCATGCTGATTGCCGGGAGTCGGGACCTGCATGCGCCGCGCCCGGCCGATGCCGGGGTGCGGGATGTCGCCGTCCCCGCCGATTTCGTTGGACGTGTCCACGATGATCACGCGCTTGCCGAAATCGTCGGCCAGAACCCGGGCGGCCTCACGCAACAGGGTGGTCTTGCCGACCCCGGGTCTGCCCAGGAGAAGCAGCGAATGACCGCTCTCCACCACGTCTCTCACGATGTCCACCGTTCCGAATACGGCGCGACCGACCCTGCAGGTCAGCCCGATCACGGACCCGCTACGGTTGCGAAAGGCGGAGATGCGGTGCAGGGTCCGTTCGATGCCCGCCCGGTTGTCGTCGCCGAATCGGGCCACCCTCGACACAACATAGTTGAGCTCTTCCAGGGAAACCGGATGTTCCGAGAGTTCCTCGATGCTTCCCGGGTATCGGGCTTCCGGAATTCGACCGAGATCCAGGACGATTTCGAGCAGGGAATGATATTGAGGATTCTCCTCGATCTTCGCTTGAATGTTTCGCGGCATGACCGCCAGCAGCAGATCGAGGTCATCGGCCAGGGTAACCCGGGCTGCGGGCATGTTCTTCCGTCCTTTCGCGGCGGGCGCGCAGGAGTTGGCCGCGAGGGGGCCGCCGCTTGAGGGAAAACGCAATTCGGTGACGTTCTTCCATAACGATCGCATCCGGAATGTCAATCGGATACCCGGCCTCCCGAGCTTTAGGCAAAAGCGAAGGCGCCGGTCAAGAGGCGGCGGTTCCCATGAGCGCGCGCAACTGAGATTCGACTTCCTTCATCAGGGTTTCGACCCCGGCCGCCGAGCGGGATGCGGCGTCAATCGGCGACCCGACATGGACCTCCACCTGTCTGCCGAGCGAGAACGTACAGCTCCTGGCCGGCAGAACCTCACGGGCGCCCCTGATCCCGACGGGAACGATGATCGCCTTGGATCGCAGGGCAAGCATGAAGCCGCCCTTCTTGAAGGGGCCGAGATCGCCCGTGCGGGAACGGGTTCCTTCCGGAGCGATCCAGAGGATGATCCCGCTTTCCATCTTCTTGCGCGCTTGCGCCAGATCCTTTATCGCCTGGCGTCGGTTGTCGCGATCGATGGGAATGAACTCGCCCGTTTCCAGGCCTTTCCCCCAGATCGGAACCTTGAAAAGATCCTTTTTGGTCAGCATGCGAATGCTGCCCGGCAGAGTCACGAACATGATGGGAATGTCATAAAGGCTGCTGTGATTGGTCATGATGATGACGGGTTTTCCGCCCCGGAAGACCTCTTCATCGAGATTGAACGTCCGGCAGTTCATGCCGACGTAACGCAGCAGCTTCCGCGACCACCACCGCAGCAGGGAATCGCAGTACCGGCGGGTGAAGAGTCCCCGGTGAAGCCGGTAGATCGCGACGATGGAAATCCACAGGGTGATGGCAAACGACTTGGTGATGATGACCAGCGATTTGACGGTTCCCGCCTGCAAGACGCCCTCTCCGCTGTCTTTTCTCCACTCCCGCATTTGAAGCAGGACCGTGGGCTGCGCCGCGCTCAGCCCACCCTACCTTTTCTTGAGTTCCCGTGGGGATGTCGGCCTCCGGGATGGATTCTCCTTGCCCTGCCTTGGGGGGGACGGCCGAGCGGATCGCGAACGGATCGTCGACGGCCTCGCCCGGGGCGCAGGATGCGGGACGCCGAAAACGGCATCCCGCAACATCTCATACGGATTGCGTTCAAAATGATACTCTAAAAGCGTGGGGGAATGATTCCCCCGCTCTTATGTGCTTGAAAGATCCATCTTGCACGCAACTTCGTATCAGGCGTCCGGAAACAGCTGGGCGGCCATTTCCCTGAGCTTGTACTTCTGGATCTTCCCGCTCGCCGTCATCGGGTACTGATCCACGAACGCGACGTATTTCGGGACTTTGAAATTGGAAATTCTGCCGCGGCAGAAGTCCTGGATATCCTCGGGAGCCAGGGAGAAGCCCGCCTTCGGAATCACGAAGGCCCCGACCTGTTCTCCGTACTTGGCGCTGGGAACGCCGACCACCTGCACGTCGAGAATGCCGTCCATCTTGTAGAGAAACTCTTCGATTTCCCTGGGATAGATATTCTCGCCTCCCCGTATGATCATGTCCTTGTAGCGCCCGGTGATGGACACGTAGCCTTCCTCGTCCATGATGCCGAGATCTCCGGAATGGAGCCATCCCTTCTCGTCGATGGTTTGCCGCGTGGCTTCGGGCATCTTGTAATAGCCCTTCATCACGTTGTACCCGCGGCAACACACTTCGCCCTGCAGCCCCGAGGGCACGGGAGTCCTCTTTTCCGGATCCATGATGCTGACCTCGATGGCCGGCATCGCTCGCCCCACCGTCTCCACGCGCTTGCGGACGGCATCGTCGACGCGGGTCTGGGTCAGCACCGGCGAACCCTCCGTCAAGCCGTAGCAGATGGTGATCTCCTTCATGTTCATTTTGTCCATGACCTCTTCCATGACCCGGATCGGACATGGAGACCCGGCCATGATGCCGGTCCGCAGGGTGCTGTAGTCAAACTTGTCGAAGAGCTTGTGCTCCAGGACCGCGATGAACATGGTCGGTACGCCGTACAAGGCCGTGCAGCGCTCCTGCTCGATGGACGACATGACCTGCACGGGGTCGAAAAACTCGTGGATCACCAGGGTGCTTGCATGGTTGATGGCGGCAAGCACGCCCAGGACGCACCCGAAGCAGTGAAAAAGCGGCACGGGAAGGCAGACCCGGTCTTGGGGACCCAACAACTGGTTCTTGCCGATCCAGTAGCCGTTGAGGCCGATGTTGAGGTGCGTGAGCATGACCCCCTTGGGAAACCCGGTCGTGCCGGAAGTATACTGCATGTTGACCACGTCTTCGGGGTCCAGCATCGCCTGCCGGGCGAGGTAGTCCTCCTGCTTGACGTGACTTCCCATGTTCAGGACTTCGGGCATGGAGTACATGCCCCGGTGCTTCTCCGGGCCAAGAAAGAATACTCGGCGAAGGTGCGGCAGCTTCTCGGATTTCAGATATCCGCGCTGCTGGGTTTTGAGCTCCGGCACCAGTTCGTAGAGTATCTGGACGTAGTCGGTGTCGCGAAACCCGTCGATGAGGAATATGTTCTCGGTTTCGGACTGCGAGAGTACGTAGGAGACTTCGCTGATCTTGTAAAGGGTGTTCACCGTGAGCAGAATCGCGCCTATTTTGGCGGTCGCGAATTGCAGGGCAACCCAGTAGGGCACGTTGGTGGCCCAGACCGCGACTTTCTCCCCCTTTTGCACGCCGAGAGCCATGAGTCCCTTGGCGATGCGGTCCACCAGTTCGCCGAATTCCCTGTAGGTCAAACGAAAGTCACGATCCGTGTATACGACGGCGTCGTTGTCGGGATAAGCGGCAACGGACCGGTCCAATATCTGTCCCAGGGTCAGTGACTCGAGATATGTTTCATCCATAGTCGCCTCATCCATTCTTATTCTGGGAAATAGAGCACGGCGTAGATTTCCGCCTTCCGGCTGCCGATGGAGCTCACGTAGTGCGGCACGACGGAGTTGTAGTAGATACTGTCTCCGGCTTTGAGCACATGAGTCTCCTGTCCGTAGATGACCTCGACCTCTCCGGACAGCACCACGATGAATTCCTCGCCTTCGTGTGCGGACAGCTTCTTGTCCATGGCGGATTCCGGCAGGATTTCAATGTAGAAGGGTTCCATGTGGCGGTCGCCCTTGCCGCGCCCCAGCGAATGGAACCTCAGAGTGACCGGCTTGTCCTTCCCCTTGAGCATGCTGAGCTCTTCCTTGCGTTCGCCGACCCGAACGATCAGCGGATCGCCGACTTCCTGGTCGTCGAGGAACGTCCCGAGGCGCAGCCCGAGGGCTCTTGCGATTTTGAGCAGCGGGCCGAGCGAGGGGTAGACATTGTGCTCCTCCACGGCCTCGAGAAACGCCTCGTCCAATCCCGTCCGGGAGGCGAGCTCGGATACGGTCAGGGATTTCTGTTCCCTGTATTTCCTTACCCTTGTTCCAATCTTTTCTGAGTTCAATTCCAGCCCTCCTGTTGTTTGATTGCGTCCGTTCAAACCTCCTCTATAGCTTTCCCGCATGCCTGGAGAAAGCGCAAAATGCGCGCAAGGTTCACTTTTTATCGGAGGAGGCCACCCCAAACCATGATATCTTATGCGCGAACAGGCTCCCCGGGGCCGCGCCAATGCTACAGCAGAAAGCATGGAAAGCGACGCGGAAGCGACACTCCGCGGTGTTCGTCCACTGTGCAAACGTTCACCGAAAGCGCTCAGACCATGTGGTCCGAAATCATCAACCGCCGTTTCCTGAACATCGCGCATCGCGGCGCACGATCCGTTGCGCCGGAAAATACCATGGCTGCGGCGAGAAAGGCGCTCGAGCTGGGGGGGGACATGTGGGAGATAGATGTGAACAGGACCGCCGACGGCAAGCTTATCGTCATCCACGATAATACCCTGGAACGCACGTCCGACGCCAGAGAAATTTTCCCGGACCGGCGGCCCTGGTTCGTTCACGCCTTCACCCTGGCGGAGCTCCGCCGGCTGGACTTCGGTTCCTGGTTCCGCGCGGCGGATCCCTTCGGCCGGATCGCCGCCGGGGAGGTTTCAGCCGCGGAGGCGGCCGCCTACCGGGGCGAGCCCGTTCCACTGCTTCGCGAAGCGCTCGAATTCACGCACTGCCATTCCTGGCTGGTCAATATCGAGATCAAGGACTTGAGAGGCACTCCCGGGGATCGTACGATCGTCGAAGAGGTTGTTTCCCTGGTGGAAGCAATGAACATGAACGAACGCGTGCTGATTTCCTCCTTCAACCACGCCTACCTGGACAGGGTCCGGCGTATCGCCCCCCGGACGGCCATCGGCGCGCTGACGAATCGTCCGGTTGCCAACCCGTTGGCGTTGCTCAGAAAATTGGGTGCCGCAACGTTTCATCCCCGCGCTCAATTCCTGCGCGCAAAAGACGTCGAAAAGCTTCGGCGCGAAGGCTGCGGCGTACTGGTCTGGGTGGTCAACGACGCCGGCACGATGCGCAACCTGATCGCGCGACGAAGGGTTGCCGGAATATTCACTGATTTTCCGCAGGTGCTTGCACAGGTGTTGCGGAATCCCCTGGTTTCGACGGGCGGACGATTCGCACATTCCCCCCGGCATGAGGGCCCGAACGCATGAAGATCCTCATCCTCACGGCCTTGTCCCGGGAGCACAGCCATTTTCGACACATCACCGGGTCGTGGCGCAGGAGCCGTCGAGGACCGTTCGCCTTCCGGGAACTGAACGGGGACGACAAGACGCTCTTCCTGGTCGATTCCGGAATGGGGGCGACTCCGGTGAGGGAGACCCTGGACTGGGCCGTCGACCACATCGCGCCGGAACTGTTGCTGAGTGCCGGTTACGGTGGGAGTATCTCGAACGACTTCCAGGTGGGAGACGTCGTGCTGGGGGCGGTGTTTTGCGGGGAACTCACCCCTGAAAGAGGGGAAGAGACCCGTTGCCTGGCCCTGCCCATCGCGGAGGAACGCGGGCGGCTTCCCGGGCAACGGCCGATCAGGCCGGCGCGCATCGTGACCGTCGCGCGGCCCCGGGCCAAGACGGAGCTTCGTGCCCGGTACGCGGATACCCCTTCGGTCATCGACATGGAGACTCTCTATGCGGCGCGCGCGGCGTACGAAAAAGGGATTCCTTTCCTTTCGCTCCGCGCGGTGAGCGATGGCCCGGAGCATGAAATCGAGTACGACCTGGATGCGATCTCCAACCCGGCAGGAAAGGTCCGCATCGGCGGGGTTCTGTCGCTGATCCGTTCCAATCCGCGTGTGATCGGGGCCTTCTACCGGTCGTGGAAAAGATCCGTGGAGGCGGGGCGCCGACTGGGAGAGTGCCTTGCGGAACTGCTCCTGCTACCCGCGGTCGACCTGAATCGATTCGTCGGGGACTGCCGCCTGGAGGAACGGCTCGACCACACGGTACTCGGACGGTGAGGGAAAATCCCGGAAATGCGCGTAGACGGCTCCCGCCGAAAGGTTCTCGATCTTGTAGCGCGTCCAGAAGGCGGCGGTCAGCCCGCTGAAGAAAAGGATGAGACAGCCCACGAGGCCGAGCAGGTGTTCTCCGATCCAGAACGTGACGGCCAGGTTGAACGCAAGGATGGAACAGTAGAGCAAGGGCCCGAAAAGGCGGACGCCGGGGATTGCCTTGAGAGGGGAGGGCGCGGCGGCCGATTCGAGCGCCGATATGCGATCGAGCCGGCTGAGCGCCGCCATCATGACCAGTCCCACCAGCAGCCAGCCCCCGAAGTTGCTCATGGGTATCCCGAAATAGAGTCCCTCATGCCGGTACCCGTAGATTTGGCCGAGGAACCAGCGGTATCCCTGGAGGGCCACCGGATCGATGATGATGTCCAGAAGGACGAGGAGGAAGGCCCCGAGCACTATGGTCTGCCACGAGCGCCTTAAACGGCGGGTCTCGAGGATCAGCAGCGTGCCCTTTCCGATATACACGGGACTCAGCAAAAAGATGGCCGTCGAATAGCTGCAATAGGAAAGGAATACGTAGGAGAGCGAGTCCATGAACGGAACGCCGAACACCCACAATTCCCGGTCGATGGTGGCGGGGATGTAATAGTAATCCCCGTAGGGGAATCCCCAGTGAATGGACGAGAACTCGGAAATCCAGGCGATGCAGTAACCCAGCGGCACGTATGCCAGCGCCCTTTTCCAGCCGAGGTGAGCCGACGCCGCCACGAGGTAGACGGCCAGAAAAACGAAAACATAGGGCCGCAGCACCATGGTGCCGAGGAGGAGACGAAAGAAGTCAGACATCGAGGTTCCACTTGAGCATGCGAAACAGATCCTTGCCCGTCATCTGGCGCACCACGGTGGGTTCGTATCCGCAGTGGACCATGCACTGGGCGCACCGTTGGTCCTGCCCGGACGCATAGTAGTCCCAGTCGGTCTTCTTCATCAGTTCGTCGAACGTGGCGTAGTGCGTGTCGGTTATGAGATAACAGGGCGACTTCCAGCCCTGGCTGTTACGGGTCGGGTTGCCCCAGGGCGTGCACTGGAGAGAGCGCTGCCCGGACAGGAAGTCCAGGTAAATCGGATTGCTGATAAGGGGAAAGCGCTTCTGCCACGTTCGAATCCGCCTGAACTTCTCCATGATTTCATTACGGGTCATGAAGACGTCGCGGATCACTTCCTCGTAGCTGAAGCCCGGGGCGGCCAGGATACCGTCCACGCCCGCGGCCGCCAGTTGCTCGAAGAGCCGCTCCAGGTCGTCGACGTCCGTCTCCCGATAGACCGTTGTGTTGGTGCTGACCCTGAATCCCCGGGCTTTTGCGGCGCGGACGCCCGCCAGCGCCTTTTGAAATCCGCCCGGCCTTCCGATGATGGCGTCGTGCACGGTTTCAGTGCCGTCAAAATGCACGTTCCAGGTGAAATGCGAATGGGGCTGGAACATCGGCAGGGACTCTTCGAGGAGCAGCGCGTTCGTACAGAAATAGATGTGCTTCTTCCGCGCGAGCACGGATTCCACAAGCGCCTGGATACGCGAATAGAGCAAGGGTTCTCCGCCGGTGATGGTGACCACCGGACTGGGTGATTCGTCCACGGATCGCAGGCATTCGTCCAGCGTCATTTCCTGGTGCAGCGTGTCGTGGTATTCCCGAATCCTTCCGCAACCCGAACAGGTCAGGTTGCACCGATGGGTGGGTTCGAGCATCAGCACCAGCGGAAACTTCTCCACCCCGCGCAGCTTGTTCCTGAGCAGGTAGCCGGTCATGGAAAGGTAAAGACTCATGGGAAAACGCATTTCACCCTCAATTCATGATTCAGGTCCGCATCAGCGAGCATACCCGTTTTGCCGAAACCAGGCGACGGCGTCGGCGAGCGCGGAATCGACGGGTGTCCGGGGCAATCCCAGTTCGCGAACAGCCTTGCTCGCATCGAAAAACATGTATTTTCGAGCCATCCTGACCCCCTCGAGCGGGACCGGAGGCTCCTTGCCGGTGATCCTGGAAACGCCCTGGAGAATATGGGCGAGAAGCAGGATCGGCCGATGGGGCAGTCGCACTCTCGGGGCCTTGACGCCGGAAATCCGCTCCAGTCGCTGAAAAATCTCCGCCAGGGTAAGATTGGAGTTGCCGAGGATGTATTTCTCACCGATCTTGCCGCGATCGAATGCCAGCAGATGCCCGGCGGCCACGTCCGCCACATGGATCAGGTTCAGGCCGGTGTTCAGGTAGGCCGGCATCTTGCCGTTGAGGAAATCGACGATGATCTTGCCGGTCGGCGTCGGTTTGCGGTCGCCCGGCCCGACCGGTGTACTGGGATGGACCATTACGATGGGAAGGCCGCGCGCGAGATAATCCTCGGCCCTGCGTTCAGCCAGGTATTTGGAGCGCTTGTAATGGCCGATCATGTCTTCGATGGAGACGGGCGTCGTTTCCATGCCGGGAGAACCGTCGGCGTTCAATCCCAGCGCGCCGACGCTGCTGGTGTACACCACCCTGGGCACGCCGTTTTTCAGGGCCGCTTCGAGGACATTGGCCGTGCCCGTTACGTTGTTCTCGTATATTTCCCCGGGATTGCGCGCCCACAGACGATAGTCGGCGGCGACATGAAAAACCGCGTGGCAGCCTTCCACGGCCTCGGTCATCGAACCCGGATCGCGCATGTCTCCGACACGCCAGTCGGCGTCGGTCAGTTCAGGCGGCAGAACGGAGCGCTCGCGTCTGAGCGCCCTGACTTTCCATCCCGCCTCAAGAAGGAGCCGCGCCACATGACAGCCGATAAACCCCGTGGCTCCGGTGATAAATGCGGTCGGCATTCGTCACTCCAGGCAAACAAAAGTTGGGTTCCCGAAAACGTGATACCTCATATACCAAAACGGAGCCGGTTTTAAAACCTTTGAACCAAAAATTCTTGCCTTCACCCGATCCGGCGGGTATCACGAGAGTGGCCTTGCACTATGGCGCCTCCGTGCCTAACAGATAACCGGCGGTTGCATCCGGATTGCGAAAAACCTCGCGGCGCAAGGCCTCAGCCCCGAGCCGTGCAGCTGGAGAGCTTCCCGGAGATCCCATAGAGGCTCCCCAAACGGACGAACAGGAGAAAAGACTTCCAGCGCGGGGTTTCAGCCCTGGTCTCGAGGTCCCGACGTCGGGGGATTCACTCCCACGAACAGAACGGAAAGGCTGCTTGAACAAATCATGAACGAAAGCGTCGATACGCACAGGTTTTTTTTCGATGACAAGGAATTCATCCTGATCGGGACGGCACATGTGTCAAGAGACAGCGCCGCCCTGACGGGACGCATCATCGAGGAGGAAGAGCCGGACACCGTATGCCTGGAATTGTGCGAGGCCCGTTATCGAGCCCTGATAGAAGGGGGAAGCTCTGGCCGGGGGAGCTTCGCCGGCCTGCTCGGAAGCGGAAACTGGACCCTCCTGGTATCCTCGGCGATGCTTCTGTACTTCCAGAAGCGGATCGGGGACAAGCTCGGCGTCAAACCCGGAGGCGAAATGAGGCGGGCCGTCGAGGCCGCGAACGCGGTGGGCGCCGACATTCGATTGATCGACCGGGATGCCCGAACGACTCTGCTCAGGGCCTGGACCCCCATGAAGCGGAAAGACAAGATCAGGCTGCTCCGCGAGTTCTTCTCCGCCCTGAAGGATATATCCGCCGTGAAGGAGAAGGACATCGAGGAGATGAAACGCGGTGACGCCCTCGAGACGCTGGTCGCCGAATTCGGCGATACCTTTCCATGGCTCCGACACGTGCTCATCGACGAGAGGGACCTGATCCTGGCTCACCGAATCAGAACATCGCCCGGACGGAAAATCGTTGCCGTGGTCGGCGCCGCTCATGTCCAAGGAATTCTTGCCAATTGGGACAAACCCGTCGACATGGAACAGCTTGAACGGATTCCCGCGAAGAGGTGACGCAGGGTGCGGGCTGACTGCGGAAAACGAGGAATAGTCGCTCCCCCCGGCTCTTCGCGGAGTGACGATTGCAGCTTCTCACAAAATCAAGGAGAGAAATCATGAAAAAGAGGGGGTTGCTCCTGTTGGTCCTGACGCTGTCGCTTCTGCCGGGAACAGGCAGCCTTGCGCTTGCCTCCGACACGATAAAGATCGGGCTCTATCTGCCCATGACCGGTGGCGTCGCGGCCTACGGCGAAATGGAGTGGGCGGGAATTCAGATTGCCCGGGACATGGAACCTCAGGTTCTCGGAAAGAAGATCGACCTCGTTCTGCTCGACACCAAAAGCGACAAGATCGAGGCGACGAACGCGATGACCCTGCTGGTGGAAAAAGAAAAAGTCGTGGGAATCATCGGCGAAGCCATCAGCGGCAATACCATGGCCGGGAACCGGATCTCCGAGGCGGCGGGAATTCCGTCGGTCAGCCCGAGCGCTACGAGCGTCCTGGTCAATCAGGGCAAGAAGTTCGCCTTTCGAGCCTGCTTCATCGATCCCCTCCAGGGGGAGGTCGCCGCGCGATTCGCCGTCAACAACCTCAAGGCCAAAACCGCCGCCGTCATCATTGACAACGCCCAGGACTACTGCGTCGGTCTCGCGAAGTTCTTCGAAACGGAATTCGTCAAGCTCGGCGGCAAGGTGCTTTCAAAGACCTACATCCAGACCGGAGACCAGGATTTCTCCGCCCAGCTTTCATCGGTCCAGGCCGTGAAGCCCGACATCATCTACGCCCCCAACTACTACACGGAAGACGCGCTGTTGGCCAAGCAGGCCCGTGACCTCGGGATCGTCTGTCCCATTCTGACCGGAGACGGGGCCCAGGCGGACACGCTCATCCAGGTGGGCGGCAAGGCCGTGGAGGACATGTATTTCACCGCGCATTTTCACAAGGACGCCGCGACCACGGACCGGGCCGCGGAATTCATGAAACGATACAAGGAAAAGCACAACAAGGAAGCCGATGCCTTTCACGCGCTCGGGGCGGACGCCTACTTTCTGCTCGTGGACGCCGTCAGGCGCGCCGGGAGCACGGAGGGCGCCGGGATCCGCGATGCCCTTGCGTCTACAAAGGACTTCAAGGGAGTCTCCGGGACGATCACCATGGGAGAGGAAGGCAATCCCATCAAGAGTATGGTCATCCTCAAGGTGGCGAATGGAAAGTTCGTCTACGTGACGACCATCAATCCTTAGCATCGGCGGGATGGGCCGCGTTGCCCGACTGCGGGGGAATCGGGACTCGGATTTTGAGGTTCTGCGGGCTCCGGCTCATCGCGGCCCCTCTGAAAACGCGGTCCCGGTACGGGCGAAAGCCGCGGATGGGAAGCCCCCGGACGCCCGGATCACCGAGTTCCGATGCCGGTCGTTCGGGGAACGCTCAAGGCCACCCCGGATGTCCGGATTCCCGCCGTTATGTAAGAATACCCTTGGCTTGAGAGATTTTCATGTTTCCTTGTGAGCCCCCCGCTCACGGAAAATGTGAAAAGTGTAGGTTTGACCCCAATGATGATCCAGCAACTGATCAACGGTGTTTCACTGGGGAGCCTCTATGCCCTCGTGGCCATCGGCTACACCATGGTCTACGGCATTTTGCGGCTGATCAACTTCGCCCACGGCGATCTGTTGATGGTGGCGGCCTATGCGGCGATATACGGAGTGGCGATATTCGCTTTGCCCTGGTATGTCGGTTTCCCGACGGCCATTCTCATTACGGGAGCGATGGGCATTCTGCTCGACCGCGCCGCCTACAGGCCGCTACGGAATGCGCCGCGTATTTCGCTCCTCATTTCCGCCATCGGCGCCTCGTTTTTGCTCGAAAACGTCGCCCTGGTGGTCATCGGAGGGGTTCCGAAGGCGTTTCCGAGACCCGATATGTTCAATGCGGTAATCGAAGCGTTCGGGTTGCGCATCCAGGTGCTGACGATCTATACGCCCATCGTCACGGCGGTGCTGGTGCTCGGCCTGCTCTACGTCGTCTATCGAACCAGGGTCGGGAAGGCCATGCGCGCCGCATCCAAGGACTTCGAAACCACGCGGCTGATGGGAATAAATCTCGACCGGGTCATTTCCATCACGTTCCTGCTGGGATCGACCCTGGCCGCCGCCGGCGGAATCATGTGGGCCATGAAATATCCCCAGGTCAACCCATTGATGGGAGTTTTCCCCGGGCTCAAGGCCTTCATCGCGGCGGTGCTCGGCGGTATCGGGAGCATCGTGGGCGCCGTCATCGGCGGTTTTCTGCTCGGCCTCGGAGAGGTCCTGATCGTGGCGGCGCTTCCCGGACTGTCCCAATACCGGGATGCATTCGCTTTCGTCATCCTGGTTCTCGTGCTCCTTTTCAGACCTACCGGCATCATGGGCGAGTAATTGGGGTCAAACCTACACTTTTCACAATTTTCCATGAGCCGGGGGTCCGCAACGGAGCGTGAACACGGGCTCACCCGGGAATCCATTTTCCACGTACCCCGGTCTCAGAGTGCGGAGTGGAGGCAGCAAATGGAAAACGACAACCGGAAGAAGGCGCTCAATTACGCCACGATCCTGCTGGCGGCGTGCGTCATTTACGCCTTCAGCCGGTACGGCTCCGAATACCACATCCGAATCCTCAACAACATGGCCGTCTTCATCGCCCTGGCGGTGAGCTACAATCTGGTCAACGGCTTTTGCGGGATACTTCACCTCGGTCCGAACGGTTTCATCGCCATCGGCGCTTATACCGCGGCGCTGCTCACCATGAGCCCGGCCGAGAAGCAGTTGAATTTCATCATCGAGCCGCTGATATGGCCGCTCAACATCATCCAGGTTCCCTTTGCGTTGTCCCTCGTCGCAGCGGGGCTCGTGGCCGGATTGTTCGCCCTGGCGATCAGTTTTCCGGTGTTCCGCGTGAGGGGGGATTACCTGGCCATCGTGACGCTTGGATTCGGTGAGGTCGTGCGCGTCTTGTGCAATGCCTTCCAGAATGTGACCAACGGTCCGCTCGGACTGAAAGGACTCGTTCCTCATACCAACCTGTGGTGGTCGTGGGGGGTGGCCATCGCGACCATCATTGTGGTGAACAGGCTCATGAACAGCAGCTACGGGCGCGCGATGAAGGCGATCCGGGAAGACGAGACGGCGGCGCGGAGCATGGGAATCGACCCGTTCCGGCACTTGCTTCTGGCTTTCGTGATCAGTGCGTTCATTTCGGGAGTCGCGGGCGGGTTGCTGGCTCACCTGATCACCACCATATCACCGACTCTTTTCACCTTCTTCCTGACGTTCAACCTGCTCATCATGATCGTTGTGGGCGGTTTGGGGAGCACTACCGGAGCGGTGGTCGGAGCGGCGCTGTTTGCCTGGGGCGGCGAGGCTCTGAGAATCGTGGAGCGCCCCATGGACCTGGGAATCGTCATCATCCCGGGAATTCCGGGAATGAGAATGGTGGTTTTCAGTTTCATTCTCATGCTCGTCATCATTTTTGCCCGCCGGGGGATAATGGGGCAAAACGAATTCAGCTGGGACCGGATCGCGCGCCTCAAGGCCCGTGAGCACTGAGGCCCGGCGGGGATGTTTCATGAATTCCTTTCTCAGCCTGGAAAAGATCGTGGTGCAATTCGGGGGCCTGACGGCTGTGAACGATTTCTCTCTGAGGCTCGAACCGGGGGAACTGGTCGGCCTGATCGGTCCCAACGGTGCCGGCAAGACCACGGTCTTCAACATCATTACGGGTTTTCTCAGGCCGACATCGGGCCGGGTCCGCTGGCTGGACCATGACATCACGGGGCTTGCGGCACACCGGATCACGGCCCTGGGGATCGCGCGCACTTTCCAGAACATCCGGCTGTTCGCCAACATGAGCGTCCTGGAGAACGTCATGGTTTCCTTCCATCACAATGTGCGTTCGCATTTCTGGCAGGCCATGCTGGGAACACCCGGTTCTGCGCGCGAGGAGCGCAGACAGAGCACCGGCGCCATGCAGGTTCTCGAGGAGATGAACCTGACCCGTTTTGCGGCGGAGAAGGCCGGCGCGCTTCCCTACGGTCAACAACGAAGACTCGAAATCGCCAGAGCCCTGGCAGCTTCTCCAAGGTTGCTGCTGCTCGATGAGCCCGCCGCGGGGATGAACCCCCTCGAGACAATGGAACTGGCCCGGTTGATCAGGCATTTGATGAAGAAGTACAAGCTCACGGTTCTTCTCATCGAGCACGACATGAAGTTCGTCATGCGCCTGTGCGAGCGCATCAAAGTGCTCGACTACGGTCACAGCATCGCCGAGGGCACGCCCCGGGAAATCCAGGACAATCCTGCCGTCGTCAAAGCCTACCTGGGGAGCGTCAAGCATGCTTGAGATAATGGATCTTCACGTCTTCTACGGCGGCATTCACGCGCTCAAGGGAATACGGCTCGCCGTCGACGAAGGCCGTATCGTCACGCTCATAGGCTCTAACGGCGCAGGCAAGAGCACGACCTTGCGCAGCATTGTCGGGCTCGTGAAACCGCAGGCGGGTTCAGTCCGCTTCCGGGGCGAGGAACTGACCCGGTTGTCCACTCACCAGATCATCCGCCGCGGTATCGGCATCAGCCCCGAGGGCAGGCACGTCTTTGCGAACCTGACGGTTTTGGAAAACCTCGAGCTCGGCGCGTATAACCGGACGGCCGCAGAGTATTCCGAACAATTGGAACGGGTCTATTCGCTGTTCCCGCGCCTCAGGGAACGGTGCCGTCAGCTGGCGGGGACCTTGAGCGGCGGGGAACAGCAGATGGTGGCGTTCGGCAGAGCGCTGATGGGCCGGCCGAAACTGGTGCTGCTCGACGAGCCTTCCCTGGGGCTGGCCCCACTGGTCGTGGAAGAAGTTTTCCAGGCGATCGAGGCGGTGAAAAAGGACGGGGCCACGGTCCTGCTCGTCGAACAGAACGCCATGGCATCTCTGCGGATAGCCGATTATGCCTACGTGCTGGAAACGGGCCGAGTGATCCTGGAAGGAGAGGGCAGGGTGCTGCTCGAGGATGAGAGGGTGATCAAGTCCTATCTGGGGGAATGATCCACCCCGGGCGCCACATATGTCGCGGGCCGCGGACATCCCCGAGGCAAGCGGCAATGTTCGCGCGCTACCCATGCAACCACCGAACGTGTCGAAGCCTTCGCTGAGCCGGTGGATTTCAACGGTTGGCGGAAACTGCGCCGGGATGCGCCCGGGCTTTTCAGTCAGGGCGACGGGGGCCTGTCGGGCAGCGGCTCCCCCGACATTACATCTCAGCCTTTAATGGCATGATTTCATTTACTAATCCTTTTTTCCTTCCATTTCGTCTATAATTGAATTCAATGTCTGTTGCGGAATGCACCCGCAAGTGCGGAAGGCCTTCCCGGGCTTCGGCGATGCGGGCCGGAAGTTGTGCGGGTCCGAAGGAAGACGCGCGGGACGGCGCGCTGTCCGGCTCCTCCGCAGGTGCGCGGGGCATTGTCCCCTGCGCTCCAATCGGCCGCAATGACTCGAGCGGAAAAGGCGTGAACTCATGGAGCAAATGAACCTGTTCCTGGGGCGTTCTTCGCATCCGGTGCGCGAAAACGCTCCTTTGGCGGAGAGGATGCGGCCGGCGAGTCTCGATGAATTCGTCGGACAGGACCATTTGCTCGGCCGGGGAAAGATTCTCGATCGCGTGATTCGAAGCCGCCGGTTTCAATCGTTTGTCCTGTGGGGACCTCCGGGCAGTGGGAAGACGACGCTTGCCGCGATCATCGCCGCTCAAACCCAAACCCACATGATCCACCTGTCGGCGGTCATGGCCGGGACGCGCGAGATTCGTGAAGCGGTGACCGAAGCCAAACAGGTGTGGGCGAAACAGAAGCTTCGCACATGGCTGTTCATGGACGAAATCCATCGTTTGAACAAGGCGCAGCAGGACACGTTGCTCCCTCACGTCGAGAACGGCACGCTGCTCCTGCTCGGCGCGACCACGGAGAATCCTTCCTTTGAGATCATCCGTCCGCTGCTTTCCAGGGCCAGGGTGCTGGTGCTCAATCCCTTGAGCGACACGGAACTGGGGAATATCGTGCACAGGGCGCTCGAGGATCGAGACCGGGGGCTCGGTAATTTTCCGAGCCGACTGACGGAAGACGCCGAGGCCTTTCTTTTGTCGGCGGCCGGGGGGGATGCGAGGATCGCGCTCAACGCGCTCGAGGTTGCGGTGCTCACGACGCCTCCCGACCCGCAAAACATTCGCCTGGTCGACCTCAATGCCGTGCAGGAAGCCCTGCAGCGCAAGGCGGTGCACTACGACAAGGGAGGCGAGGAGCACTTCAACCTCATTTCCGCCCTGCACAAGAGCGTGAGGGGCAGTGATCCCGATGCGGCCCTCTACTGGCTGGCCCGGATGCTGGACGCCGGCGAAGAGCCGCTCTACCTCGCACGGCGTGCGATCCGCATGGCATCGGAGGACATCGGACTGGCGGACCCGTTCGCCCTGGTGGAAGCGTTGAGCGCGTTTCAGACCTACCAGGTGCTCGGCAGCCCCGAAGGGGAACTGGCGCTCGCGCAAGCGATCGTGTACCTCTGCCTGGCGCCCAAGAGCAACAAGATCTATGAAGCGTTCGGGAATGCCCGGGAGCTTGCCGGAAAAACGGGAAGCGCGCCGGTGCCGCCGCACATTCGCAATGCCCCGACCCAGTTGCTGAAAACACTTGGCTACGGGAAGAACTATCGTTATCCTCATGACGACCCGGAAGGTTGGGTCGCCGAAACCTACTTTCCGCAGAATCTGGCGGGATCCGTTTTCTACCATCCCACCAACAGGGGATGGGAAGGGCGATGGAGGGAGATTCTCGAAAAGCGGCGTGCCCGGGTGCGCCAGACAGAAGGCCCCTCCGAATAGGTCATGAATTGAGAACAGCGGTATCAAACACTGTGCCCATGGCGACGATCGACGACAAGAGACGGACCCTTGAATCCGTCAAGCCTTTCAAGCTGGTCAAATACGTTGCGGTATCCAGCCTGATGGTGATCATTGTCTGCACTGTGCTGATTTCGGGTTTCATCACGCAGCGGGGCAGGGCAATCCTGCTGCACAAAAGCGAGCAGTACGCGCTCCTCGTCGCCGAGAACCTGAATCACCAGGTGTTTTTTCAATTCACGCTGCCGACCTTGATCGCCGAGGGGGAGATTCGGCTGAGCCGCCCGAGTCAATACGATCGCCTGGACAAGGTGGTGCGCAACACGATCCACGGGTTTGCCGTGAAGCAGGTCAACATTTACGACCCGGAACAGGTACTCACGTACAGTACGGACAAGGAACGGATAGGGACAAAGGGAGACATCGGCGCGGATTTTGAGCGGGCGATGAAGGAACAATCCGTGTCGCGGCTGAGTGTCGACGAGGCGTTGTTCCTCGGGATTTCCTGGGGAGCCGGAGACAATGAACTGAAGACATACCTCCCCATGTGGGAGGAACGCCCGATGAGCCTGAAAAAGGGAAAGGTTCTCGGTGTTTTTGAAATCACCCAGGATGTGACGGCCGATTATCGGATCATTCACCGTTTCCAGTGGATCATCGTGTCGAGCATCCTGATTTTTGTCGGGATCCTGTTTCTGACGATCCTGATGATCGCCCGGCGGGCGGACAGGATCATCTCGCTGCGCGCCAGGGAGCGAGAGCGCCTGGAGGAAAAGCTCCACCAGTCCGAACGCCTGGCCGCCCTCGGAGAGATGATTGCCGGGGTGTCCCACGAGATCCGCAATCCGCTCGGGATCATCCGGAGCACTGCCGAATTGCTCCATGATCGCATTGAAGACGAACGCCAGAAGCGATTTTCATCGATCATCGTCGAGGAGTCCACTCGTCTCAACGATATTCTGACCGAGTTCCTGGACTTCGCGAGGCCCAAGGCCATCCGGCCGGCCCAATGCCGTATCGAGGAAATTCTGGAACGCAACCTGAAGGTCCTCGAAGCCGAGTTCCAGCGGTTGAACGTCACGGTGGAACGCGACTATCGCACGGGCGCCTACTCCCTCGAGGCCGACTGCGACCTGTTGTTTCGAGCTTTTGTCAATCTGCTCGCAAACGCTCTCCAGGCCATGCCCCAGGGAGGCATGCTGCAGGTTCGCACGGAGGTGTTGAACGGCAAGAGCGGTCCCAGGCAGGTGGAGGTCCAGATCAAGGATACCGGGCACGGGATTCCTTCCGACGTGAGAAAGAAGATTTTCAATCCCTTCTTCACGACACGCGAAAAGGGCACCGGGCTTGGTCTGGCGATCGTCCAGAGTATTGTCGATAACCACAATGGCGACATCGAGGTGGTGAGCCGGGAGGGAGAAGGCACCGCCATCATCATTCGATTGCCCCTCATTCAGTCTCCCCATGGATCGGGGGACGGAACACCGGAATAGATGGAAACCATTCTTATCGTCGACGATGAAAAGAACTATCTCCTGGTTCTCGAAGACCTCCTGGTCGAGGACGGCTACCAGGTGATTACCGCGGATTCCGCCGTGAAGGGGCTGGAGACGGTCGCCACGACGGACCTGGACGTCGTGATCACGGACATGAAAATGCCCGGCATGGACGGTATGGCCTTTCTGGAAGGCATTCATGCCCGCAATCCGGATCTGCCGGTGATCATGATGACCGCATACGGCTCGGTGGAGAAAGCCGTCGCGGCCATGAGGATGGGGGCCTTCGATTACATTCTCAAGCCGTTCAAGAACGAAGAGCTCAAGCTCACCATCCGGAAAGCCATCGATCACTACCGCCTGGTCTGCGAGAACCGCCAGCTCACCCAGGAACTCAAGGAGCGGTATCAGTTCAGCAACATTATCGGAAAGAGCGCTCCCATGCAGCGCATCTATCAGTTGATCGAGAAAGTCGCCCCGACCAAGGCGACCGTCCTGGTGACGGGGGAATCGGGAACCGGCAAGGAGCTCATCGCCCGGGCCATTCATTACAACAGCACCCGGCACGACCGGGCGTTCATTTCCGTGAACTGCGGGGCACTCCCCGAGACGCTCCTCGAGAGCGAGCTGTTCGGGCACGAAAAAGGAGCCTTTACCGGCGCCGCCATCCAGCGCAAGGGACGCTTCGAACTGGCGCACGAGGGAACGCTGTTTCTCGATGAGATAAGCGAAATGTCGCCGCCGCTCCAGGTGAAACTGCTGCGCATCCTGCAGGAGATGGAATTCGAACGCGTGGGCGGCAGTCAGACCATCAAGGTCGATGTCAGGGTCGTCGCCGCCTCGAATCGGAACCTCAAGGACGAGGTGGCGGCGGGCCGATTCCGTGCCGATCTGTTCTATCGCCTCAACGTCGTGCATGTGGAGTTGCCGCCGTTGCGCGGCCGGAACGACGACATCCCCCTGCTGGTGAATCATTTCCTCGCCAAGTACTCGCAGCAGGCGAAAGGGAAGGGGATGAACATCTCCTCCGAAGCCCTTCGCGTTCTCCTCGAATACCACTGGCCCGGCAACGTGCGGGAACTGGAAAACGTCATCGAGCGGGCCGTGATCCTGTGCAACGGGCAGGAAATCATGGTCCGGGATCTGCCCGCCGAAATCCGGGAACCCCGTGCCGTTCCCTCGCCCGAAGCGACGCCCTCAACGGAGGCTCCGACCGTCCGGCCCGCGGACATCCCCCCCGGCGGCGAGGCCGTTACCCGGATGCCGCCATTGTCTCCCGGAGAGCGGCTTCAGCATACCGGTTTGAAGCCTCGACAGCACAAGGCCATGGAATTCATCGAAAACCATGGTTTCATCACCAACAAATACTATTCCCAGTTGTGCGATGTTTCCGAACGGCAGGCGCTGCGGGAATTGAACGAGTTGGTCGACGCCGGCACACTGGACCGGATAGGCAAGGGCAGGGCGTGCCGTTACGTTCTCCGGAGCCGTGGAATCGGGGGCTGATAGGAGGTGCGTTCAACGGTCATGAACGGAGGGGGGCGTTCATCCCCTCCCACTCATGAATATTTTCTCTCTGCTTGTGTATCCTGTTGTCCATGCACGGTGAAGGGAAAGGCGAGTGTCGTCCATCGAGCGCCCAATCGTGCCAAGCCTTTTCCACGTAATACCGAGGTGCGTTCAAGATGACGCAACACCTGCCCGGCGGGAGGTGTGTGATGCGGGCGGGGATAAAGCATGCTTCTGCGGACCGACAAGTCGGTCAGACGCAGCAGGGGTGCCTGCCCGGGGGCCGGGCAAGGGGCTCTGCCCGGACGAGTCCGGCTCACTCCTGCGTTGAGGCCTCCTGGAGGTGGCGGTCAATCGCCGCGCGCGCCAGCGCGTCACAGCGCTCGTTCTCCGGGTGCCCGCTGTGCCCCTTCACCCATTGCCAGTCGATTTCATGAGGAAGGCAGGCCTGATCGAGGGCCATCCAAAGATCCCTGTTGCGGACATCCGTCTTGACGCGCGTTTTCCATCCGTTTTGCTTCCATTTGTGAATCCAGAGGCTGATGCCGTTCCTGAGGTACTGGGAATCGGTAGTGACCGTCACCCGGCAAGGTTCTTTCAGAGCATGCAACGCCTGGATCACCGCGGTGATTTCCATCTGGTTGTTCGTCGTATATTCGGCATAGCCCGAGAGCTCCTTTTCCTTGCCGCGGTAGCGCAGGACGGCACCCCACCCGCCCGGACCCGGATTTCGGCGGCACGCGCCATCGGCGAAGATCTCCACGTGCTTTCGAATCACGGGTGTCTCAGGCATGCGACGCCTTCCACGCGTCGGCCGGCGCCGGTGAACGCCCGATGCGGTTCACGTCAGGCCTCATTTCTTCGACTTTCCGGCAGCAAAGGGAGAAAGCTGTTTTCTGACGAAGCTTTCAATGGTTGCCGAAGTTCTCTTTTCGATCACTTCCTTCAGGCGTTCCAACGGCACTTCCGCTCTCGCCATGGCGCTGTGCCCCCCGGCGGTGCCGAGGGAGTCAAAGGCTTTGCGGATCACCTTTCCGGCGTCTTTGCGGTAACCGTCGTTGCGGATGATGACGATGAGGTTGTCGTCGTAGATTCCGGAGACGATGCTCCATGAAATGTCATGAATTTTTAGAAAAAATTCAGCGACTTCCACGAGTATATCGGCCGACGGCACTTCATCGAGGTGGGCGAACAGGCGATCCTTGATGATGTATTTTCTTTCGAAGGCCTTATCGAAAACCTTGAGATCCTTTAACGACAGATCGGAAATCTCTATTTTTCTCAAGATGTTGTGATCGGCAAGCGGAAAGAGATAACGAAACGCCTCGATGTCCTCGACGATGGTGTGCCTCTCGAAGCTGCGCGTGTCCGTCTTGATCCCGTACAGCAGGGCCGTCGCCAGGGTCTTCGACGGCTTGATGCGGGCGGCTTTCAGGTACTCCGTCATGATGCTCGAGGTGGAACCGTACTCGGGGCGCACGTCCGAAAACGGTGAAGCGAACGTTTCATGGAGCGGGTGATGGTCGATCACCGCCGTATACGAAAGCTGCCTGAAGAAATCGTTGTGATTGGGCTGTCCATCCACCAGGACGCATTTGTTGAACGGTTCGGAAGGAACTCTGCGCATGAGCACGAGGGGCAGCTTGAGCAGCCTGGCCATGGTGATGTTGTTCAGGCGCTTGATCGGACGGATCATCCCGATGGTTGCGGACTGCACCCTGTGCCATAGAAGGCGTTTTACGGCCAGAGCGGAACCGATGGCGTCCGGGTCGGGATCGATGATGATGAGGACGCTGTCCTTCGAATGGAAACAGGAATGGAACTCGGCCAGCCGCTCTTTTGCGGGACGCCGTTTAGTCGCGCGCCTGAGAGTGCTTGAAGTCGGTCTTTGATCCATATCTACAAGATAATCGGTAAAGTTGTGTCTTGGGAAGGACGAGACAAAAAAAAGGGCGGTTTTCCACCACCCTCGAGTATTCGGTGGAGCGGGAAACGGGATTTGAACCCGCGACTTCAACCTTGGCAAGGTTGCACTCTACCGCTGAGTTATTCCCGCTCAGCTGCAAGGGAGGAAGCTAGTTCAGAAGCGATTCAAAGTCAAGGGAAAAGTAAACGCGGATCATCAACGTCTGATAATATATATTATGTCAACTAAAATGAGATCCCGGTAAATCGCCGTGGCGCAAAGAATTGCCGCGTGCCTTCGGTTCAATATGCCAACCACCGCAGAGACCCGGCCTATTTCACGCCTTTTCCAGCACGATGCGGTGGCGAACGAGATTCATCTCTTTGATGGCGCCCTCCACCCAGCGCTGCTCTCCGAATATGTCCATCAGGTAAACGACGTCGCCTTCGGGTCTGAGGATGTCGACATTCTCCATGAGGAGCTCCTCTTTCCCATCCTTCATAAAATACGCGTTGGCTTCACACACTGCGAACACCTCCCGTCAAACGAATGCGGCACTGGGCCGGGAATGCCGGAGCCCCGAGGAACAGGAACACCCTTTCGAGGCTCCGGGCCCGCTAACGGCGCCGGGTCAAAAAAAAGCCGGGCAAGACCGGACAGGCACAACGCCCGTCAAAGCCTTCCTGGCTTTGTTCGACTGAAGCAACTTGCTTGATGCGCCGTGTCGTTGCGTGCATTTGCGGGGCATACGGCATCCGCGGCCCGCCGACGTCATCGCGCAGTTACAGAAGTTTTATCAACAACTTCAATTAGATATGAATCGAGCAGCTTCTTGCTGCAGATTGTCAGGCATATGCATTATTTCTTAAGTTTATATCAGCGAGTGAAGCGGCGGTCAACCTGGAATGATAGGCTGCATGGCGTCGCGGCACAGCGTTCGGCTTTTCTTCATTGACATGAGCGATGGGTTGAACTATTGATAGAAGCAATACTATGGAGCGGGAGGAGCCGGCATAGCCCCTGCAGGGATGAGCCGGAGGGGTACTCGTTCCGAGGAAAGCGAAAACTTGGATATTCGGATAACGGTCAAGAAGGCCGACATGCGTGTCGGCCTTCTTTTTTTTGGTGCGCCCGGCAGGACGAACCTGCCCGGAGGTGGAGCACTTGCCCTCGTTGGGGTCAGTCCTGAAAGTCTCAAAATGCACGGAGCGGTTTGTGATGTTGAAAACCCTGGGCTGTCCGATTTCGTGCGCGCTGGAACCGATTTCAAACGGCGACGATCGATGTGGCGAGGATTTCGGGCTGATGCACTTCACGGACAATGAAGGTGACAATCTTGGGAGGCCCTGCTCTCCCCCAGGGCAGAGATCCAGGGTTTGCATCCGTATCCGCCCGGATGTTGCGAGGACATTCATGCGAAGGTGAGTTCATGGGCAAGGAATGAACGCGGCTGAAGATTCTGATTGTCACAAGGGAGATGATGAAAAAGCGGTCGTCTGGAAAATGGGTTGCTTCGATCTGATCTCGTAGCGAGGGGGATGAAATGAGAGAGATTGAAAAGGTGATGTACCAGGAGAAACCGCCCGCGGCAGCGGATCCGGACACCCTGCTGTTCGTCGAGGTGGATCCGGAGAAGTGCCAGGGGTGCGGGGAGTGCGACAACCATTGTCCGACGGGTGCCGTCCAGGCCAGGGATGCGACCGGCATCCGGCATGTGGTGAGCCCCGCGGCGTGCATCAACTGCGGGCAATGCCTTGTGAATTGTCCGCACGGCGCCGTCTACGAAACAGTAAGCTATGTGGATGAAATCACCGCCAGGCTCAAAGACCCGGCCACGGTGGCCGTATCCATGCCGGCCCCGGCGGTACGGTACGCTCTGGGCGAGTGCTTCGGCTATCCGACCGGTGCTTACGTGGGCGGAAAGATGCACGCGGCGTTGAAACAGCTGGGGTTTCGGTTTGTCTGGGACAACGAGTACGCGGCGGATGTGACGATCATGGAGGAAGGCACCGAGCTTTTGCAGCGCATCTCGAAACCGGACAGGCATAAACCCCTTCCGCAATTCACGTCGTGTTGCCCGGGCTGGGTGAAGTTCGTGGAAAGCTATTATCCCGACCTTCTGCCCCACCTCTCCACCTGCAAATCCCCGATCGGCATGCTTGGCGCGCTGGCAAAGACCTATGGCGCACAAGAGACCAAGACCCCTCGAGACAAAATGTACACCGTCTCGATCATGCCCTGTATTGCAAAGAAATTCGAAGGGCTCCGGCCGGAGATGGCTGCCAGCGGGTGCAGGGACATCGATGCAACGATCACCACACGAGAGCTGGCTTTCATGATCAAGCAGGCGGGGATCGATTTCAAAAGTCTTCCGGACATGGCGCCCGACCCGATACTCGGCATGTCCACCGGAGCGGCGACGATATTCGCCACGAGCGGCGGCGTGATGGAGGCGGCGTTGCGCCTGGCCTACGAGGTCCTCTCCAAACAGAAGCTCGCCTCCCCCGACATAAAGGTCGTTCGCACTCACGAAGGGATCAACACCGCGGACATCAAGGTGCCGCGTTTCGGCACCGTCAAGGTGGCGGTGGCGAGCGGGCTGGCCAACGCCGCGAAGCTATGCGATGAAGTCAGGGGGGGTAAGTCTCCCTATCATTTCATCGAGATCATGACGTGCCCCGGCGGCTGCGTCAACGGCGGGGGGCAGCCCATGGACCCGCGCATCCGCCAGGCGTCTCTGTTTAAGCGAACCATGGCCTCGGTCAAAAAGAGGTACAACATGAGAACGACAGGTTAACGGGAGACGATCCATGCAAAAAACGACGGTCCAAATGACCAGACGAGCGTTTATCAGGGCCGCGGGTCTCGCCGCGGGCTACGCCCTGGTGGGATTTCATTTGACGAAGGATGCCTTTGCGGCGGCCCTGGACTTTGCGGGCCTGAGGCAGAAGGCGGTCTACCAGGCGGATGCGGAGATTTACAAGTCCAGGAAATCTCAGGACAACCCGATGGTCAAGAAACTCTACGACAAGAATCATGGATTCCTGGCCAAGGGACCCTGCGGACACATATCGCACGAGCTTCTGCACACTCACTATCAGGACCGGAGTGCGGGCGTGAAGGCCCTGAGAAGTGTCGGGATCAAGCTGAAAATATGATGTCGAGGCACCATCGACGGTCCGTCCCTTCTCGACCGGCGGGCCGTCGATGCTTTCCGGGGCACACGCATCTTTAGGAGCCAATGCGGTGCGGGGTGAATCCGGGCTGCTCTCGTTACAGTCTTCACTTTGTTATCTGTAAATATGCCGTTTCCTCTTGACATGCACAATGGATTCGGATAGAGGTGAGGCAATTCACGGGCATCTCAGCTGAAGCTGGGCGGTCTTTGATCTGAAAATCAGCGTTGACTACTTGAGGCCAAGAAGGTCCAAGCGGCATTCATTCGTGCCGTCGGGACCATCTTGGCCTTTCTTTTTTTCGGCGGACCGTGGAGCACGGTCCACCGGCGGCAGAGCGCGCATTTGCGCAGGGCTTGTCTTCCCTGTTCATTTCGGCTGTGTCCCGATGTTCGGGGCACGTGTAAAGGAGGTGAGGCGTTCACGAACGTATGTGAAAACATGCTGCAGTCTTAAATCGCGTTCACACTCCGACGAATTTTCATTTGGGAAAGCGACGAGGAATCCAGTGAAGGAGAAAACAGATGAATGGATGCGAATGCACTCCCACGGATGCCGCACTGGTGAAAGGACTGGCCAGGATCATCGAGCCCTACAGGGGACAACCCAACAGCTTGATACAGGTTCTGGCCAAGGCCCAGGAATATATAGGATACCTTCCGAAATGGGTCCAGGTGCAGGTTGCCGAAGGCCTGGGCCTCTCCCTCCAGGAAATATACGGCGTAACGACTTTTTACGCTTTCTTTTCCTTGATTCCAAGGGGAAGACACAAGCTCAGCGTTTGCGCCGGGACCGCCTGCTACGTCAAGGGAGCCAAGAACGTCTTGAAAGGCGTGCGTGACGCCATCGGGATCAAGCCCGGCCAGACCACCCCCGACAGCCGGTTCACCATGGAGATCGTGCGGTGCATCGGCGCCTGCGGCCTGGCGCCCGCCGTGATCGTCAACGGAAAAGACGTGCACGGTCGCCTGGAGGCGGAGCAAATCCCCGAGATCTTGAGCCTTTATGAATAAGCCGGAACCGTCCAAGCGTGCGATGACGGCTCCAGACCGCCAGGCGGCCGAGCGAATGCGGGCGGATACTGGAACGGAATCGCCGATGCTGAGGGTGTCGGCAGTCATACGGAGGATCGTTACATGAAATCACTGGACGAACTGGCAATCATCAAGGAAAGCGCTCAAGAAACCCTGCAGATTCGGTACGGCAAGCCCGGTGTCCTCCACAAGGCGCATATCATGGTGTGTGGCGGCCAGGGTTGCATATCTTCAAAATGCGCAGAGGTGGTGGACGCCATCCGGGAGGCGCTCAAAAAGCACAACTTTTCGGATCATGTCAAAGTCGTTCTGACGGGCTGCATGGGGCCCTGCGATATGGGACCGGTGGCCATCGTCTTTCCGGACGCCGTGTTCTATCGAAGGTTGAAACCCAAGGACGCCGAGGCGATCGTCCTCGAACACATTATCGGCGGACAACCGGTGAGCAGGCTGCTCTACAGGGTTTCGGGCGGAAAAGACCCGATCCCCTCGATTTATGATATCGAGCTGTTCAAGAAACAGGAAAGGATTGTTCTTCGGAACACACTCTACATCGATCCCCTTTCCATCGAGGAATACATCGGGCGGGACGGCTACGCGGCGCTGGCGAAAGCTCTCACCCGAATGAGGCCTGGAGAGGTCGTTGAGGAGATCAAGAAATCAGGACTTCGCGGGCGTGGAGGAGCCGGGTTTTCGACGGGCATGAAGTGGTCTTTCTCGGCCGCTGCCGCGGGGACTCCCAAGTATGTGGTGTGCAACGGCGACGAGGGGGACCCGGGTGCGTTCATGGACAGGTCCGTGCTTGAGGGCGATCCGCACAGCGTTATCGAAGGCATGGCCATCTGCGGGCGCGCCATCGGCGCGGAGCAAGGCTACGTCTATGTGCGCGCGGAGTACCCTCTTGCGATTGAAAGGCTTGAGCACGCCATCAGGAAAGCCCGTGAATTCGGGCTGCTGGGGAAAGACATATTCGGGACGGGTTTCAATTTCGATATCGAGATCCGGATCGGCGCCGGGGCTTTCGTCTGTGGCGAGGAAACCGCCCTTTTGGCTTCCGTCGAAGGACGCAGAGGCGAGCCGCGGCCGCGGCCGCCGTTCCCGGCGATCGAGGGAGTGTTCGGAAAACCGACGGTCATAAACAACGTCGAAACCTGGGCCAACATCCCCGCGATCATTTTCAAGGGGGCCGACTGGTTCGCCTCCATCGGAACCCCGAAGAGCAAGGGGACCAAGGTTTTTGCCCTGGCCGGCAAAATCACCAACACCGGCATAGTGGAGGTGCCGATGGGAACCACGCTCCGGGAAATGGTCTTCGACATCGGAGGGGGAATACCGAAGAAGAAGGAATTCAAGGCGGTCCAGACAGGGGGGCCTTCCGGCGGCTGCATTCCCGCCCGGCACCTGGATACCCCCATCGACTACGATTCACTCGGGGCGCTCGGCGCCATCATGGGCTCCGGCGGCATGATCGTCATGGACCAGGACACCTGCATGGTGGACATTGCAAAATTCTTCCTGGAATTCTGCGTGGATGAGTCCTGCGGGAAGTGTTCGCCGTGCAGAATCGGGACCAAGAGGATGCATGAGATCCTGGAGCGCATCAGCACCGGGCACGGCAGGGAGGGTGACATTGAGTTGCTGGTGGAACTGGCCACCACGATCAAGACGACTGCCTTGTGCGGTCTCGGCCAGACGGCCCCCAACCCTGTGCTCAGCACGATCCGATACTTCCGGGATGAGTACGAGCAACACATCAGGGATCATGTATGTGTTGCCAAGGTTTGTGACTTCGCCAACGGAGATCCAGACGCTTCAGTCTGACAGCACACGGGGTTCGGAGGAAGATGAAAATGATATCGCTCATGATCGACAAACAGAATGTGTCAGTGCCGGAAGGGTCGACTATCCTCCAGGCGGCCGGGAAGATCGGCGTAAGGATACCGACTCTTTGTTACCTGAAGGACATCAACGTCATCGGAGCCTGCCGGATCTGCATGGTTCAGGTGCAGGGAGCTCGAACCATGATGGCGGCCTGCGTCACCCCGGTGACCGAAGGGATGGTCGTGCGCACCAACACGCCGGAGGTGATCGCCGCGCGCAGAGTGGTTCTCGAACTGATTCTCTCCGATCATCCGATGGAGTGTCTCACCTGCGTCCGAAACCAGAACTGTGAGTTACAGAGACTGGCGGAGGAATTCAATATCAAGGAAATCCGCTTCGACGGCGCCAGGACCGAATACGGCATCGACGATTCCAGCCCGGCCATTCAAAGAGATCCAAGGAAATGCATCCTCTGCCGGCGCTGTATTTCGGTATGTTCCGAAGTTCAGGGCGTGAAAGCGCTCACCACCGGCCATAGAGGATTCAACACCCTGATCGCTCCCGCGTTCAACGAGAGACTCGCCAACGTCGAATGCGTCCAGTGCGGACAGTGCTCGCTCGTCTGTCCCACGGGGGCGATTCACGAAGTGGACGATACGGAAAAAGTCTGGGCGGCTCTGGCCGATCCGAAAAAACACGTCGTCGTCCAGACCGCACCGGCAACGCGGGTCCAGGTGGGAGAGACAATGGGGGCAGACCCCGGCAGCATCGTTACCGGACAGATGGTCGCAGGGTTGCGGCGACTCGGATTCGACAAGGTCTTTGACACCGACTTCACCGCCGACCTGACCATCCTGGAGGAAGGCAACGAGTTGCTTCAGCGCGTCCAAAACGGCGGCGCGCTTCCCATGATCACTTCGTGCAGTCCGGGCTGGATCAAGTTCGCCGAGCACTTCTACCCCGAGTTGCTGCCCCACCTTTCCACCTGCAAGTCGCCGCAGCAGATGTTCGGGGCTCTCGCCAAGACCTATTACGCTCAAAAGGCGGGGATTGATCCGTCCGACGTTTTTGTCGTGTCCGTCATGCCCTGCACGGCCAAGAAGTTCGAATGCCTTCGACCCGAGATGAGGAGCAGCGGCTACCAGGATGTCGACGTGGTGCTCACTTCGCGTGAGTTGGGCCGCATGTTCAAACAGGCCGGCCTGAGCATGGAAAACCTGACGCCCGAGGAATACGACGCTCCGCTGGGGATCTCCACGGGCGCAGGCGAGATATTCGGAGCTTCGGGCGGCGTGATGGAGGCGGCCCTGCGCACCGTGTACGAGGTCGTCACGGGCCAACCCCTGGAAACCATCGAATTCAGGGAATGCAGGGGGCTCGACGGAGTGAAGGAGGCCACCGTCCAGGTGGGCGCCCTGCCCGTCCGGGTTGCAATAACCAATGGGCTTGGCAATGCGAGGAAGGTGCTGGAAAAGATTCGGGAAGGCTCCTCGGACCATCATTTCATTGAAATCATGTGCTGCCCGGGAGGGTGCATCGGAGGCGGCGGTTCCCCGATCCCGACCAACAAGGAGATACGCCTCAACAGGATCGATGCCGTGTACCGGGAAGACGAACGAATGGCGCTTCGCAAATCGCACGACAACCCGGCCGTGGCGGAACTCTACAAAGAGTTTCTTGAAAAACCGCTGGGACACAAATCGCATCAACTGCTTCACACTCACTACACCGAAAGGGGATTGAACAAGACTTGAGCGACGCGGAGCCACAATGGGCGTTTGCTCCCGATCAACATAGCTTCCTGACAGGCGGTCGCCGAACGGTCTCCTCGAGGGTTCCAGTTGGATGATCTGCGAAAGAAGGCGAAAGGCGCTTATCTGATTTCAAGGAGATCAAAGGAACCGGCCCTTTTTTCGGCGAAAAAAGGGCTGGCCATTTTGAAGGATGAATCATGCCGGTTGAGAGAATCGGGGCGGTGGGAATCCTTGTTGAACGCGATGAGAGCGCGTACGAGATCAACAGGATTCTGAGCGAGCATCGGGGACTTGTGGTCGGACGGATCGGAGTTCCCTATCGCAGGCGCAACGTGGCGGTAATAGCCCTCATAATCGACGGTTCAACCGATGAAATCGGGGCGATGACGGGGAAGCTGGGCAGACTGCCCGGTGTCCGGGTCAAGACTTCACTGCTGACAAAGTGAAACGAAACGGATCGGAATTCCGTTCGGAAACGCGTGTTCCTTAAGGATTCCAAAGGAGTTTACCGCATCGAGGGAGTCCGCTTCTTCAGGGGCTTCCGCAAGAAGTGAGGAGTCATCGCCATGGCAGCGCAAAAGGGAGATTTCATTGACGACCGAAGGATCATGCAATTGATCGAGTCCGCGAAGGCCGGTGTGCCGAGGGAGGAAGTCGTGCGCATCATCGAGAAGGCCTCCCAGTCGGACGGTCTCACCCCCGCCGAAGTGGCGGTTCTGCTCGAAGTTCAGGCGCCCGACCTGCTCGAAATGATCTACCGGACCGCCCAGGACATCAAGGAGCAGATCTACGGGAAGAGGCTGGTATTGTTCGCCCCTCTCTACATCAGCGATCACTGCGTCAACAATTGCGTCTATTGCGGCTACAGGCGCCACAACCGTTTTGAGCGCCGAAAACTCGCGATGGATGAAATCAGGAAAGAAATCTCCGTTCTCGAAGAGATGGGGCACAAGCGCATCGCTCTCGAGTGCGGCGAACATCCCGAACAATGTCCCATCGACTACGTGCTGGATGCGATCAGGACCATTTATGAGGTCAAGGTGAAGAACGGCAGCATCCGGCGTGTGAACGTGAATATCGCCGCAACGAGCATCGAGAACTTCAGGCTGTTGAAGGAGGCCGGAATCGGGACATACATCCTTTTCCAGGAGACCTACCACCGTCCCACCTACGCGAGGGTGCATCCCTCCGGTCCAAAAAGGAACTACGATTGGCACACCTGCGCTTTCGACCGCGCCATGGAGGGAGGCATTGACGACGTGGGGTTCGGAGTGCTTTTCGGACTTTACGACCACAAGTATGAAGTCCTTGCACTGTTGCTGCACGCCATGCACCTGGAAGAGGCCTTCGGGGTCGGGCCTCACACCATTTCCGTTCCGCGGCTGAGACCGGCGGCCGGCGTCGAATTGAATAAATTCCCCCACCTGGTCGCAGACCGCGAATTCAAGAAGATAATCGCCGTGCTTCGACTTGCCGTGCCTTATACCGGGATGATTCTCTCCACGCGGGAGCCTGCCCGGTTCCGCGATGAGCTCATTTCGGTGGGTATCTCGCAGATCAGCGCCGGTTCTTGTACGGGGGTCGGCGGGTACTGCAAGGACAACAATCTGGACCGGGAAGAACAGAGGCTGCAGTTCGCCATCGAAGATCATCGGACCATGGATGAAGTCATCATGAGCGTCTGCGAATCAGGCTACATCCCGAGCTTCTGCACGGCCTGCTATCGAAAGGGGCGCACCGGGGACCGTTTCATGCAGCTTGCCAAGACCGGGCAAATTCAGGATGTCTGCCAACCCAACGCCATCCTCACATTCAAGGAATTCCTGCTCGACTACGCGGGCCCCGAACTGAAGGCCGCGGGTGAGTCGGCCATTCGGCGACACCACCAGTTGATCGCCAACCGGAAAGTGCGACGAATCACCGAGCAGAGGTTGGCGGAGATCGAACACGGCACAAGGGACCTCTATTTCTGAGACCGCGCGTTCGATTGTTTCGGGGACTGACGGGGCCCGGAACCGGGTAATTCCCGGACCTTTCGCAGCCCTGCCGGTAAAAGGTTGACCGACGTGGACGTCAAGCGCCGTATCATCGATTTGTTGGAGGAAAAAGACGAGGCCAGGCTGAGAATTCTGATGCTGCGAGCGGACGCGGTGAGGCGGCGATTTCTCGGCGATGCGATCCACCTGAGGGGGCTCATCGAGTTCTCGAACCATTGCAGACGGGACTGCCTCTACTGTGGGCTGCGAAGGAGCAACAAGAACCTCGTCCGCTATCGCATGGCTCCCCGGGAGATATTCGCACAAGCGACGGAAGCCGCAAAACTGGGATTCCGGACCGTCGTATTGCAGTCCGGCGAGGATCCCGCCTACACGATTCGGGCTCTTTGCTCTCTTGTCCGCGGGATCAAGAGCGGACTCAGCCTTGCCGTAACGCTCTGTGTCGGCGAACGAACAAGAGAGGACTTCCTGAGACTGAAAAAAGCCGGAGTCGACCGGTACCTTCTGCGGTTCGAAACCTCGGACCCGCGCCTCTTCAGGATTCTGAAACCCGATGCGGACTACGAGCGGCGCTTCCGCTGTCTCGAATGGTTGAAAGCAATCGGTTTCCAGGTCGGTTCCGGAAACATCGTGGGACTTCCGGGTCAAACTATGGAAAGCCTTGCCGAGGATATCCTGAAATTCAGGGAAATGCGCCTGGACATGGTCGGGATTGGTCCTTTCATCGCCCACCCCGACACTCCTTTGCAGGGCAGCCGGAATGGGTCCCTGGACCTGGTGCTGCGCGTCGTGGCTCTCACGAGGATAATGACCCGTACCACGCACATGCCCGCAACCACGGCCACGGGGACCATTGACCGCGAGGGCAGGCAGAAGGCGCTTCAATGTGGCGCGAACGTCCTTATGCCCAACCTGACGCCGGTCCGGTACCGGAGGCATTATATGATTTACCCGGACAAGGTCGGGGTCGGCGAGGTCCCGGCCATGTGCCGGTCCCGTGCTGAAAGCATGGCGCACTCTCTTGGCAGAACGGTGGGGCTCGATGAGGGGCACAGCCTTGGAACCGCGTTCCGCCGGTCGTGATGTTCGGAAACATCATGTATAAGCCTCTTTGCGCGGGAGAACACAATCCAGGCCTTGGTTGAATCTGCATGGAGCCGGGCATGCGCGCGGCCTTCGACATGGGGAAGAAAGAAACATCGGGATGCCCCGGGGGGACGGTTCTTGATGAAGATAGCCGTGATCGACGGTGAAAGCGGCACGATCGGAGCGACTGTTATCACAAAGATCAGGCGCACGCTCGGGGAAAGGATCGAGATATGGGCTCTCGGTACCAATGCCATCGCCACCGACCGGATGATGAAAGCCGGAGCGAATCGGGGCGCGGCCGGCGAAGCCGCCATAACCCGTTGTGCCGGACAGGTGGACATCATTGTGGGTTCAATATCGATTCTCATTGCCCACGCATTCCTCGGAGAGGTGACGCCTTCCATGGCCGAGGCCATAGGCACGGCGGAAGCCCGGAAGCTGATCCTCCCGATATCGCAGGAATCGGTGACGGTCGTGAGCACATTCCCCGAGCCGCTGCCTCACATGGTCGAGGGGTTGGTGAAGCTTCATCTCGCACCGCTGGCTGAGGCCGCGGGCAAGAACCGAAAGCCCCATCGAGAACAAAATTGAGAAAAGAATCGACGGTCATTGCTCGCCTGTGCTTCCGGCTCGCCGAGATTTCGTGTCGTGTGCCTTTCGTTTTGATATACTGAACGGCGGTGATCATGTCCGACCGCTTTTGAAAGTCCGACCGTTGTTGAAAGACTTTTACGGGAGAGCCATCGCGTGGGTTCGGGAATGCCCCTCAAGACACTGGCCAGGATGCTTTCGTACATCGGCCGGCACTCACCCGGAGAATTCGGTTTGTACTGGAACCCCGACGGCACCATGCCATGGAAGGAGTTCTACTGGGCGTTGCAGGAAGACGAGGCATTGCGGTTCGTTCGCGAGTCGCATGTCCGGGAACTCGCACTCCAGGGGCTGGAACTTCCTTTCAGCCTGGAAAACAACCGGCTCCGCCTGATCGGCCCCGTGTCGGCACCCGAATACCCCGTCAGCGAATTCCTGCCCGGGAGACTGTTTTATGCCTGCCGGCGCGCGCACCTGGAGGTGATTCGTCTCCGGGGGCTGCAAGCGTCGGGGCGCCCGTACGTGCTGTTGTGCGCGGAACGTGAGCAGGCGGTGCGGATTGCAAAGCGGCGCGAAGCGGAACCTATTGTCATTGAAATCAAGGCCGAAGAGGCGCGCGCGGCGGGCACCCTGTTTCGCAAGGCGGGCGCGACAGTCTACCTTGTGGAACGCGTTGCCGCGGACCATCTGGTGTTTCCGCTGCTGCGCGCGTTGCCGGAGAGAACCGCCCCAAAAGGCCGGCGGGGAGAGCACGGGACTCGATCTCCCGCCGTTCCGGCCGCTCCGGGCTCCTTTCTCGTTCGGCCGGGCGATATCGGTGCGACCGCGGAGGGCGGCAAGAAGACGAAGGGCCGCAGGGGCGCCGACTGGAAGAGACAGGCGAGGAAAGATCGACACAAGCGCAGTGTTTGAGGCCGGCGGGAAGCCGCCCGATCAGGCGATTCCGCCTCCGAGATAAGCGGCCTGGACTTCCGCATTGGCGATCAGCGCGGCGGAGTCGTCCTCTATCACCACGTTTCCCAGTTCGAGCACGTACCCGCGGTGGGCGAGCTTGAGGGCGGCCCGTGCGTTCTGTTCCACCAGGACGATGGTGACGCCCGAACGGTTGATTTCGCGCAGGGTTTGGAAAATGGTCATGACCAGCAAAGGCGCGAGCCCGAGGCTCGGTTCATCCAGCAAAAGGATCTTCGGGCGGCTCATGAGTGCCCGCCCGATTGCCAGCATCTGCTGCTCCCCGCCGCTCAGAGTGCCGGCCAGTTGTTCACGGCGCTCAGACAGGATCGGAAACAACTCGTAGATCCAGGCCAGGGTTTTGGAGATCGCCTGCTTGTCCTTGCTGACGAAGGAGCCGAGGTTGAGGTTCTCGCGCACCGTCAGCGTACCGAATACCCTTCGCCCCTCGGGGACTTGGGCAATCCCGAGCTTCACGATGGTGTGAGCCGGAAACCGATGGATGGGAGCGTCCCGGAAAAGGATTGCTCCTCCGGACGGTTTCACCAGGCCGCTGATGGTGAGCAGAGTGGTCGATTTTCCGGCGCCGTTGGCGCCGAGAATGGCGATGATGTCTCCTTCCTCGACCCGGACGTTGATTCCGTGGATCACTTCGATGTTCCCGTATTTCACGTGCAGGTCTGCCAGTTCGAGAAACGCCATTTCACCACTCTTTTTCGGTTCCGAGGTAGGCTTCAATGACCTTGGGATCGTTTTTCACCGTCTCGGGCGATCCTTCCGCGATTTTCGACCCGTATTCGAGGACCACGATCTTCTCGCATACCCTCATGACCAGGGTCATGTCATGTTCGATGAGAAGAACCGTAATGCCCGTGTCCCTCAACTTCGAAATCAGGGCAACGAGCCGGCGTGTCTCCTGCTCGTTCATCCCCCCTGCCGGCTCATCGAGGATCAGCAGCTGGGGGCCGGTGGCCAGGGCGCGGGCGAGCTCCAGAAGGCGTTGATTTCCGTAGGACAGGTTCCGCGCAAGTTGCCCGGCCTGAGCACGCAGCCCTACGAAGTCCAGGGCCCTCACCGACCTGGTGAGCGCCTCCCGTTCCTCCAGGCGCTGCCTGCGCGTATGGAACATCGACGACAACACGCCGGAACGCATCTGGCAGTGGCAGCCGGCCAGAACGTTCTCGAGCACCGACAGGTTCTGAAACAGCCGGATGGTCTGGAACGTTCTTGCAATGCCCAGGGACACGATTTTGTGGGTACGCATTCCCAGGATGGAGCTTTGGCGAAACATGATTTCGCCCTGATCGGGAAGGTAAATCCCCGTAATCAGGTTGAAAACGGTGGTCTTGCCCGCCCCGTTGGGACCGATCAGACCGACGATTGACCCGGGTTGGACATCAAAAGAGAGGCTGCTGACGGCGGTGAGGCCCCCGAAGTTCTTCGTGAGCCGCTGCAGACTCAGGAGGCTCATTCCCCGCCCTCCCCTTCGGGCAACGCGGGAATGGCGTATGGGCGGGGTCGTGCCGGCAGAAGTCCCTGTGTCCGAAACACCATCATCACCATCATTGCCGCCCCGAAAACCAACATCCGCGCGTTCGCGAACTCCCTGAAGACCTCCGGCAGCCCTACGATCAGAAAGGCTCCGACCAACACTCCCGGGATGCTTCCGGAGCCGCCCAGGATGACGATGGCGAACATCACGACGGATTCCCAGAATGTAAAGGAATCCGGTGAGATAATAGTCATTTTGGCCGCGAAGAGATTGCCCGCCATGCCGGCCCAGGCAGCCCCGATTACGAACGAAGCCAGCTTGTAGTGAGCGGTGTTGATGCCGCTGCCCTCGGCGGCGACCTCGTCTTCGCGCAAGTAGTTCAACGCGCGCCCGAAGCGGGAGCGTTCCAGGAGGTGAAAGAGCAGTACGGTGATCGCGGCAAACGCCCAGATGAGGTAGAAGAACTCCAGGGGCGTGCGGATTACGAACCCGAACAGGGACGGCCTGGATATCCCGAAAATGCCGTTCGAGCCCCCGGTGATGCCGAAGACGTCATTGATGAGCGCGATGCGGACGATTTCCCCCACACCGATGGTCACGATGCACAGATAGTCCCCGCGCAGATGAATGATCGGTTTGGAAACGATCAGGGCGAAGAGCCCCGCCGCGAAACCGCACACGGGAAGGAGCAACAGCACCGGAATCTGGAACTTGGTGTTGAGGATTGCGGCCGTATAGGCTCCCACCGCGTAGAATGCCGCGTGACCGAGGTTGAAAAGCCCGGTGTGGCCGACGATGAGGTTCAGGCTCAGCCCGAGGATGGCGTACATGCCCACGCTGTTGAGCACATCAATCCAGTAGGCGTTCAAAAACAGCGGCAGACATGCAAACAGGACCGCCGCTATGCCGATCGTCTTGAGTTGCCGGATCATACCTTTTCTGCGACGCGCTCGCCCAACAGACCCGTGGGCCTCACGATAAGGATTAGAATCAAAACGCAGAACGCAATTGCGTCCTTCCAGGCGAAAGACAGGTAGGCGGCGCTCATCGATTCGATGAGACCGAGGAGGATTCCCCCGACCATGGCCCCGGGGATATTTCCGATGCCCCCGAGGATCGCCGCCGTAAAGGCCTTGAGTCCGTATCCCCAGCCCATGGTGAAATTGATCTGCCCGTAGTACAGGCCCACCATCAAGCCCGCCGCGCCTCCCAGGGCCGGTCCGACCATGAAGACCAGGAGGATCACGCGATTGACGTCAATCCCCATCAGGCGGGCCGCGCCCTGGTCTATGGCGGCCGCCCGTATGGCGGTTCCGATCCGGGTTTTCTGAATGAAGACAAAGAGGCCGGCCATCATGATGACCGACGCTCCCAGGATGAGGATGCGCACCAGCGGGATATCGACGCCCAGCATGTGGATGGACGCCTTGGGCAGAATATCCGGAGGATAAACCCTGTACCTGGCCCCGTAGATGAGCATGATCGTGTTCTGAAGAAAAATGGAGGCGCCCAGGGCGGAAACCACTGCCGAAAGCCGCGGAGATTCCCGCAGGGGGCGATAGGCCACCCGGTCCAGCAGCGCGCCCGCGACGGCCACCAGCCCCATCACCATTGCGGCCAGCACCAGCGCCCCGCCCAGAGGACCGAGCCGGTCGACCAGGAGCAGAGACGACAGGAGGGTGAGGCCGAGATAGGCGCCGAGTGTGAACAAATCGCTGTGGGCGAAATTGATCAGTTTCAGCACGCCGTAGACCATGGTGTAGCCAAGTGCAATGAGGGCGTAGATTGAGCCGACAGCCAAACCGTTTGTCAACTGCTGGAAGAACTGTTCCATTCGCCGTTGTTTTCAAAAGAGGTGAATGAAGAAAGTTGCAGCACACGAGGGAAACAGCCCTCAGTGCGCTGCAACGGAATGGACCCGGATCTAGGGTTGGAGTATGAAGAGCCCCTCTTCATTGACTTTGTAGACACGATACACTTCGCCGACGCGGTCACCTTTCTCGTTGAAGGAGATTTTGCCGGTCAGGCCCGGAAAGTCCTTCAGGTTCTTGTGGAGATAATCCGCCACCTTTCCCGTGTCCGTCGAATTGGTCTTGGCGATGGCCTCCAGCACCACCCGCAAACCGTCACCGGCCAGCACCGCATAGATGGAATTCGGGGGATTGCCGTATTTTTTCGTGAATGCGGCCAGGAACGCCTTGGCATCTTCGGAGGGCAAATCCTTGGGCAGAGGCGCGCTCAGAAAGTAAAACCCGGCCGAAGCGTCCTTCCCGGCGCTCTTCACCAGGTCGGGATTGTTCGTGGCATCGCCGCCCATGAAGGTCACCTTCCAGTTCATCTGCTTGGCCTGCTTGAGGAGGAGTCCCGCCTCGCCGTAATACCCGGTGAAGAAGACCATTTCGGGCTGGAAGGATTTCATCTTCGTGAGCACGGTGGTGTAGTCCTGCTCCTTGGGAGTGAGTGCGTCGAAGAACACGATTTCAACGCCCTTGTCCGCGGCAAGCAGACCTTTCGTCTCGTCGGCGAGGCCCTTGGCATACGTGCTGTTGTCGTGGAGGATCGCGAGTTTCTTTACGCCCAGCTTCCGGATGGTTTGAGCTGCAACCTTGGCCTGTTCGTCGTCACGCGGGCAAGTCCGCAAGAAATATTTGAGGCCCTTTTCCGTCAACCGGATTGCAGTGGAACCGTTGGCGATCTGGATGATTTTCTGTTCGTCGAAAATATTCTGGCTGGCTTCCGTCACGGCGGACCCGTAGGTGCCGATCACCACCGTCACCTTCAGGGCGGCCAACCTCTGCGCGGCGAGAGCGGCCGTCTGCGGAACGCCTCCGTCGTCCTCGGTGATCACTTCGATCTTCTTCCCCGCCACACCCCCCTTGGCGTTCACCTGTTCGGCCAGCAGATCGCAGACCTGCTTCATTTCGGCACCTTCGCTGGCCCAGGAACCGGTCATCGGAGCCATGAGTCCGATCTTGACCGTTTCCGCGGCGTGTGCGCTGCCCAACATGATGAACATTGCCAGAACGACGAAAGAAATCCTCTTCATGACGTCCTCCTCATTGAAGTGTAAAAGCATGGAATCAAGGACAAGTCTTGCCGAATCCGGAGTTTCGCCTCGGGAAGCGTGCGAAAAAATAACAGGCGGCCGGCTCGATGTCAACGTCAAGGGTGGCTGGAACCGAGGTGCGGACGCCCCCCCTGGCAGTGCGTTCCAAACATCCCCCCTGTGCAGGCCCCGAAGCTTCGAAACGCTCGATGCCGGTTCTTGCAGGATCGATGAAAGGCGTTCCTTTCCGACATTGCCGAAGGGCCTTCGCGAGAGGAATGGAAGCGATTGTGATGCTGCCGGTGGTTCCCCTTCGTTTCACAAACCGAACGTCGCGTATTATAATGCGATTATGGGACAAATGAAAGGGCGAGGATCAACACCGCCCGATTGTTCCATCCGGCCTCACGGCCTTCGGGAGTATCCGTGCATCAAGCCTCGCGCGAAGGAGCCGACATGGATTCTGACCTTGAAAGACGCGTGCAGCAAACGGGATTGTGGCTCTACGAATTGATCGAAGGGGAGTCTCCTTCTGTCTTCCGGAAGGAATTCTGGACCGGCAAGATGCTGGAATGGTGCATGCAGAATGAGGCCTTCAAGGTCGAAATGTTCCGGTTCGTGGATGTTTTTCCCTATCTTACCCGTCCCGAATCCGTGGCACGGCACGTGCGAGAGTACTTTTCCAGACCCGGCGTGAACTTCCCTGCGGTCCTCCAGTGGGGGCTGAGAGCCGTTTCCCCCGGGTCGATCACTGCCAGGGTGATCGCCAAAAGCATCACGCACAACCTCCACAACATGGCAAGACAGTTCATCGTCGGCTCGAATCCTTCCGAAGCCCTCCCGAATCTCGAAAGGCTTCGCGGCCAGGGCATGGCCTTCACGATCGACCTGCTCGGTGAAGCCGTCGTTTCCGAGAAGGAAGCCGAGGAATACGTGAACCGCTACCTGGAGCTGTTCGACATCCTCGACGAGGCGCAGCGCAAATGGCCGGCAATCGGTGGGGGGGCTCAGCAGGCGGACTGGGGACACGCACCCAAGGTGAACGTCTCCATCAAAACCTCGGCGATGTATTCTCAGATGAGCGCCCGCTCCTTCCAGGATTCCGTCGCCCGATCGAAGGAAAAGCTGCGGCCGATCCTACGGAGGGCCCTGGCCACCGGGTCCTTCATCAATCTGGACATGGAACGGCATGCGCTCAAAGACCTTACCCTGGCGATTTTCCGCAGCCTGATGGAAGAGGATGAATTCCGGGACTATCCACACGTCGGCATCGTCATCCAGGCCTATCTCAAGGACAGCGGGAAGGACCTGGAGGAAATCCTCGGATGGGCGAAGGCGACCGGCCGACATTTCACGATACGCCTGGTGAAAGGGGCTTACTGGGATTCGGAGGTCATCTGGGCGCGCCAGAGCGAGTGGCCCGTTCCCGTATTCACTTCCAAGCCGGAGACCGACGCCAATTTCGAAAAACTGGCCGACATCATCATGGAGAATCACCAGTGGGTGTCGCTGGCCTGCGCATCTCACAACATGCGTTCCATCTCCTACGTGATGGAACGCGCCAGGGACTTGTCCGTTCCCGCCGGTCGCCTGGAATACCAGGTGCTCTACGGCATGGGGGAGCCGGTGCGCAACGCGCTGCGCAAGGCCGGACTGCCGGTCCGGCTCTACACTCCGGTCGGAGACATGATCCAGGGCATGTCTTATCTCGTTCGCAGGCTGCTGGAGAACACCGCGAACGAGTCGTTTCTGAGGAAGAGCTTCTTCCAGGGCGTATCCCGTGAACTGCTGCTCCGCAATCCGATGGACGTTCCTGCGGAAGAGCTTACGGGTTCCGTTCCTGTCCGGGATGCACCGGAATACGGCGACAAAGGCCCCTTCCGCAATGAACCCTGCTTCGATTGGACGATTCCCGAGCACCGGGCCGGCTTTCGGGACGCACTGGATCGGGTCCGCGCAACCTTTCCCATCAAGGTGCCGTTGACCATCGGAGGCTCAAGAGTCGACACCCCCGTGCGCCTTCGATCGGTAAACCCGAATCGCGCGGAAGAGATTGTCGGTGATGTGGCCGGTGCCGGACCACTGGAAGCGGCTCAGGCGGTGGAGGCGGCCAAAGCCGCTTTTGCGGCGTGGCGCAACACGCCCCCCGGGGAGCGCGCCGAGTATTTGTTCAAAGCGGCAGCGGTTGCCCGGAGGATGCGATACGACCTTGCCGCGCTGCAGGTGTACGAGGTGGGAAAGGCGTGGAGCGAGGCCGATGCGGACGTCTGCGAGGCCATAGACTTCCTGGAGTATTACGGCAGGGAAATGATCCGATTGAGCCGTCCGAAGAGGATGGGACACGCCCCCGGGGAGATCAGCCACCTGTTCTACGAGCCGAGAGGGGTTGCCGCCGTGATCGCCCCCTGGAATTTTCCGATGGCCATATCGACCGGAATGACCTCCGCCGCACTGGTCACCGGGAACACCGTGGTCTACAAGCCCGCCTCCCAGTCTCCCGTGGTCGGTTCGATGGTGATGAACGTTTTCGAAGAGGCGGGGCTGCCCAAAGGCGTTCTGAACTTTCTTCCGGGACCCGGCGCCCAAATCGGCGACTACCTCGTTCATCATCCGGACGTGGCGGTGATCGCGTTCACCGGCAGCAAGAAGGTTGGACTCGACATCATCGCCCAGGCCAACCGGGATGCGGAGCGTGCCGGACACGTCAAGACCGTTGTCGCCGAAATGGGGGGAAAGAACGCGATCGTCGTGGATGCCGATGCCGATCTGGATGAAGCGCTTGTGCAGATCGTTCACTCAGCGTTCGGCTACCAGGGGCAGAAATGCTCCGCCTGCTCGCGCCTGATCGTCCTCGAGGAGATCTACGACAAACTCATCGAACGCCTGAAGGCCGCCGCCGAAAGCATCCACCTGGGTCCTCCCGAAGATCCGAAGAACCTGATGGGGGCCGTGATCGAAGCCGGCGCGCGGAAACGAATCATGGAATACATTGAGCTCGGGCGCAAGGACGGCACGGTACTCGTGGAGCGGACCGTTCCCGGCAACAACGGCTTTTTCGTGCCGCTCACGATCCTTGCGGACCTCCCGCCGGATCATCGCCTGGCCCGGGAAGAGATTTTCGGTCCGGTCCTGGTGGTCTTGAAGGTCAAGGATTTCGCACGGGCGATTGAAATCGCCAACGACACCGAATACGCGCTGACCGGCGGGGTGTTCTCCCGGAGTCCGGCCAACATCGACCTGGCCAGGCGTGAATTCCGCACCGGCAACCTTTACATCAACCGCGGCTGCACGGGAGCCGTCGTGGAAAGGCATCCGTTCGGAGGGTTCAAGCTTTCGGGAATCGGCTCGAAAGCTGGGGGGCCGGATTATCTCTTTCAGTTCATGGTGCCTCGCAACGTCGTCGAAAACACTCTGCGGCGCGGCTTCGCACCCGCGGACGAATAGCGCGATCGCGTCGGGCCGCTCCCGATCGCCCATCCGCCGGTCGGGGAATCCCCGCGCTATTCCTCCAGTTTCTTCAGAAGCCGATAGCCGCCGTCTTCGACAATACTGTATCTTTCACCCTCGTATTCGAACAGGTCCTGGTATGAATACGGGAGATTGAGATCCTGCGCCGCGGACATGGTCTCCAGCAAGAAGGAGATCACCCTCGCGTACTCGGGGATCAACAGGAACTCCTGGTACAGAATCCGGATTTCCTGTGAGCCGAAAAGCTCTTTGAGCCCTCGCGTTTCGAAATACCCCTCTTCAGGGCTGGCGACCAGATCGATGATCTGATGGGGCTTGCTGCTGTTCTGGATCCTGAGCAGAACGCTCGATTCCTGAAAATCAGGGATCAATTCCATGTGGCAGTCCTTTTGGATGTCAACCCTTGGACTTTCCCGTCGGCTTCGAATCTTCCAGGCATGACAAACGGAAGCAACACTCTGTCTGGTCGCAATAGTCAACCGCGGTGCCGTAGCAGTCGAAGTTGCCTTCCTTGAGCTGTATATCGCGAATGAGCTGTGTCTTGGTTTTCCCGAATGACTTGACTCCCTTGCTTTTCGCCATTGCGCGGACTTCCTGCATCTTCATTGGATGCCTCCTTCCGGTTTATTTTCCAAAATCGTGCCGCCAGAAGAAATCCACACCGCTTTGCCGGGTGCCGCCGATCTCAGTCTGCACGGACAGATGACGATTGAAACGATACTCGATTTGAACCTGATTGCCGTCTTCTCCAAGAACTCCCCTGCCATAGTTCACGTATAGATCGGGAGTGATCTGCTTGCCGATTTCGACGACGCCTCCCTCCCCCTTCCCGCTCGAAGAGGCGGAGGAACCGCTCAACTCGTTCCTGCCGGTTGAGCTCCGGTATCGCAGGGTGTCCGGGGCAAAACGGCTCTCTCCGAACGCCTTTTTCAAAGCGGCGGACGCTCCCGAGCCCAGCCACGATGCCGCTCGGTCCCGCAATTGGAACTTTTGCCCGGAGTTCAGATCACCCGCGGGATGATCGAACAGCAGGTAGGAGAGTATGTCCACCCGGTTCATTGTCGGAATACTGGCGAGCACCAGCTTGGGTTGGCTGATCGGTCCCGTCACATGCACCTGGACGATAACGTCCTTGACCTGCTTTTCGCACAGGATCCGCAACGCCGGATCGGGCTTGGGAGTTCCCAGGAAAACGACCTCCCCCTGCACGATTTTCAATTCCTTGTCCTGGAAAGTGTACGTTCCCCTAGTGGTTTGAAGCCCGCCGACCAGCTTTACCGGGCCGTTGAGAGATTTTTCTATTTTCAGAGAGCCCACTATCCGGGCGTTCAGACCCTTCCCTAGGACCGCCATCCCGGAAGAAGGCAAATCCAGCACGATGTCGGTTTTCAAACTACTATAATAACGGTCATGCGTTTTATCACTACTCCCGATCTCGACAAAATCGCTTTCGGCGTCCCCCTCCACCACGGTGATGCTCCTGGCAAGATCGGATTCCAGCCGGCCAAGGTTCATCTCGGCGTCGGAAAGGAGCAGGTTGCCGCTCAGTTCGATTCCTTGCGGAGTTTGAGAGAGATCGGCCTTTCCCGAGATTCTTCCTTCGATTCCATAGACCTTGGACACCCTCAGGTCGCGTCCGGAGGCCGAAAGCTTCGCGGCCTGAAAAGACGGATAATCCAGTCTGCCCGTAAGCTCCACGTATCCCCCCAGCACCTTCATGCCGGCTCTGTCGATTTGAATCTGCCTGCCGTCGGCATGCCACTCCACCTGGATGTCGTCCACCGGATTCGGCCATGTCTTCACGGTGACCCGACCATCTCGCCATGCCCCCGAACCTCTGAGAAGCGGCTGATCGATGCTGCCCCCGCAAAGGATTTCACCGTCGATTCGACCCCCGAGAGCGTCCAGCGCCGACAGGTAGGGCAAAAGCCGCTCGGCGTTCAATGCGATCACCTTCAGGGAGAGCGCCATCTCCTCGGATCGACGAACCTCGAACTGCATCGGCACAATGCCGACCTTCACCGGCACTTTGCCTTTCAAACTCAACGGGGTCGCCGAACCGGGCAGTCCGATCTCGCTTTCAAAACTGAAAACGTCCCGGGCCAAAGTCCCCTGCAGGCGGACCCGGTCAATGGATTCCCGGTTTCGGAACATCCCGTTGACCAACTGAACGTCAACCGTGGCCTCGGGCTGTTCGGAGCGGCCGCTCAACGAAACCTGCCCGGCGACGGTGCCTCCGGTCAGCTCGGTTATCCCGAGAACGGCGGCCCATTGTCCGGCATTGATGCCTTCCGCTGCAAGCCGCAAATCGCACTTCGATTCCCTGGATGCCTCGCCGCTGACCCGTATCTTCTGCCTGCCCTGCTGGACGTTCAGCGAATGGATCTTGAAATGCTCCGCGCCGAGCTCGATTCTGCCGTCCAGCGTGCCGCTCTGCTCTCTCCATTTAAACTCCCCCCGATCGACGACAAGCGTTCGCGGGTCGGTCCAGATTTTCTCGAGGCGCCCCTTCACTGTGGCGGACAACTGGCCGAGTACTCCCTCGCTCTTGAATTCAAACCGGCACGCATCGTCCTGCTGCTGCAAGTCGAGGCTCAGCGAGCGCGCTTTCTTCCCGGCCAGGACGACATTGACGCCCTTGACGGACACCTCGCGCCGGCCTTCCGTGCCCAGGATGTTTCCCTTTCCTCTCAATGCAACCTGCTCGGCCTGGACGGAACCATATTGAATCAGGGGCGACTGAATCGCGCCTTCCCAGGAAAAATCAGGGTATTGTCCTTTCAGGTTCCCTTTGGAGGTCAGCCTGCCTTTGCCGTTCCATCCGGGAATGAGAAGGGAGAGCTTCTGCAGATCCGTTATTTCGGTTTCATAATCAAGGTTCAGTTTCTCGTTGCCATATTTGCCCGAGGCTTTAAGCAAGGCCGTGTCCGGGATGTTCACATCCCCTTCGAGTTTTCCTTCCCACTTCCGCCATCTCCCGAGATCGCCCGCGCCGTATCGGCCGTCGAAACGAAGGGCTCCTCCCGTCTTCTGCCGGAACTTGGTGAAGACCCGGTCGAGCCTGGCCTGGTCGATCCGCAACTCCGCCTTGATCCCGCCGCTATGACGGGCGTCCCACGCACCGCGATAGTCGAACGATCCCGAAAAGCCGAAATCGGCCAGGGAACTCTTGATCGAATTCCCGGTCACCGACAGTTTGCCGCGATCGAAAGCGGCCGTGATTTCGCCGGACACAATGACGTGCTCGCCGAACTTGGAAGGATTGATGCGATGTCTGAAACCGCCCGTCAGCCCCTCCCAGTCGGACCCCGTTACATCCAGCTCGATCGCCCCGAACAGATGGGTTTCGGGAAACTGCTCGCCGCCCGGGAGATTCAGGTCGGAATACTCGAGGAGCCATTTGATCGATGGCGTTCCGGTCCCCGGCAGCTGGACAAATTCGAGTTTGCCCGCAAAGCCGCCCAGATTCGTGTTGATCTTGTGATCGAGGACAAAGGCTTCCGTCTTGTGCTCCAGGGCGAGGCGGCCGGAGACCTCCTTGAGGCGGGAAAGCCCGCCGTACCCGCTCACAAAAGAGTCGACGGGAAAGCCGCTCAACAACACCGTCGCGGCGCCTTGGTAGGGAGGACGGAGTTCCCAGTCGCCCCGGCATTCCACCGAGCCTTTCTCCCGCAGGGAAAATCGGATCCCCCCGGAATGCACCGCTCCATCCGCGATTTCGGCATTCCCGGTCAGCTCCCAATCGCCCCAGACGGGCAAATCGGCGCGTCCCTGCCATTGTCCGAAATCGACCTTGATCCTGACCCCATCGGGATCGCGAATCTCACGCAACAACAGAGTGCCCGTCACCTCACGAATGGCCAGGACCTGTCGACCATCCCGGCTGGCATCGACAACTCCCCCTATGATGCGCACCTTCGACAGCACCACGGGAAGAAGGCTGAGGCCTTTCTCCGGGGAACCATCGGCCGCTCTGCCCCCGTTCAGGGCAGGAATCCGGAACTCTCCCTTTCCACGGCTTTCAAGGTGGAGCGCGGGCTTTTCAAGAACGACTTCCCGGGGCCGGACGGGCGGCCAGTCCAATGCAATTCCATAGCTGATCTCGGCATGCCGGCATTCGAGCAGATTCCTGTCCGCCGCCTTCACCGTGAGATCGGCCAGCTCGAGCTTCGAGAACGGCCACCACCGGTAGGATCCGATCCGGACACTGTAGCCGGTCTGTCCTTCGACTTCGCTCACCAGGCGATCGATCACCATCTTCTGGACAGCGGGCAGGTGAAGGCCGAGAATGAGGAGCAGCGGAACGACCAGGCAAAGCAACACGGCCCCTATGAGAAGGCGCAGAAGGACGTTCCGCCCGCGAGAACCTTCCCTGGTATGGGTCGTCTTGTTCACGACGTTGTCTCCATTTGCATTTTCAGCATCGGTGCATTATGGAAAAATTAGCAAAACAAATCAACCGGCAATGGTGTTTCGCGTTCAGGAGTCGATGATGAAGGCAATGGTTCTGAAGGCATGTGCCCCGATGGAGACGAAGCCTCTCGAATGGCTGGAGGTGGATGATCCACTGCCCGGCCCCGGGGAAGTGCGCATCAGGGTGAAAGCGTGCGGCATATGCAGGACCGACCTGCACGTGGTGGAGGGGGAATTGCCTCCCCTCGGGCGTCCCGTCATTCCGGGCCACCAGATCGTCGGCCGGGTGGATTCCATCGGAATCGGCTGCCGGCGGTTCAAGATCGATGACAGAATCGGGGCGGCATGGCTGAGACAGACCTGTGGGGCATGCGTCTTCTGCCGAGCCGGGCAGGAGAATCTGTGTGAAAATGCCCGATTCACCGGCTATCATGCCCCCGGCGGGTACGCCGAGTATGCCGTGGTCCCGGAAGATTTCGCCTATCCCATTGCGCCTGTTTTCAGCGACACGGAAGCCGCGCCGTTGCTGTGCGCCGGCATTATCGGTTACCGGAGCCTCAGGCGCAGCCAGTGCAAAGCCGGCGACACCCTGGCCCTGTACGGATTCGGTTCGTCGGCGCACATCGTCATCCAGATCGCCGTCCACTGGGGCTGCACGGTGTATGCCGTCACCCGCGGCGAAAAGCATCAGCGGCTGGCACTGGAGCTCGGGGCGGAATGGGCCGGATCCGACGCGGAACGGCTGCCCGCCCCGGCGGACAGCGCCATCATCTTCGCCCCTGCGGGAAACCTCGTGCCCGCGGCGCTGAGCCGTTTGCGCAAGGGCGGTACGCTGGCTCTTGCCGGGATCTATATGACAGACATTCCCGAGATGAACTACGAGAAGCACCTTTTCTACGAAAAAAACGTTCACAGCGTCACGGCCAATACGCGGGAAGACGGCATGGAACTGCTCAGGATCGCCGCGGCCATACCCATTCGCCCGGAGGTGCAGGCGTTTGCCGTGCAGGAAGCCAACGAAGCGCTGCTCAAGCTCAAGAATGACCGGATTGAGGGCTCGGGGGTGCTGGTGTTTTGATTCCTTCTCGATGCGGGTACGATCGGGCCTAAATCACGGCAATCGATGAATTTCGCGGTCCCGACGGGCTGACGAAGCGGCTCGAACCGATCGGGTACGCCTGGAGGAGGCCGGCAGTGGAGGAAAAAATGACGGGCAAGAGTTGGAAAGTGGTTCTCATCGACGATGACCCCGAGATTCGCGATACGATCGGCGGCGTTCTCCAAGGCTCCGGACACGAAGTTTTCACGGCGGGGGACGGGGACGCCGGCATGGAATTGTGCGAGCGGCAATCGCCCGATATCGTCATCACGGATATCCGTCACCCCGGCATCGATGGTTTCGAGATCCTGCGAAGGATCAAGACCGGCCGCCCCGATGTGGAAGTGATCGTCATGACCGTGCTCAGCGAGATCGAGCTTGCGATACAGGCCCTGCACCTGAATGCCTCGGATTTCATCACCAAGCCCATCGCCAACGATGCTCTGACGGTGGCCGTGAAGCGCGCCAAGGACCGCATCGCCACGCGCAAGGAGCTCGGGGATTACACCGCGCTGATTGAAGAGCGATGGATGCAGACGGCGGAGGAACTGGCAAAGACGTTCGATATGCAGAAGTCGCTTATTGAGAGTTCCATAGACGGGATTGCAGCCTTTGACAGCGACGGCAAGACGGTGATCTTCAACAGGAGCATGGAGAAAATCCTCGGCTACGAACGCCGGAACGTCATCGGAAAAATGCACCTCAGCCGGTTCTTTTCACCCGGTGAGGCGGAGAAGTTCGAACAGAAACTGAAATCCGAGGAATACGGCGGGAAGAGAAGACTGTTCCTGTTTGAATCCATTCTTGTGGACAAGTTGGGCGGCAAGGTCCCATGTCAGCTTTCGGCAGCGGCGATGTTTCAGAAAGAAAAGGAAACGGGGCTGGTGGTTTTTTTCAGAGACCAGCGGGAAATCCGGAAGCTCATGCAGGAGGCCGCCGATCAGGCCCGCCTGCTCCAACAGGACAAGATGATCTCCCTGGGCAGGCTTGCAGCGAGTGTGGTTCACGAAATCAACAACCCCCTGGCCGGAATCCTCAACTACGCCAGGCTCATGACGAAAATGCTCGGCAAAGGCATGTTGGCAAGCGAATCCGTGACCAAGTTCCAAGGGTATTTGTCGCTGATGGAGAGCGAGTTGAGCCGCTGTTCGAAAATCGTCTCCAACCTGCTCTCGTTTTCCCGGCAATCCACGTTGGAGTCGGCGCCGGTGAAGGTCAACGAGCTCATCACCAAAAGCATAACGCTCTGCGAGCACAAACTCAGTCTTCAAAATATTCGGATCGACACGGTCCTGTCCCCTGAGAATCCCGTGATTCCCGGGGATTTCAATCAGCTGGAGCAGTGCCTGATCAATCTCATCTTCAATGCCATGGATGCCATGGAGACCGGCGGTGTCCTCACCCTCGAAAGCGCGCTCATCCCCGCGCAGAAAATCGTCGAAATACGCGTGCGGGATACCGGTTGCGGCATTGCAAAAGAAGACCTGATCTATATCTTCGATCCGTTTTTCACCACAAAGAAACAAGGAAAAGGGCTGGGCCTGGGACTCTCCACCACCTATGGAATCATTGACCGGCATCACGGTGCCGTCAGCGTGGAATCGGAACCGGGCAAAGGCACCGTTTTCACCATCAAGCTTCCCTTGGGATCGTGAGCCGGAGCAGGCGGGCGCACACACGGACACCCGCCCGACGGATCGGCCGCCGATCCCAGGGCCGTCCGCATCGCATTCGGGTGTATTCCCTTGCCTGCATGCCGTCGGGAAGCAGGGGCACTTGACGTGACGGCCGGTCCGGTTACTCCGGCGATCTCAGGCCGAATTTCTTGATCTTGTTGTGCAGGGTGGCTCTGTTCACCGCCAGGACCTTTGCCGCCTTGGAGATGTTCCAGCGGCACAACTTGAGCACTCGCTCGATGTGCACCTTTTCCATTTCTTCCAGGGAAAGCGGGACATCCTGCTGGGGCGTTCTGAACAGAAAGCCGAAGTCGGCCTTGTTCAGGACCGCCCCATTGGAAAGTACGACGGCCCGTTCCAGGGTATTTTCCAGTTCACGCACATTCCCCGGCCAGTCGTATGACTGCAGGAGCATCATGGCGTCTTCGGTGATGCCGGTCACCCGCTTGTTTGTTTCCCGGCGAAATCGATCGAGAAAATGCCTGGCCAGCAAAGGAATATCCTGCCTGCGGTCGCGCAGGGCCGGCACTTCGATCTCGATCACCTTGAGGCGGAAATAGAAGTCCTGCCTGAAGTTGCCCTTTGAGACTTCCCGGGTCAGATCCCGATGGGTCGCGCCGATCAGGCGAAAATCGACGAACACGTCACGGCTTCCGCCGACACGCTGGAAGCGCTTTTCCTGGAGAACCCGAAGCAGATCCACCTGCATCTTGGGCGGAATCTCTCCGACCTCATCGAGAAAGAGCGTCCCGCCCTTCGCCATTTCCAGCCGGCCCTTCTGAGCTCGAGTCGCGCCGGTAAACGAACCGACTTCGTGTCCGAACAGCTCGCTCTCGAGAAGCGTCTCGGCAAACGCTCCGCAATTGATCGGCACAAAAGGCCCAAACCGGCGCTTGCTCTTGGCGTGAATGGCTTTCGCCACCAGTTCCTTTCCCGTTCCCGTCTCTCCCTGCAGCAAGACCGGGGAATCGACCTCCGCAACCTGGTCGATGAAGGCAAAGAGCCTTCTCATGCACTCGGATGCACCGATCAGGCCGTGAAAGTGAGCCCTGACGTCCGCTTGATCCCGCAACGCGATGTTCTCGTCCAGGAGCCTCTTCTGCTTCAACAGCTTCTCGACGAGCAGCGGAAGGTATTCCGGTTCGAACGGCTTGATGAGGTAGTCGTCGGCGCCCGCTTTCATGGCATCCACGGCATTCTGAACGGTTCCGTAGGCGGTCATCATGACGACGAGGGTTTCCGGGTAATGAAGCTTCACCCGTTTGAGGACTTCCATGCCGTCGAGATCGGACATCCGGACATCCAGGAAAATCAGATCGTATTCTTTTGCGCCGATCATCTCGACGGCGATCCTGCCCCCCGGTGCGGCATCCACCGCATATCCGGCCTTTCCCAGCCAGCCGGCAAGCGATTCGCGGACAATCAGTTCATCATCGACAATCAAGACCCTGATCGGATCAGCCATTTTCCCGGTTGCTCCTCCAGATTTTCCCGGATTGCAAAGGCAACCGAACGACGAAACTGGTTCCCTTTTGCAGTTCACTCCTCACGTAAATCGTTCCCCCGTGCTCCTTGACGATGCCGTAGACCACGGACAGGCCCAGTCCGACTCCCTTGTCCCGGTTCTTGGTGGAAAAAAACGGCTCGAAGATCTTCGACGTCAATTCAGCGGGAATACCGATGCCCTGATCCGTTACCTCCAGGCGAATCTCGTTCGTGGCCGCATCGAATCTCGTGCCCACCTTGACCGTTCCTCCGTCCGGCATGGCCTCGACGGCGTTGAAAATCAGATTCAACAGGCACTGCAAAAGCTGCCCGGGATCCCCGATCATCTCCGGCAGGGTCTCGGCCAGCTCAAGCTGGAAATGGACGGCCTGATTGCCGCCCCTGTGCCGGCTCAAAAGCACCGCCTTGTGCACCAGGTCGTTCAACTGGAAGAGCTTCCGTTCCACTTCCCGCAAACGCGAAAAGGAAAGGAGGTCTTTGACGATGTCGCTGCACCGGGAGGATTCCGTGTCGATGAGGTGAAGATAGTAAAGAAACTTCTCCTTCCTCCCCTCATCCAGGTCGCAACTCTCCAGTTCCTGGTGGACGAGCCGGGCGAGAGCGTTGATGCCCGACAGGGGATTGTTGATTTCGTGGACCACTCCGGCAACCAGTTTCCCCAGCGAAATCATCTTGTCTTCGTGAACCAGCCGGGCCAGGTCCCGTTTGAGCGCCCGGGTCTTTTCCTCCACCCGCTTCTCGAGATCCTCCGTAATGTCCCGGACGATCTCCAGGACAAGCTCCACCTTCCCATTCACCTTTCTCAGCGGAACCGTCGTGACTTCGCAAACTCTTTGTTTCCCCGACCCGTCCACGTGTTCGTGAACGGCGTGAGCCACGGTCCCCGTTTGCAGGGAGATTTTCAGCGGGCACACGAAACCATCTCCCCCGCAACGCTCGCCGGACCCGTGAATGACTTCATGACACACCTTCCCCACGAGACTGTCCTTGTCGGTGCCGCAGGCACGACAGAACGCCTCATTCACATCGAGAATCCTGAAATCGGGGCGAAGCAGCAGGACGTGGTCCCGCATGCTCAGGAACAGGCTCTCGATGATGCCTTCGGTGATGTCGAGCTGAAGCTCGTTCAACAGGTACTGCTGGCGAACCCGAAGAATGTCCTCGAACAGCCGTGAAATCAGGGCATGAAGGAGTCGTTCGCTTGGGCGGCGTCTCTTCAGAACAGCTTCCAGCGGAGCTTCGCTGCCGGTGAGGCAAACGACCAGGTCGAGGTCGGGTATCTTGCGGAGGTCACGGAAGTCCGCGGTGGTGAAGATACCTTTTTCCTTCGCCAGTCCCATGCCGGCTGCGTCGCCGTCGGGGTCCGCGACGGCCACGACTTCGGCGTTGAAAGAAGGGAAGACGCCGGCACCCAGCATCTCGAGAAGGACCCTGCATTTCTTGCCTCCTCCGATCACAGCCATCCTGATGCTACGATTCATCCCGTTTCCGGCCATCCCTCCAAAGATCTCCATTCAAACAATGGTGCACATTCCCACCCGGGTGATCCTGCCTGCCGACTCGTCTTTTCCGGAACACGCACAGGTTTCCGGCACCGATTCGCTCAATGGCGTACCATCATGATACCCGTTCCGGCCGCGTGGAAGAAGACGCGGTGCCGCCGTTCGACTGACGCAAGGGAACAGGCGCGGGCCATCGGAGGGCGGAAAGCCCCAACGAGTCGCACCGATACGCGCTCCGGAACATGGTACGGGGAGAATCGACGAAGGAGGATTTCAATTCGGCCGCAGCGTCGGAAATGCTCAACTCGGTTTTCGATACCAGTTATCGGATGTTCGAGGCAATCCGCGCACCGAAGGATTTTCCCGTTTCGGTCGAGCGCATCTCTCGAACGCAATCGACTTCGCTATCATACGAGCCCCGTTCCAATTGTCCATCATAAACATAAGGAATCCTCAGCAATGATTCGTCATTTTATCGAGATTCCACTTTCGGTCCCCTCCCGACTGCCTGCATCCCACAGAGCGGCAGGCACACCGGACTTGTATAAAAATTCAACAGTCTCGATAAAAAATCTACACTCTACCCGTGGGACGGTTTCCGCGCGCCCATTCCGACGCTTGCCCGCTCACAACCGCGGGGAGAGCCGCAAGCCGGTTTGCCGAAAGTCATCGAGACGGATCACGGACGGGATTCTCCGGCCGTCTGTTGTCTAGAAATCGTACACATTGCAGTCCCGTGACTTGCCTCAGGCGCATGACGGAAGGGCTTGGCCAGTCATGGCACGCATTTTGCTCATGGTCTGGTTGCTGAAACATTAGTCAACGAGAGAACCCGACGCTGCCGCGATCATCTTCCCGATGTTCAGTCTCAGCCAAGGATCGGTGAATCTCGACATTGGCGTACGTGCTGTCCGCTCCCGGCGCTCCGGCTGATCGGAGCCTCCGGGAGAAGATGGCCCCCAGCAGGAGCGACCGGTGCAATGCAACGAGGATTTGTTGCGCGAGAGCACCATGGAACCGGAATGGTCAGAGCCGAGATGAGCAAGAAGCGCATCCCCAGACCGAAAAGCGGCCGTTCGCAGGATTTTCCCTTGGACGGTGAGAAGCTATGCGTATGGATGAAAGCGGGGATCGTGAACTTCAAGCTCTGCGACGGCGCGTACAACTGCCTCGCGTGTTCTTTCGACAAGGCCATGCGGCAAGCGTGGCCGCAATACGACGGGCGGAACGAAACGGACGAATGATGCAGCCTGTGCTTCAAGAAAAGGACTAGAGATGCAGAGAAGAATCGGCTTTTACGTTTGCCATTGCGGAACGAATATCGCCGGCAAGGTGGCGGTCGAGGAGGTTGCCGCTTTCGTCCGGACACTCAAGAACGTCGTGGTGGCGCGGAGCTACAAGTTCATGTGTTCGGATCCCGGCCAGGAAATGATCCAGAAGGACATCCGGGATTTCAATCTCAACCGCGTCGTGGTCGCATCGTGCTCACCCAGACTCCACGAAAAGACCTTTCAGTCCGCCTGCGAGCGTGCCAAGCTGAACCCGTATTATTTCCAGATGGCGTGTATCCGCGAGCACTGTTCGTGGGTGACCGAGGATCCAGCGGAAGCCACCGAGAAAGCCAAGGCGCTTGCCGCCGCCGCAATCAATCGCGTCAACCACCATGAAAAGCTTTGGGCGCGGGAGGTGAACGTTCATCCCGATATACTCGTCGTCGGTGGAGGGATCGCGGGCATCCAGGCGTCCCTCGACATTGCCAGGGCGGACCGTCAAGTTTACCTTGTGGAAAAGGAACCGTCCATCGGCGGACACATGGTCCAATTCGACAAGACCTTTCCCACCCTCGATTGCGCGGCGTGTATTTCCACCCCCAAGACGGTGGCCGTGAGTCAAAGCCCGAAGATCAAGCTGTTTTCATACAGTGAAGTCGTGGAAGTGAGCGGCTTCGTCGGGAACTACACGGTCAAGGTGCGGAGCAAGCCGCGATATGTCAACGAAGAACGGTGCACGGGTTGCGGCCAATGCGCGGAGGTGTGCCCTGTGTCCGTTCCCAACGATTTCGACGAAGGACTGAGCCAGCGCAAGGCGATTTATCGCAATTTTCCTCAGAGCGTTCCTTCAGTTTTCACCATCGATGCAAAGAACTGCAGGCTGCTGGGTCAGCACAAGAAATGCGGCCTCTGCGCCAAGACCTGCCAGGCCAAGGCCATCGATTACAAGCAGAAGGTGCGGGAGTTCGAGCTCAAGGTCGGTTCGATCATCGTTGCCACCGGTTTCGGCGTCATGGATCCCTCCCCGCTCAAACAATACGGCTATGGACGATTCGAGGAGGTGTATACCGGGCTGGAGTTCGAACGGCTCAACAACGCGGTCGGCCCCACCGGAGGACAAATCCTGACCAAAAAAGGAAAGAAACCGGAGAGCGTGGGAATCATCCACTGCGTGGGCAGCCGCGACGTGAATCATCACGAATACTGCTCCAGGGTTTGTTGCATGTACGCGCTCAAGTACGGTCATCTCATCAAGGAAAAGGCCGGGCACGACACCAGGGTCTACAATTTCTATATCGACATGCGCTGTTTCGGGAAGGGTTACGAAGAGTTCTATCGGCGTCTCCAGGAAGAGAAGGTCACCTTCATTCGCGGCAGGCCGGCCGAGATAACCGATCAAGCCGAATCGCCTGTCGAGCGGGGCAAGCTGGTGATCGTTGCCGAAGATACTCTCAGCGGGCGCTTGTTGCGGGTTCCCGTAGATATGGTCATCTTGTGCTCCGCGATGGAAGCGCGGGCGGAAGCCCCGGAAGTGGCGCGCATCTTCGGAATCAACCAGGGCGGGGACGGTTTCTTCCTGGAAGAGCACCCCAAGCTGGGACCGATGACCACCCCCACGGACGGGGTCTTTCTGGCGGGAGCCTGCCAGGGGCCGAAAGATATTCCCGACACCGTGTCTCACGCCTCGGGGGCTGCGGCCCAGGCACTTGCGCTCAGCACGCGGGGCAAAGTCCAGATTTCGCCCACCGTGTCCTATATCGACCCGGACCTCTGCGCGGGCTGCCGGGGTTGCATCAAGCTCTGCCCTTACTCGGCCATCGAATTCGATGAACGTCGGGGGGTTTCCGTGGTGAACGAGGCATTGTGTAAAGGTTGCGGAAGCTGTGCCGGTTTTTGCCCAAGCGGGGCCGCCCGGGTCAGGCACTTTTCGGCCAGGCAGCTGTTCGCGGAAATCGAAGGGTTGCTCGACAGCGCCGTATGAACCCCGATGACGGGGTCGCTGCCGGCTGCGTTGCATATCAAGGAGGAAGAAAATGGGAGACCGTGAACCGACGATCATCGCCTTCGTGTGTAACTGGTGCACTTACACGGCCGCCGACCTGGCGGGCACTTCGAGGCTGGTTCAGCCTCCGAACGTGCGCATGATCAGAATGATGTGCACCGGGATGATCGATACGAAGTACGTCATCAAGGCCCTTCTCGAAGGCGCCGACGCAGTGCTCATCAGCGGTTGCCACCCGGGCGACTGCCACTACATCAACGGGAATCTGAAGGCCCGGCGCAGGGTCAGGCTCCTCAAGGAGATCCTGCCCCGGTTCGGAATAGACGAGCGGAGGCTCAAGATGACCTGGATCGGGGCAAGCGAGGGCATTGATTTCGCCAACACCATCAAGGAACTCGTTGCCGAAATCAAACAACTGGGGCTCAACGATCTGAGACAAAAGATGATCCTGTGAGCGGTTCAACAGAACAGCACAAGTTGGAGAAAAGCGATGGCCAGGGCAGCAAAAATATCGGTGAAGGATCGCAATCCGGTTCTCTCCTTCCAGGAATTTCTGAAAGCGTTGTTGGCGACGGGCCAGGTCGGCGCCGTTCTGGTGCCGCAGCATCTCGCCGCGAAAAGCGCGGTGATGCCGACCCTCGTTACCGATCCCGAAAAGCTCGGAGAAGCGGATCCGTTCGCGCCGTCGTTCCCGATGAATGCGGCACGACTGCTCGCGAGGCTCACTCGAAAACCGACCGGCGGATTGATCGCAGCGGTATTGCGACCCTGTGAAATCCGCGCATTCGTCGAACTGGTGAAACTCAAGCAGGGAAGCCTCGATGAAGTCCTGCTCATCGGCGCCGACTGCCCGGGAGCGTTTGGAAATACCGATTACGCCGGATATGCCGGGTCCCGGGGGATCGAATCGACCTTGAAGTTCCACGCGGAATTGCCCGGGCAAGCCGACGGCGCCGGCCTCTCCCCTGCGTGCAAGGCGTGCGAATATCCCGTGGCCGTGAACGCCGACCTGATGGTCTGCACCTTCGGCATGGATGTGTTCGACTCGATGGTGGTCAAAGCCAACACACCGCGGGGGGAAGAGGTCCTGGAGAAAATGAAGCTTCCCGAAGCAACCCTGCCGGCTTCCAGAGACGAAGCCGTCGCCGCGGTGATCGCCGCGCGGACCGCCTACCGCGATCGGATGTTCCAGGAAACGAGCGACGCGACGGCCGATATCGAGAAGCTGATGAGTTATCTGAGCAATTGCGTCAACTGTTATAACTGCCGCGTGGCGTGCCCGGTCTGTTACTGTCGTGAGTGCGTGTTCCTGACGGATGTTTTTGACCACGAGCCCGAACAGTATCTTCGCTGGGCCAAACGCAAGGGTGTGATCAAGATGCCCACGGACACCGTCTTCTTTCACCTGACGCGACTGGCGCACATCAGCACCGCCTGCATCGGCTGCGGACAATGCTCCAACGCCTGCCCCAACAACGTGCCGGTTATGGAGCTGTTCCGGACCGTGGCGCATTACACGCAACGGGCGTTCCAATACAACGCCGGAGCCAGTATTGAAGACGAGCCTCCCCTTTCGGTGTTTCGCGAGCGGGAATTTCCCGAGGTCACCGGGGGCAAGGAATAAGGAATCAACCACGGCTCCCCTGCCCTGCCATTGCGGCGATGCGGAGGAGTGACGGGTCTTCGGCGCGTCGTCCCGTCGGGGGGCGGCTCGCGGTGCAAGGAAGAACTGAAGGCCGGCACGACCGTCGGATGTTGCCGGCTCGGTTTCCTGAATCGGAATATCCATACGGGACAACCCATCGGGGGTTTAGACGATGAATCAAAAAGGCGCTTCGGCCCTGGTGATAGGTGCGGGTATCAGCGGCATCCGATCGGCGTTGGATTTGGCGGAAATGGGACATCATGTTTTGCTGGTCGACAAGGCCCCGAACCTTGGGGGAACCTTGCGGCAACTCGATCACCAGTTCCCTACGGACCATTGCGGGATGTGCAGGATGCTTCCCATGACGGAACGCGATACCTGTTCCCAGTTCTGTCTCCGCAAGGGGCTGTTCCACGATAACATCGAAATCATGCTCTCAACCGAACTGGCGGCGCTCCAGGGAGAACCGGGCAAGTTCGTCGCCACTCTGAGATACAGGCCTTCGCTGATCGATCCCGAACGCTGCAACGGCTGCGGCGAATGCACTCGAGTGTGTCCGGTGGAGGTCCCCGACGAGTTCAACGCGGGGCTCGCGGCGCGGAAGGCGGTGTATCTCCCCGTTCCCCACAATCTGCCCAACTCCTACGTCATCGACGCCGACGCCTGCACCCATTGCGGGGCATGCCAGAACGCCTGCCCCACCGGAGCGATCGACCTCAAACTGGAAGCCCGCCGCAGCTTCCGCATCCTGGTCGTCGACGATGAACTGGTGGTGCGCGATTCGATCAAGGAATGGCTCGATGAGGCGGGTTTTGCGGTGGACATGGCGGCATCCGGCGCCGAGGCGGTCGAAATGCTCGGTCGGCAGTCCTACGGGCTCCTGTTTCTGGACGTCAAAATGCCCGGAATGGACGGCGTCGAGGTGCTCAGAATCGCCAAGGAAATGCATCCCGAGCTCCCGGCGGTCATGATGACCGCTTACGCCACGATCGAAACGGCCGTTGAGGCCATGAAGGTGGGAGCCAAAGACTACGTCATGAAACCGTTCGACATCGAGGCGCTCACGGAAATGGCCGTTCAAACTTACCAGGCCACGCTCGAAGTCCCCGAGCGCCGGGTGGAAGTCGGGGCCGTGATACTGGCCACCGGCGCGGTGCCCGCCGATCCGCGGGCGGGAGCCAACACGTACGGATACGGAACCCTGCCGGACGTGGTGACCAGCGTCGAATTCGAACGACTCATCAGCGGTACGGGACCCACCGGCGGACAGTTGCTGAGGCCCAGTGACGGGAAGGCGATCCGGAGGATCGCGTGGCTCCAGTGCGTGGGGTCTCGCAACCTGGCGGAAGGCGCTCCCCACTGTTCGTCCGTCTGCTGCATGTTCTCCATCAAGGAGGCGGTCCTGGCCAAGCAGAAGACCGACGGGGCCGTTGAGGCGATGATCTTCTACATGGACATGCGCACCTTCGGAAAGGATTTCCAGCAGTACCGAGATAACGCCGAGCGGGAACACGGCATCCGCTTCGTGAGAAGCCGGGTGCATTCGGTGGAGCCGGGGGGCGATGCGGGCGGAATCAGGATCGCTTTCGCGGACGCGGAAGGCGCCATGTACTACGAGCCCTTCGACCTGGCGGTCCTTGCGGTGGGTCAGAAGCCCGGGGGCGGGCTCGAAGAGCTCGCCGCAACGGTCGGGATCGAGCTGAACCAGGCGGGATTCTGCCGGGTTCAGGACTACTCGTCCAGCCGTACCGCAAGGGATGGGGTGTTTGTGAGCGGCTCCGCCTCCAGCCCGAAGGACATCTCGGAATCCGTGATCCAGGCGAATTCCGCCTCGCTGAGCGCCTCGTTGCTGCTCCATTCCAAGGGAAAGAGTCTCGTCGAGATATCCGAACCGGAGGAGATGTTCCGCGACGTCTCCCGGGAGCCCTCGCGTCTCGCCGTGGCCATCTGCAGCTGCGGGGGCGCCATTGCGGAGAAGCTGGATCCGGCGTCGCTGATTGCGGACCTCTCGCGGGACGGGTACGCGGCTCACGGATTCACCATCGACCGGCTCTGTACCCGCGCCGGCTGGGCACAACTGGAAGAAGCGCTCGCAAGCACGGGAGCCAACAGGGTTTTGATCGGAACCTGCATGCCCTATGTCTACCGGAGAAAGCTCCGCGAGTTGGGCAAGTCGCTCAAGCTCGATCCGGCGTTCATGGAGGTGACGGACATTCACACCCCGGTTTACTCGCAGCCGGAATCCTCGGAACAAGGCCATCGCTCCGCCGTTTATGCGGTTCTCAGCATGGCGGCCGCCAAGCTCAAAGGAGCGGAGCCGTTCCCGCGGACCAGGGATGAAGCCGTTCCGGCGGCACTGATCGTCGGCGGAGGGATATCCGGAATGACCGCCGCACTGTCGGTTGCCGATCACGGATACAAGGTCCATCTCATTGAGCGGAACCCCGAGCTCGGCGGGAACCTCCGCTTGCTCAAACGGTTCCTGCAGGATCCGCAACCCGAAGCGCTCCTCGAGAAAACCCTCTCGGCCGTGGCGAACCATCCCCACATCACCGTCCACACCGGTGCGAGGGTGCTTCACTCGCAGGGGAGGCTGGGTCATTTCGTCACCACTGTGGAAACTCAAGACGGATCGGGAGAATCCATCGAACACGGGGTTGCCGTCCTGAGCACCGGGGGCGCGGAATTCAAGTCGGAAGCCTATCTCCACGGTCGTAACGATGCAGTGGTGACCCAGATGGAATTCGAAGATCGATTCCACTCGGGGAAACTGGATGCGAGCGGTCTCAGCACCGTGGTCATGATCCAGTGCGTTGAATCGCGCGAAGGCAGCCGCAACTACTGCAGCCGCGTGTGCTGTTTTTCGGCGTTGAAGAACGCCTTCCAGTTGAAGGAGCGCAACCCGGATGCGGATGTGTACATCCTGTACCGGGACATCATGACCTATGGGCTTTTCGAGGAACACTACACCCGTGCCAGGCGGGAGGGAGTGGTGTTCGTCCGTTACGAAACGGACCGGAAGCCGCGGGTCTCCGATGAAAACGGCCGGTTGAGACTTGTGACCTACGATCCGGTTCTGGGCAGGGAACTCGCTCTGGAACCGGACCTGGTGGTTCTCGGCACGGGAATGGTCCCCAGAGACAACCACGGCCTCGCGGACATCTTCGGCCTCGAGACCGATGAGCACGGCTTCCTGCGCGAAGCCGAATACAAATGGCGGCCCGTGGACACCATGAAGAGCGGGGTTTTCCTGTGCGGCACCGCCCATTCGCCGAGGACGGTACCGGAATCCGTCGCGATGGCGGAAGCCGCGGCGCAGCGCGCCCTGGGCGTCCTCAGAAGGGGCCGGTTGACTTCCGCCTCGGTTACCGCGTCCGTCCGTCACAGCCTCTGCTCGCTCTGCGAAAGATGCGTGGTCGCGTGTCCGTTCCACGCCAGGTGGTATGACGAGGAAGAAGAACGAATCGTTGTGGATGAATTCGTGTGCCAGGGGTGCGGAGCATGCTCCGCGGCGTGCCCCAACGGCGCGGCTATCCTGCACGGCTTCCAGGACAGGCAGGTGCATGCCGTGCTGGATGCCGCCCTGGACTGATTCATCGCGTTTCTTGCCGATAACCGGCGCGGACCGTCGCCTGGGCGAAAGGCTTCCATGGGAGGACTTCCGCGCTCGGTCCCGGCACCATTTGGAGCATTTCCCGACAAGGAGATGGTACACATGAACGAACAAAGCTCGGGCGCAACCACGGTACATGGCGGCTCCTCCGCCGCCGGTCCGCTGGACCCCATCGCGGAAAAGGTCTCCGCCTGCATGCAGTGCGGCACCTGTACCGGTTCCTGCGCCAATGCATTTGCCATGGATTACACTCCGCGACAGTTGTGGAGGCTCGTGCAACTGGGCGAACAGGATGAAATCTTCCGCAGCACAACCTTTTGGATGTGCTCAAGCTGCTATTACTGCACGTTGCGATGCCCGCGCGGACTGCCCCTGACCGAGACCATCCAGGCACTCAAGCGGATCGCCTTCGCCCGCGGAACCTATCGGAGCAATACGAGTCCGGTCTTTTACAGCACGTTCGTCGACAACATACGCCGATACGGCAGAGTCAGAGAGATGGACATGATGACGCGGTTCTTTCTGCGCCTGAAGCATCCGGTCGCCCCGTTACGTTTCGCCTCGCTCGGCGTGAAGCTTCTGCGCAAGGGAAAGATCAGCCCGCAGATGCCGGCTCTCTTTGCCAAGGGCAAGCTTGACGGTCTGTTTCGAAAAGTTCGCGAACTGGAGTCCGAATCATGAAGTACTTATACTACCCCGGCTGTTCACTGGAAGGAACCGCGTCCGAATACGACGCCTCGGTCAGGGCCGTGATGCATTCACTTGGAGCGGAGCTGGCCGAGATCGAAGACTGGACATGCTGCGGCGCGAGCGCCGGGGATGCGATCAGCTATCTGCTGTCGCTGGCTCTGCCGGCCAGGAACCTCGCCATCGCCGAGAAGCAGTCCCCCCGGACGGATGTCCTCGTACCCTGCAACGCCTGCTATCTCAACCTGAAAAGAGTTGACGACCACATGAATCGCGGTGCGGACATTCGCGAAAAAATCGACGTGGTCCTTGCGGAAGAGAATCTTCGATACGGGGGAGGAATAAAGGTTCGGCACCTCCTCGACGTGCTGGTCAGAGACTTCGGGCCCGAGTCCATCGCGGCCAACGTGAAGAATAAGCTCTCGGGCATGAGAATCGTCCCGTATTACGGTTGCCAGTTCGCACGGCCCTATTCCGACGCCGACGATCCCCAGTTTCCCGTTTCGATGGAACCCCTCATCCGGGCTCTCGGAGCCGAAGTCTACCCGTGGACGATGGGAGCGAAGTGCTGCGGGGCGGGATTGATGACCACCAAGAGCGAGGTGGCTTTGAAACTCGTGGCGAACTTGCTCGATGGGGCAGGTGAAGCCGATTGCATTCTCACCATCTGCCCGATGTGCCAGATGAATCTGGACAGCCGGCAGGACAAGGCGTCACGTTTGCTCGGCAAAGACATGAGCAAGTCGGTCCTGTACGTCACGCAACTCATGGGGATTGCTTTCGGCCTCTCCGATGAGGAGCTGATGTTGAAGAAGAATCTCGCCGTGACGGCGGGATTCCATGCGAAGCTCCGGTCGGCCTCATCCCGGGCTTAGCCTGCCTCGACACACCTTATCCGGGCCTCAGGCATCGGGCGGAGGCCGACGGCCGGATTGCCGCTTTCGGAAACCGCCCTTATGTTTGAGATAGACAACAACGCCGACTCCGGTTTCCTTCAATCTCCGGAGTCGGCGTTGTTCTCCGGAGGGGAACGCCCGACGGTACGGGTGAGGCGCAAAACGTGAATCGGGGTGGGGAGTTCCGGGGCGGAGGCGTCCATGAAGATCGAAAAAATCCTTTGGCCGACCGATTTTTCCAAGGCTGCATCGGTCGCGGAACCTTATGTCGTTTCACTGAGCCGGAAGTATGACGCCGAAGTGCATCTGCTTCACGTCTCCGAAGACCTGTCCAGGTTCGAACATTACTGGGGGAGCGGACTCGATCCGAAACACGTGAAGGAAATACACGAATTCGGGCTCAAGCTGTCGAGGGAACGCCTGGAGGAATTGTGTTCCAGGAAGCTGACCGGCTGTCCCCGGTATTTCATTCACATTATGCAGGGTGATCCGGCGCAGGAAATCCTGACGGCAATCAGGACCATCGGCGCCGATTTGGTGGTCATGGCCACGCACGGCATGAAGGCTATATTTCCATTTGGGAGCGTTGCGGAGCGGGTGGTGAAGAATTCACCCGTGCCGGTGTTCACCGTAAACCCGAACATCTCCCGTCCATGAGGTCCGGGACTGGCGGGCGCGGGCAAGCTCCGATGGGCTCGGACGGAGGGTTTTCCGGCCCGAGCGCGGCGAGCGGCAACGCGAAGTCACAGTGACGCCGCGCGGGTGGAGGGTAGCGTGCCTCCGTCGGCCCCGTGGACGAAATACAGTGATTGTCGAGCCAAAATACCTGTTTCACCCGATTCCATTTTTTCCGCTCGCGTTGGAAAATGGGTTCCAACAGAGTTGGTTTCTCATTTTATCTATGGAGAGCCGGAGGCCCCCTTCCGGCTCTCCGTTTTTTGCCGGCGCCAACACCATCGCGTCACCGGGGGATCCGTTTCGGGACGGAGCCCGCTTCCTCCAGGCGTTCGTCTCGCCGCCGCGGACGCGTCCCACCGCATTCCACCAGCCGAAAAGTACGGCTGTGCCGGAACGGTATTGAAACGCCGGCGCGTCGAACGCGGGCAAACCATCCCTGCCGTGAGCCCGCGAAGACCGGGGACGTCCCGTGTTCTCGCCGTGCCGGGAAGCACCTCGTGGGATGCCTGTCGGGGTGCCTTGATTTCTCCCGGAACCTCATGTATAGAAAACAGCGCGGCGTACCCCGCGGTCCTGCCGATTCAGCCTTTTCATGAAACGCCCGTGCGCTCATCGCCCCCTGCACAGACGATATGCGGTCGGCTCGCGGGCCGCCACGATCAATGTGCGTACCGGCAAAGACGAGGCCGGGCCTCCTGTCCGGGGACAATACGGCTCCATGACGCGGATTGGGTGAAATGATTCGATTCCTGGGCGTTCACAAGTGGTTCGGTCGGCTCCACGTCCTCAACGACGTGAACCTTCACATTCCACAGGGGAAAGTGGTGGTGGTCTGCGGGCCCTCGGGCTCCGGCAAGTCCACCCTGATCCGGACCATCAACCGTCTCGAACCCATTGACCGCGGACGGCTCATTGTCGACGGCATGGATCTATCGGACTCGAAAACGGATATCCACAGGCTCCGTGCGGAAATCGGATTCGTTTTTCAACAGTTCAACCTTTACCCGCACCTCACCGCCTTGCGCAACATCACCCTGGCGCCGATCAAGATTCGCGGACTGGACAAGAAAGAAGCCCACCATCAGGCCATGGCCTTGCTCGAACGGGTCGGCCTGGCGGAAAAGCACAGTTCCTACCCGTCTCACCTCTCCGGGGGGCAGCAGCAGCGGGTGGCAATCGCCCGCGCCCTTGCGATGAAACCCAGGATCATGCTTTTTGACGAGCCGACCTCGGCCCTCGACCCGGAGATGATCGGCGAGGTCCTGACGGTCATGCGGGATCTCGCTCAGACGGGGATGACGATGGTCGTCGTCACTCACGAGATGGGTTTTGCCGGGGAGGTTTCGGACCGAATCGTGTTCATCGACAACGGCGTCATACTGGAAGAAGCGGAACCTTCGGAGTTCTTCAGAGCTCCAAAGCATGAGCGGTCCCGGCAATTCCTGAAACAGGTGCTGTCGCCGATGCACTGACCGCGGTCCGGAAGGGAGCGGAGCCGCGGGAAGAGAGCCTCATTTCCCGGAGGCGGATGCGGGGCGGGCAAAGATCTTGTGCCTGTCCCGGTATTTCCACAGGCCAAGGTCCCACGAGTCCCTTCCCTTCCTCCAGAGTTCCCAGCCTCGGTAGACAAAGCCGGGGGTCATTCTCCCCTTCTCGGGCGGATTGTCGTAGGCGAGATCGAAGATGTACCAACCGTAAGGTTTAGGTAAGCGGATCTCCGCAATGGAGTGCATTTCCGGATCGCCGTTATGCTTCCTGACCTTCACGAAACGGGTCTCCCGCCCCAGGCTCTTGCACAGTGCCATGAAAAGGATGACGATATCGGTGCAGGAGTCTCTCGAATAGATGTAGCCGTCCTCGAGAATCTGATGAGCGGTTCTTCTCCACATGATTTTACGGATTTGGGGCACGATGGATTCCTCGTAGGGAATGGTGCTGAGAGCGGAGCGCATCTTGACCTTCAGTGCGATCAAGTCGTCGAGGCTTTCCAGTTTCATACCCGCCACAAAGCTCTTGATCAGTTTCGTTGCCTTGATCTGGGTAACGGCGTTCCGACCGGATTTGTTTTTCATTGTTTTTTCCCTTCGAGGCGGCGGTTTCCCTGCTCTACCCGGTGAATCGTTCAATCGTGTTTGATTTTTTGTTCGAGGCGCTGGGTCAGATAGGAAAGCGGATACGTAATGATAAGGTATAGCGCAGCCAGCGGCAAGTAGGCCTCGAAGGTCTTGTAGGTGGTTGCGTTGATGATTTCCGACGCCTTGGTCAGCTCGCGCACGGAAATCACCGAGAGCAGGGACGAATCCTTGATAACGGAGACGAACTGGCCTGCGACGGGGGGAATGATTCGCCGGAAGGCTTGAGGAAAGACGACGTATCGCATGGTTTCCCAGTCGTTCAAGCCGGTGGACATGGCGGCCTCGATCTGACCCCGGTCGATGGATTCAATCCCGGCTCTCACCATCTCCGTGATATAGGCGCCTGAAAACACGGCCAGCGAAAACATGCCTATGATCACCGGATTGTCGTAATGTACGGCCGCCGCCACACAGAAATAGAAGATATAGATCTGAATCAGCAGAGGCGTGCCTCGAAAGAACTCCACGTACAGCATCGCCGTCTCCCTGGCCAGGACCGATCGGGAAGTCCGCGCGATTCCCCCGACGACGCCGAGGCAGAAGCCCAGCGATGTGGCCCCGACGGCGATAATGAACGTGGTGTAGAAGCCGCGAAAGAAAAGCCACCGGTATTCCCATGGAACCCTCCAGTTCCAGGGATACTCGATCCGGCCGAACAGGACGACCAGGAAGCCTCCCGCTCCCAGGACGATGAGCACGCGGATGATGAGAGCGTATTTTGTCCGCATCAGCGCAGAATATCGCCAAAGTACTTCTCGTGAAGCTCGCGGTAGCGTCCGTCCGCCCGAATGGTTTCGAGAAACTGGTTCAGCCAGTTCAGAAAATCGGGGTCTCCCTTGCGGATCGCCATGGCAAAAGGCTCGTAGGTGAACGGCGTCAGCACGGCGCGAGTCGTATCGGGATTTTCCTTGTGATGCTTGCCGATGGACAGTTGATCGTAGAGGAACGCGTCGGCCCTTCCCGTCACCACTTCCCGCACGCATGCCGTCTCTTCCTTGTAACGGTTGACCTGTGCCTCGGGAAACATCTTCGCCGTCACCAGGTCCCCGGTGGTGCCGAGCTTGACGGCGATCACCCGGCCCGGGGCGTTCAACTCCTTGACGTCCTTGACGTCAGGGGCCCTCCTGTTGCTCAGCAGGGCGCACAACCCCGTCTCGAAGTACGGCTGCGTGAAGCTCACCGTTTTGGCCCTCGTCAGCGTCCTCGTCATCCCGGAGATGATCATGTCCACCTTGCCGCCCTGCAAAGCGGGGATGAGACCGCTGAATTCCATGTCCTTGATTTCCAGTTCCACGCCCAGTTCCTTTGCCGCGAGCCCGGCGATTTCCACGTCGAATCCCAATGGCCGGCCGTTTTTGTCAGCGTATTCAAAGGGGAAGAATTTAACTTCCATTCCGACCATCAGCTTGTTGCGCTTGATCACCTGGTTGAGGACGCTCCCGTCGAAGACTTCGAAGGGCGTCACGGCAAAGGCGATTCCCCAGGTCAGCAGAAGCGCCGGAACCCAAAGTGCAGAAAGACATTTTCGAAACATTTTCGTGCCTCCACGACGGTTGATCTCGAATTCGGGAAATCCACGGAGACGGGCGGTGACGGTCGGACATGGAGGCCGGCTTCGACAGGAGCGATCCGAGGTTGGACCGGCCGGCCTTGAGCAATCGACTCGAGCTTCATCCACGCGATTTATCGGGAATATACTACATACGGCGTGTCCATGCCTAGCCCTATCGTGCGTTGGCGTTGCGCGGAACATCCCGTGAATCCGTTCAGGCGAAGCGGCGCGGCGACCGATTTTCATTCCATGGATGACGGAAAACGATCGGCGAGCCGTCTTGTCCCGAAAGATCCGCCGCCCCGGAAAGGGTATGCGCGAGGCAGAAAATCTTGTATGTTGGGAGGCAGCAGGAACCCAACCCACCTGCAAAAGGAGAACCCGCAATGATTTTACAGACCACGCTTGCCAAGATCGACGCCAACCGGCAGCGCTATGTCGAAGAACTCCTGGGCTTCCTCAAAATTCCCAGCGTCAGCACTTATACCCACCACGCGTCCGACGTCCGCAGGGCAGCCGAATGGGTGGGCAACCACTTGCAAAGAATCGGCTTCGAAACGAGGATCTACCCGACGGAACGTCATCCGGTGGTTTTCGCGCAACACTGCAACGCTGCCGGGGCCCCCACCCTGCTGGTCTACGGGCACTACGACGTTCAGCCGCCCGAGCCTCTCGACGAGTGGCTTACTCCGCCTTTTTCGCCCTCCATTCGCGACGGCTACGTCTACGCCCGAGGAGCGACCGATGACAAGGGACAGTTCTTCACGTACGTGAAGGCTGTCGAAGCCGTTCTTGCCGTTGCCGGAAATCTTCCCGTCAACGTAAAGTTTTTGGTCGAGGGGGAGGAGGAAATCGGCAGCCCGAGCCTCGGCCGTTTCATGCGCGAGCACAGCCATGAGTTGAAGGCCGACGTGATCACCATCTCCGATTTCTCCCAGTTCAGCCGGGGGGTGCCGGCCATAACCTACGGCCTGAGGGGATTGTCCTACTTTCAGCTCGACCTTCAAGGTCCCCGGTTCGACCTCCATTCGGGTAGCTTCGGCGGCCTCATCCACAATCCCGTCCAGGTCCTGGCCGACATCCTCGCCAGGCTGAAGAGCGCCGACGGGAAGGTGGCCATCCCCGGGTTTTACGACGATGTTCTGGACCTGGAGGAATGGGAAAGAAAGGAGATGGATTCGCTTCACCTGGACGAGTCCGCGTTGAAAGAATACCTGGGGGTTGAAGCATTGACCGGCGAAAAAGGCTACACGCCGATGGAACGCAAGACCGCCCGCCCGACGTTGGATGTGAACGGTATCTGGGGAGGTTTTTCGGGGGAAGGGGCCAAGACCATCATTCCATCGAAGGCAGGGGCCAAGGTGAGCATGCGCCTCGTTCCGGACCAGGACCCGGCCGTCATCAATGCCCGCTTCGAGGAATTCGTTCGCGCCCTGACCCCCCCAGGGGTCAAGATCGACATCACGGAACTCAACGCCGCGGGTCCTCTGCTGGTAACTCGGGACAACCGTGCGGTTCAGGCCGCCGCCCGGGCGATTGACATCGGTTTCGGCAAGCCGCCGGTGTTCATACGGGAGGGAGGTTCGATCCCCATTGTGAATCTCATGAAGGAAGTGCTGACGACCAAGAACATCCTCATGCTGGGCTGGGGCAGTCCCGATGACGGCGCTCATTCCCCCAATGAACGCTTCCACCTGGATGATTTTCACCGGGGTATCCGCTCCGCCGCGGCCTTGCTGTTTGAAATCGCGGAGAGCCGCAGCACGCGCCCGGAATAACGGAATTCCCGTCGCGCGCCGGTCCGGGTCGGGTACTCTCACCGGACGAAGGCGTCCCGGCTGAGGAGAAGACGAACGGCGACTGGCGGAAACAAGAGGCGGCGCCTTTGGAGCGCCGCCTCTTTCATCCGTTCCGATTCGATCTAGCCGAGATAGAACCCGGTGGGATCGATTCCGCGCAGAATGGTCAGTTCCTGCTCCGTGGGCGGCTCGGTTTCCTTGACGTTCGATGCGACATTGAGATCGAACGAGCAGTTCGCCCTCACCTTGTCCACCGTCTGGCCGGGGAAGTACTCGGCCAGGTACATTTCCCGGGTCGACTCATCGAACTTGTAGACACCCATGGTGCTCACCACGACGCTGGGCCCGCCGCCGATCATGCCCAGTTTCTTTCGGGCGCCCGGGCCGTCGAGGTAGCCGGGAGTGGTCAGGTAGTCCACCTTCTCCACGAATTTCTTGGGATCCTGCGGCATGATGGCAAGGACCCTCTTCCCGGAGGTGGCCATGTCGTTGGCGCCGCCGCTGCCGGCAAAATACGTGAATGAATCGGGTTTCGACCAGTCACCGACACCGGTGGAGTTGATGTTGCCATGCTTGTCGATCTGGGCGCCGCCGATGAAGGCGACGTCGACTTCGCCGCGCTGCAGGGCGGCCATGGTGGCGAGCATCCCGAACGTGGCGTCGCCGTTGCAGAACAGGGCCGGGTCGTCGACCGTGATGGCGAGTCCCGGAGGGGCGGTGGCGCGGATGGAACCGCCCTCGGTGAAAAGAATCATATTCTGAGCGTGGGTGATCATGGCGAAGCCGACGACCACAAGCGGCAGTCCGACCCCCGCAAACACGACTTCTCCATCGTTGATTTCCTTGGCGCAGCGAACGACCATCAACTCAGTCAACTTGAAATTACTAGCCATCGTTACCTCCTTTATGCTTGATTTTCGGCTGTCCACTAAGCCTTGATGTGTTCGTCGGTGTACTGCGGCACACCCTTCCAGACGGCGGGATCGTGGTAGCCGTAGTCGACCTTCATCTTCGGCTCGAAACCGAGCACCGGTTTCAGGCGGTCGAGGCCTTGCTGGCCAAACTTCGAAATGTACTTCTTGACGTATGCCGCATGGTCCTCACAGTCGTAAATCCATTCCTTCATGAAGGTGGGAAGAAGTTCGGCGCTCCGCTCGTACTTGCCCTGGTACTGGGAGAATCGGATGTCCAGACCGTAGTAGCCGCGGCATGCGGACGGATGAGCGCCCCACGGGCAATGTACGACGGCCAGGGTCTTGAAGTACGGAACCAGGGTCCGGTCCGGGTCGCTCCTCACTTCTTCGGGTTCGATGACTTCTTCGGCGGTAACGATGACGCCCCGCTTGGTCCCCATCGTGCCGAATTCATCCGTAACGCCACGGGTGCCCCAGGTCACCACGTTGCCAAGGCGGTCGACCTTCTGCGCGTGGATGATCGCCACATCCGCCCTCCACGCACGAACCACCGTGATTTTAGAGCCGGTGAAGGGATCCTCTACGACTTTGGCGTCGGTGGTGTTGTGCTTGATCATGTCGGTGCCGATATTGCCGCGGACGGGAATGAAAGGAATGCCTAAGAAACCGGCGATCAATGCGCTTGTGGCACCGAAATTGGAGAGATCGAACCGCTTGAGCTGTCCGGACTGAAAAGCTCGCCGAATCGCGTATGGAGCCTTTACGTACCAGTTCATGGCCCATGCGAGGTGCATTTCATCCACGCATCCTGCGGCCACGAGAAGATCCAGGCCACCAACATCCGTGGATGCATTGATGATGTTGAGTTTCTTCTTCTTTTGCCTGATGATTTCGTGGGTCAGAGCCATGGGGACGTGGATCTGGAAGCCACCGTAGTAAACAGTATCGCCATCGTTTACGTACTTTGATACTGCCTCCTTGAGCGTCATCCTTTTGTCGCGAACTGCTGCCATTTTACCCTCCTGTGTCATGGGATATGAATGCAACCATTACCAAGAAGTCCAAAGTGTTGTGGCTCACCTCCTTGCTAGGGTTCTACAAACCCTCTCTTAATCCGTTCTTCGTAGCATTTGCGGCACAGATAGTAGACACGCACATTTCCGCACCCGGTACCGTAGAGCTGCAGCAAAAACATACACTTGGGACAACTCTGGAGCATGCAGCGGTCTTCGCACAGAGCAAAATTCTCCTCCGGCAAACCGCATTCGTCGCAACAACGGTCGTTAGAATCCATTTTCCCAACCGCAAACAAGGTGCTCGGGTCCCGCCCCCGGAACGAGCCTGGACTCGCTCCGCGCCCTCGCGGGATCTGTTTCAGGTGAGTCAGCCCGAATGGGCTCTAGCAGTCGAAACGAACCGGGGACACGCGCTGGAAACCAATGATACCAACAGGGGGTGGATGTGTGTGAACGATGCCGCGCGCGGTGCATGAGGAGAAAGGGAAACTGCGCTTCGAGAAGAGATGAGCGTCCGTCGGAAAATGATCACAATGGCCAGACAAAGCAACTTCTTGTGATTCCCCGCACGCAATTATTCTTCGTTTGGGCTTTCAATGTCAAGTATTAAATGAACCTTATCGTAATTCGAGTTCACCGGTAACATGGCCTCTCCATTCAATCTGAGTTGGCACGGCCATGATCCGGCCCGTCCCTTAAAGTATAACTATTTAATATCATTATTTGTTTAGCTTTCATAACGAGCGCCCGCCATCTTCTCCCGCCCCCCCGGCCGCACGCAGTGAGCTCGACCCGGGGGTGCGCGGTCGACGCGCCGGGCTGACTCAAGGCAAGCCCGGGAGGACGCAAAACGGCGCCCGACGTTCTGGTGAGCTGTTCAGCAGTTTGTCAACCATTGGGAGTCCAGTTAGCGTTCCTGTTTCAACTCGTACAAAATAAGTTTAGTCTTGTCAAAAGCGGTCACTAATAGTACACATGCGCGCACACGCATGACCGTCAACGACAAGTACTGATCTGCCGTTCCTAAAGAAAGACGGATGTCGTTTTGAAGTCGTGGACGCGTTGTATTGTGAAATCTCGCACGAATGTATGCGTTGGGGTCCGGGTACAATCCGGGGCGGCAGGTGGACACTGGAGGGCAACAGCGTTGGTTCCAACGGAGAGAACAACATGATGAGCAGCAGGTCCAAGCGAATCACACTCAAGGAAGCGGCGGAGATCGTCCGTGACGGAACCCTCTTGACGTTTTCCGGCTTCACGATCTGGCGGCGGCCGTGCGCTCTGGTCTTCGAGCTGATCCGTCAGAAGAGGAGGAACCTCCACCTTGTGGAAGTGAACGGCGGGCCTCACTCCGAATTTCTCATCGGCGCCGGGTGCGTCGACGTTTGGGAATCCTGCTGGATCGGACATGAACTGTACGGCAAGTTCGGTGCCAATCTTTCGCGAAAGGTCAAGAACAAGGAAATCATCTGCGAAGACTACAGCCACGCGGAGATGGGATTCCGGTTCCTGGCCGCCGCCTCCGGCATGCCGTTCCTGCCCACTCAGACCTCACTCGGTACGGATATCCACAACCCCGAGTACGACATGCTGGGCAGGGCCGGATTGCGGGACGGAAAGAACCCCAGGATCGCGAGGAAGAAATACGAGACCATGAAGGATCCGTTCTTCGGAGACGGCGAGCAGGTGCTGGTGCCCGCGGCTCGAGTCGAAGTGGCCGTGCTTTCCGTCCAGCAGGTCGGGGAGGAGGGCACGGTGCGCATCGGTGGGCAGTTCTTCACCGATCCGGAGATCTGCCGCGCCGCCGACACCACCATCGTTGTCGCCGAGGAAATCGTTCCCGAGGAGACTTTGCGCCGGGAACCGCGTTTGAACGACATTCCCGGATTCCAGGTCGACCATATCGTTGAATGCGCGTACGGGGCACACCCGACGGGGATGTTCGGCCACTACGACGTGGACGGTGACTTCATTCGGAACTTCTATATGCAGACCCGCACGCAGGAAGGGTTCGATGAATTTGCCAGGGAGTGGATTTTCGGCCTGGATCACGATGCCTATCTGTCCAAGCTCGGCGTCGGCCGATTGCTCAACCTCCAGGCGAACAGGGCCTTGAACTTCAGCACCCGGGTGAAGAGAGGACACAAGTAAATGGAACGACATGCGTACGCCAAGGCGGGCGAATACACTCTGGCCGACCTGATGACCGTTGCGGCCGGTCGGGAGGTGATGGACAACGAGGTGGTGTTCGCCGGGACGGGCATGCCGATGATCGCGATCATGCTTGCCCAGAAAACGCACGCCCCCAATTTGAAGCTGATCTTCGAAGCGGGCACGTTCGACGGTCGCTCGAGCTTCACTCCGACCTCGGTGGGCGATCCCCGCTGCGAAGGAGGAGCGTCCCGGGCTTCGGGCCTGTGTGAAGCCTTCGCCATCGCCCAGCGCGGCTATGTGGACCTCGGGTTCCTGGGCGGCTCGGAAGTGGACGAATATGGAAATGTCAACACCACGGTCATCGGCGATTATCTCAATCCCGACCTCCGCCTGACCGGGAGCGGCGGCAATCCCGACATCAATTCGTTCGCCAGGCGGACGGTTTTCATCATGGTCCACGAAGCACGCCGTTTCACCAGGAACGTGAGCTACATCACCAGCCCGGGGTGGCGGGTGAAGAAGTGGCCTTCCGGCGAATGGGTTCACCGCAGGGAACTTTACGGGCGTGCTTTTCGCGGTGGTCCTTCCGCCGTGATCAGCACGGCGGGTGTGTTCCGTTTCGACGACGTGACCGGCAGGATGTACCTGGACAGCTATCATCCGGGCAAAACCCCCGAGGAGATCCGAGGGCTTTGCCAGTTCGACCTGGATGTTTCCAGGACTTCCGGAGAAACCGCGCCGCCCACCTATGAGGAGCTGCACATCATCCATGAAGTCCTCGACCGTGAGGAGATCTTCCTGCCGAAACCCAAGAGGCCCTGATGCTATTTTCTTTACTTCGCGCTCACTGCTGGGGCAGAATATAAACTTTGGATGAACGCCATGCCCCGGAACCACAAGACCTTGCCGACCGGCAGGGTTTTGTGGTTCTTGAGGGTACGGAGAACGGCGGTTCCTTCCGCCGCGAATCGGGCAACGGGTGCCGTGAAGTTTCACGGTGCCCGGGGAGTGGGCGATGAAACCCCGAAAGAAACGGATTCTGATCGTTCTGGACGGCTCCGAACAGGCCTTCGAGGCAGTCAATTACATCAGCAAGGCGGTTACCCTCTGGCAATCCGAACTGGTGCTCCGTCACGTCATGGACATCGTTCCCGATACCTTCTGGGACTGGGAAAAAGAGCCCCTGGGCCCTCAATACGTCGCCTTTCTCCGTGACTGGGAGAGCCAGAAAGAAAAAGAGGTGCGCACATTCATGGACCGGGCGCGCCAGGTTCTGCTCGACGACGGCCTCTCCGAAGACGCGGTGACAGTTACCGTTGCCAGGCGCACGGGGGGCATCGCCCGCGACATTCTCAACGAAGCGCAGCGGGGATACGATGCCGTGGCTTTCGGCCGCAGGGGCCGGGGGGCGATCGAAGATGCCGTCCTCGGCAGCGTGGCCAACAAGATACTGCTCAACCTCGCCGATGTGCCCGTGTGCCTGGTCGGCGGCAGGCCGAAGCTCGGCAAGGTTCTCGTCGGCCTGGACAGCTCCCCGTGGGGTCTTAAAGTCGCCGACTTCGTCGGCACGATGCTGGCCTCCAAGAACCCCGTCATTACGCTGGCCAATGTGTTGAGGCTCCCCTACGAGGGGATCGAGCGAAGCATTACGGACGAACAGATCCAGAGGCTCCTGGAGAAATCCCAGAAAGGCATCCAGTCCACATTCCGCAAGGCCGCCAAGTCCCTGACGGCTGCCGGAGCCGACGCCGACCGAATCTTCACAAAGGTGATCAGCGGCGGGAGCCGGGCCATCGCTCTCCTCGACGAAGCCAAGCATGGACGCTACGGAACCATCGTGGTCGGCAGAAGGGGCATGTCCAACGTGGCGGATTTCAAGATGGGCCGGGTGGTCACCAAGCTCATCCAGGTGTCCAGGGAATTTGCCGTTTGGATCGTCAATTGACGGGGAGGATGGACACGCGCGACCTCGCGGCCACGCCGTGCCGTGCCCCGCAAGCGCCCGGGTTCAAGGCCGACTCGGCGCCCCCCGCTCTTCCTGAACCCGGGCTCGACGATTCCGTGTTTCGCCGCGGGCAACCCAGCCGAGGGGCTCTGTGCCCATGGGAGTTCACTCTTGATGTTTTCGTGAAAACATGGTATTGGGTTTTGTTCGTCGACCTTGTCAAATGGTGGGTGTAGCTCAATGGTTAGAGCACTGGGTTGTGGCCCCAGAGGCTGCCGGTTCGAGTCCGGTCACTCACCCCATTGAAAGGCGATATCAGAAGCCGATTTGCAGAAATTGCGGATCGGCGTTTTCATTTCTTCCTGCCCTGCCGGTCAAGGGTCCTGCCGGGAACTCCCCACCCGTCGCCCGGCGGGCAGTTCCGCGTCGATCGATCATCTACTTCACCCGTCAGGCCGTTTTGACTGTTTCGCCGGTTGCCGCGTCGTGATCGAAGGCCTTGTCGATCATAGCGCGAGCGGCCTTCATGTGCCCGTGGAGAGCGGCCTGCGTTCAAGACGGCATCATCCGGCGGGAGGACACGAAGCCCTTCACTGCAATTGCGCGGCTCGTGCATGGGATGGAAATGAGATTCAGCCCGCAACTCACAGGCCGTGGGCTCATCCCCCCCGCCCGACTCGCCCTCCCCCGATCCCTTGTTCCGCAATCACGAACGCCAATGCGCTGCCTTCAGCGCTGCGTTTTCTTTCCGTCATTCCCCGGGTGCCAGGGCACCTGCACCAAGTCCGGGAGAACGATATCCTGTCGCTTGGAGACCTCCCTCATGACGGGATCACCACGGTGGAGATGGTCGTGAAACCCACGGCCACGGGCAAAGTATCCAACAAGGCGAACGTGAAGGCAACCCAGGCCCATCCGGACATGGCGAACAACAAAAGAACCGTTGCCACTTCCGTTGTTCCTTAGTCGAAGCTCAGGCCGGGGTTGTCCCTTGAGCACCCGATCGTGCCACGGATTCCTACGGTAAGAAGGCAACCCTGGGCGCAAAAAGCAGAACCCCCCTTCCGGCATCGGAGAGAGGGTCCGTTGGCCCTGCGGCATCTGCGGCGCTCATGGATGCATCTGGGAATGGGCGGCTGCAAGTGCAGGGTGAAGGCTACCTGAGCACGGTCACTGTGCAGGATGCATTGGCGACGACCTTGGTCGCGGTGGTTCCGATCAAGTATCTCTCGAGACCCGTTCTGCCCGTGCTGCCGAGCAAAATATGATCGAACCCGCCTTCCCTCGCCACCTCCAGAATGACATTGGCCGGGACAAGCCCCTTTTCCATAAGGGTCGTCACCTTGATGCCCTTTTCATCAAAGAGGGCTTTGGCCTTCTCGAGCGCAGCGCGGGAATCGGCATCCAGAGCTTCCTGGACATCGAGAGGCACATCCTCAACCTCGCTCCTGAGGAAATACCCGACCGCCAGCAAAGTGACGTCGGCGCCTTCCTTTTCGGCCATTTCGAGTGATTTCCGCACGGCCTTCATTGCTCTTTCCGATCCGTCCGTCGCCACCAGCACTTTCATAAGTCCCTCCTTTCGTGTTCGGTCAACGGTACTGATCCATATTTACGGAGATACATCAATCGTCTTCGGAGTCGGGTCCGGATTCACCACGCTTGAGTTTGTGGGGTCGCGAAGGGCGCCGAAGCCGGGTCGGCCTCCCCGAAGACGCTCCCAACGGTATCTCCCGGCATTGATGATGGTCGAGCTGGAGAAGGAGTTGTTGACTCAAGATGCGCGATGGGAAGTTCGGCGGTCGTATTCTCATCTATACGATAGGTATCCGCGGCCCGCTCTTCAATGACGATCGACCCACCCATCGGGAACTCCCCACGATCCTTCGGTTCGGGATGCTTCGGATGTTCCCCGGATACTGACCATAGGCAATGTCGACCGATGCTCCGGCAGTTTGAAAACCAGCTTGCATTTCTGCATCCTGTTATAATTATTAGGATAATATTCGCGCCTGTCAAGCTTGCCTCGAAATTTGCCGTTGGGGTTGACTGTGTTTTGCAGAATTGTTAACTTTTTTGAAATCGTAAAGGGGAGTAGCAACCGGCCGCCCGTCGGCCGGCCCGCATTCCGTCAAGACGGTGGCAGTCCCACCCGGGAGCGGCTCCAGGCACATCTGTTGGAATTGCAAGACCTTTACTCACAGCATTGGGGATTATGCCGCGGGTAAAGGTTTTTTTTGCCCCGGCGACAACACTCAAGGAGGCAACATGATCGACCTGGGTTGGCTGGGGCAAATCGCGTTTTCCTGGGAATTTTTCGTGGCGGTGATGAGCATCGTTCTGATCGATCTGGTTCTGGCCGGCGACAACGCCGTGGTCATCGCCATGGCGGTGAAGAATTTGCAGGGCCGGGAGCGCCGAATGGGGATCATCCTGGGCGCCGGCGGCGCGGTGATCATCCGGGTGATCTGCACCTTTCTGGTGGCACAGCTTCTCAACATGTCTTTCGTCAAACTGATCGGCGGGGCGGTGATTATCTGGATTGCCGTCAAGCTGCTCACCGAAGGCACAAAGGAAGAATGCCACGACAAGGAGTGCAGCAGCGTGTTGCAGGCACTCTGGATCATCATCGTGGCGGATCTCAGCATGGGCATCGACAACATGCTCGCCGTAGGCGCCGCGAGCCACGGCAACCTGTTCCTGCTGCTTTTCGGGCTGCTCCTTTCCATCCCGATGGTGGTGTTCCTGAGCAGTTGGCTTTCCACGCTCATGGACCGCTACCCGGTCATCCTCTGGGTCGGCGCGGGAGTGCTCGGCAAGGTCGGCGGCGAAATGATGATCACCGACCCATGGGTGCATGGGCTGCTCAATCCGTCCAAGTGGACCGAGTATGCCGCCATGGCTTTTTTCGTCGTCTTCGTGTGTGCTTTGAGCAAATGGCTGATCGACAGGAGAAAGCGTCAGACCGACTCCGAACCCGTTAGAGTCGTTCCAGCGGCGATTGCCCCTTCGGATCCCGAAGCCGCCTGATCCGGCAGGTGGTGAGAGTGGGGTTGCCCATCGCCTCATTTTTTCTTTTCATCGCTACCACGCAATGGACGGGGCGTCTGTTGCGGTTCCGGCGGAATGTGGCCCCTGCTGCAATGAGGTCGATCTTCGCAGTGGATGACCGCTCCAACCGGGCGACATTCCACGCCTTGCTCACGCCTGCAGACGCAAGAACGGGCGCTGTTTGCGCATGGTCGGGAAGACCGTGCGCTCGAGGCCTGGCTCGCCGATTCTATCAGGACCATTGAGAATAAGGAGAAAACCATGACAAAGGAAAAGATTCGCCACCGAAGCCTTCGGGCTGCATTTGGGGCCGTTTTGGCACTGATCCTCCTGTCGCCTGCCGCGGCGTTTTGCGATGATCAGGTCTGGACTACCGTGGCATCCGCGGGAACCGTGGACGAAAGGGATCTCGGCAGGGTCTCCTTCAACGGCCCACTCGCAACAGTAAAGTCCGCCGCGCCATCCAGCGTGGTCATCCGCTACAATGTGGTCGCCCTGGATGATCTGTCCGACGACGACGACTGTCTCAGAATGTCGGTGCGTTTCCGCGACAACGGCGCTGCATCGCGGGTCGTGGTGCGGCTCAAGCGATTCAGCCTGAGTTCCGGAACGACTTCGACTTTGTTGACAATGGACAGCGACAGATATAACTCAAACGTCGGCTTCCAGACCCGGACAGTGGGCAGATGCGCATCGACGCTGGATTTCGAGGCCAATGCGTACTTCATCGAAGCAGAATTGACCAGATCGGCAGCCGCCGGCACTCCGGCCCTCGCCGCAATCAAAATCTATTCCACGGATGATTAGATCCGCGAAATGTCGTTCAGTGGCGGGGTATTCTGATATTGCAGCAGGGCAAACCTCCCGGCACGGATTCCGCGCGCTCGAAAGCGTCCGTGTCGGAGGGGCACCCCAAAATGCATGTGAATAAAAGGACTTGCGCCGACAACGCCGTCGATTCAACCCGCAGAGATCAGCATGGGCACATGGTTCGGAGAGATGAAAACCTCCCCTGCCCCGCTTTGACACTTATACCAGATTATAGTGAAACTTGTATAATCTTGAACGCACTTTCGGTATTACAGGAGCCGATTTGCTTATTGCCTCAAAAAATATTACTATTTGCTCGTATTGGATTTTATATTTTTGATCCACTTAAAAGTCTGAATCAATCCATCCTTAAATGTTGTTGTCGGAACCCATCCTGTTCGATTGCGAATCTTGTCGAATGATAATGTTATGTTTGAAACGTCATGGGTTCGTTTAGCAACAAATTCTATGTTTGGACATTTTCCACATATGTTTGAGATATTGTCTATTATACTAAGCAAACTTCTACCAATTCCACTGGATATGTTATATATGGATTTGTCAAACCCGGATTCAATGAGTGAAACGACCGCTCCGGCCAGATCTTCAACATAAAGGTAGTCCTTGGTCCCTTTCCCATCGCCCCAGATTGAAATTGTCTCATCGTCGAGGATCTTCCGAAAAAAAATCGGAATCACGCCTTGTTCACCCATGTAATTCTGGCGCGGACCAAATGGATTGGATGGACGAACGATTATATATTCAAGCCCATACAGATAACTGAACATGTACAGGTACTTCTCCATCATCAACTTGGCCACCCCGTAAGGGGAAATCGGCTTTGCTCTGGCCTCCTCGAACACCGGCAGAGACTCCGGGTTCCCATAGACGGCGCCTCCGGATGAGAAGTAGACGATCTTTCCAATGGCCTTGTGCTTGAAGCAGTTGATCATGTTCACAAATGCCCCGACACTGGCCAGGACTTCTTCCTCGGGATGATTCAGCGAAGTGGACGGAACGGTACTGTGTGCGAGATGGATGAGGATGTCACAACCCTCGACGGCTTCACGCAGAGTGAAAAGGTCCGCGAAGCTTCCCGTGACATACTCCACTCCGGGAACGGCTTTGCGAAAAATCTCGGGATTTCGATCGAGAACGCGGACGGAATAGCCTTTGCGCAACAGTTCATCGATCAGATGCGATCCGATGAACCCATTCCCACCCACCAACAGCACGCGCGATGCTTTCTGTCTCATGCCTTGGAAACCTTCATCACAACATACTCCGAACGGAAAGCCCGAGCCGGAACAATTCCTTAAATCGATCGTCGACGAGTCCCGAAACCGAAAATGACTGACGGGACATGCTTCAGGTGTATCGAATCATCAAGTATCTTGGTGAAAAATGCAAGAGGAGGGGTAAGAGACTCATTTCGAACGATGAGCGTCATCTTGTGAACCCTCTTTCCCGGATTTGCGCCAACAGCGGACACGATACATCCCGAATGCGCGCAACCCACTTCGGTATAACTGCCTCGAACCCCCTTTGCTCTCACATAAAACGGCCCGGATGAAGACTTGCCCGACGGGCATCGAAACAGTCCGCAGGCAGGCAAGGAGCCTCAAGAAGACGATCTTCAGAAGATAACGGCATGCCTCTTCATTTCATCCGTTCGTGAAACACCTCGCACGTATGCGTTCGATCTCTGCATTTTGGCCGGTGCGCAATCCCGCTCATGTTTTATAATGGTATCGAGGGCTCGGTGAATCCCGTTTCACTTGGAGGCGCCCCCCCGTCGGACGAGACCGGTTGTCGCTTCCTTTTTCCAGGAAAGGTGGTTTTCGTCGACTATGGTATCCTTCTCTCTGCAAAGCAACTGGCCTCCCACCGGGGACCAACCCGAAGCGATCGACAGGCTCGTGTCGTCCATCGAAACGGGCGTGAGGGAACAGACCCTGCTCGGTGTCACCGGTTCGGGAAAGACCTTTACCATGGCGCACGTCATTCAGAGAGTGCGCAAACCCACCCTGGTGGTCGCTCCGAACAAGACGCTGGCCGCTCAACTTTACGGGGAATTCAAGGCGTTTTTCCCGGACAACGCCGTCGAGTATTTCGTCTCCTATTATGACTACTACCAGCCGGAAGCCTACGTGCCGCAGACCGACACCTATATTGCCAAGGATTCCTCCATCAACGAGACGATCGACAAAATGCGCCATTCGGCCACGCGGTCTCTGCTGGAACGCAGGGACGTGATCATCGTGGCCAGCGTTTCCTGCATCTACGGCCTGGGATCGCCGGAAACCTACCAGGACATGCAGCTGCAGCTGAAAACCAACCTGCAGATTTCGCGTGAACAGGTGCTGCGCAAGCTCGTTGAGATCCAGTACGAACGCAACGACGACGACTTTCATCGAGGAACGTTTCGGGCCAGGGGCGACGTGGTCGAAGTCTTCCCCGCCTACGAAGAAGACCGCGCGCTGCGGATCGAGTTTTTCGGCGACGAGGTCGACAGCATCAAGGAAATCGATCCACTGACCGGCAAAACCGTTCGTTTCTTGCAGCGTGCGGACATCTACCCCGGGACTCACTATGTGACGAGCCGCGACAACCTGGAGAGAGCCGTAAAGGCCATACAGTTCGAGCTGTCCGAACGACTCGAGGAGTTTCACAGGGAAGGCGGGCTGGTGGAGGCTCAGCGACTGGAGGAGCGCACGCGGCTCGATCTGGAGATGCTGCTCGAGCTCGGTTACTGCAACGGCATCGAGAACTACTCGAGGCACCTCGACGGACGAAAGGCGGGATCGGCGCCCGCGACGCTGGTCGACTACTTCCCGGACGATTGGCTCCTGTTCATCGATGAAAGCCACATTGCCGTCCCCCAGATTCGGGGCATGTACCGGGGGGATCGCGCCCGAAAGGAGACTTTGGTCCGTTACGGGTTCCGCCTGCCTTCGGCGCTGGACAACCGCCCCCTCTCCTTCCATGAATTCGAAAAGAAGCTTCGACAGGCGGTTTACGTGTCGGCCACTCCGGGTCCCTACGAACTGATGAAGGCCGGTTCTCACGTGGTTGAACAGATCATCAGGCCGACCGGCCTGGTCGACCCCCGCATCGAGGTGCGACCGGCTGATCACCAGGTGGATGACCTGGTCGGGCAGATCCGCAGGCAGGTGGAAGCCGGCCGCCGGGTTCTGGTGACCACCCTGACCAAGCGCATGGCCGAGGATCTCACGGAATACCTCGCCGAGCTCAATATCAGGGTCCGGTACATGCATTCCGACATCAATACCGTGGAACGCATCGAACTGGTGCGGGACCTCAGGCTTGGGGAATACGACGTACTGGTGGGCATCAATCTTCTTCGGGAAGGGCTGGACATTCCCGAGGTTTCCCTGGTGGCGATCCTCGATGCGGACAACGAAGGGTTTCTCCGGTCGGAACGTTCGCTCATTCAGACCTGCGGGAGAGCGGCGCGCAACGTGAACGGCAGCGTGATCCTTTACGCGAACCGCGTCACCGACTCCATGCGCCGGGCGATTGAGGAGACCGAAAGGCGACGCAAGATCCAGAGCGAATACAACCTGGCCCACGGAATCACGCCCCGCACCGTCGAAAAGGATATTACCGACATCCTTTCCGACTACAGGGATCGGGACGCTCCCACCCTGCCGGATTTTGCATCGGAAGCCCGGGCCGAATTCGAAAGCGCTCCTGCGGGCTCCCCCGACGAACGCATCCGCCAACTCGAAAAGGCGATGAAAGAAGCCGCCGCGGAACTGGAATTCGAACGGGCGGCGCACCTGCGCGATCGCATCAAGTTCCTGCGCCGCCAGCAATTGCTGGTGCAGTGACGGGTGCATTCCCGGTCATGCATCGTCCTGCGGCAGAGGCGTCAACAAAGGATCGGCCCGAAGTTTTCCTCGTATCTCGAACAAAAGGCGTTCCAGTCGAGGAGGTGCTCCTGCGTACCGTAGTGCTCCACGGCATGGGATGCGGCCACGACCCCCATCTGACAGCAGACGTCCCAGGGCATCCCCATGGCATGGCCTTTGAGCAGCCCTCCCCTGAAGGCATCGCCGGCGCCCGTGGGATCGAGAACGTTCTTGACGGAAACCGCGGGAACGAGGATCTTTTCCCCTTTCAAATCCAGGACGGCGCCTTCAGGCCCCCGGGTGGTGATCACGACCTCGACCTGCCCGTACAGATCGTCCAGGGTCCACTTCGCAATCTGCAGAAAAAGCGACAGCTCGTAGTCGTTGGACGTGAAGCACAGCGCTCCCGAAACAGCCTGCCGGATTTCGTCGCGGGTCCAGATGTTCAGGCTCTGGCCGGGATCGAAAAAAAACGCCACGCCGGCCTGCCGGGCTCTGTCGGCGAAAGACATCATATCCGTCTTGTTGCCGGGGCCGATGAACACCACCGCGTTCGACGACCCCGAGTTCAATGGCGGCAGATCGGCCTCGAAGGCCATCGCACCGGGATTGAACGCAGTGATTTGATTGTCGTCGAGATCGGTCGTGATATAGGCGCCCGCCGTCAGCACATCGGGGATCTTCTTGATCCAGCCGGTGGGGAGCTTGTTTTGGTTCAGCCATTGTTCGTAGCGGTCAAAATCCTTTCCGGAAGTTGCCACGATATACGGACTCTCGCCAAGCGCCGCCAGCGTGTAGGCGATGTTGCCCGCCGTGCCCCCGAATTTCTCCACCAGCCCGTTGATGTTGAAACAGACGTTCAAGACATGGATCTTGTCCGGCAAAATGTGATCGGCAAAGTGGCCCGGAAAATCCATGATCCTGTCGTATGCCAATGAACCGGATATAAAAATATCCATTAACTCTTCCCTCCTAATGTTGTACGATGATTTTGCCGATTAGTGTTTAACCTCTATACTAAAAATGGCAATCAGGGGTAAAGCTAAAAGAGGAAGGGGACGATGAAGGCTAAAAACGTTAGGTGGTTTTTCCGTGTTCTTGTCGTTTGTGCGCTCGTCCATCTGGGAGTGAGCACTGCGCCGGCGTGGGGTGGGATCATGCGGATCACCATGACCGACGGCACGTCCGTGGACGTTCCTTACTATTGGGAATTCAAGAACGAAATCAAGTTTGACATTGCCGGCGGCGTTGCTGGAGTCCCCAAGTCACAGGTGGCCTCCATTCAGGAGATCCTGGAAGCAAAGGAATTCGATCCCGAAGTGCTTTTCATGGCACCGGAAGACGCATCCAGGACCGACCAGAAAGTTCTGCTGAAGCAACTCCTCGAGACCAGTCTCCCGGCGGCCAAGTGCGAGGAGAATCCCCCGGAGGAAAACATGAGGCTCCTCAGGGAGTCGGCCGCCGAATCGAAAAAAGCCTCTCGCCAGGGCAAAGGAGAACTGGTTCACGGACAACGGTACACCGTCGAGAAGAACTTTTCCACGGTGTGCAACGAACCCGGCGGAACCATGCTGGTCGTGCAGAACATCGTGAGCAGCCGGGTGGATTTGAAAGACCGCGCCTTCACCCTCACACTCTTCGACTCCGAGGGGAAAGTCCTGGAGAAGAAGCCCTGCGAGCTGCATGAGCTCAAGGTCGATCGGGACACGCTCAAGCAGCTCAACATGAAGGGACGGCTCTACCTGGTCAAGGCGAGCGTCAAACCCGATACGAAGATCAAGCGTTACGAAATCACCTCGGCGAAGCGCTAGCACCCGTTCCGTTCGGCGGGGCGGAGCGTTGCCAGGGTTGCGCCCCACCCGCCGCCCGGACCGTCGGCTTCCCGGAAAGACAAAACCAGGGGGTGTCTTCGGAGGATGGATTGAACCATCGCCCGAAGCGCCCCCGTTCCTTTTCCGTGAATGATCCTCACTTGTTCGAACCCTTTTTCCCGTGCCGCTTCGAGGTAGTCGTCCAGGAGGTCCCGGATGTCGGCGGGTCTGTAGGTGTGCAAATCAATGGAATCCTCAACGGGAACCACCACCGGGGATTCCAAGTCCGGTTCCATTCCGGCATGCCGCCGCCCGGCTCCATCCCGGCTCCCGACAGTCCCCGCCTTCACGTCTTCGCGCCCGGCAAGGCAGTCCAGTATCAAACCGACGCAGACGTCTGCGCCGTCCAGACGCATGGAAACCGTGCGCGGCGGCATCCCTTCGATCTGTTCCACGGTGGATTCCCATGCGCCCCGGCAGAAGTCCTCGGAGCTGAGATAAACCGTGTTCAGGTGTCGTTTCATCTCCCGGACAAGAATGTCGTATTCAGGGAACGGGCCCCGGTCGGTGTAGATCATCGGCGTCCCGGTGGCCAGGCAGTCCGATACGATCCCGTACCCGGGTTTGGTGATCACCGCGTCCATTGCCCCCACGACATCGACGTATGAAAGTTCCAGGCCGTCGATGGACCGTCCGTTGGCAAAATCGAAGCGGAGCGGTCGCTTGAATAAGAAAAGCGCGTTGTCCATTCTTTCCAGACGGCGCAGGGCGGACTCATCCAGGTGCAGCTCGGAAAAGGAAATCAGGTAGGCTTTCCGGTTTTTCTCGCAGCCAAGGATCGCCCTGCTTTCGCGCCTCGTGCGGGAGGGCTTTCGGGCGACCAGGGGCACGTCCGTGATCCGGGGACAGGATGAGCAGTCCCCGTGCATGGGGAGGCGAAGCAGCAGGTCGCACAGGCGGTAGCCGCCCCTGCACCACTCGATCAACGGGTCCCAGCGTTCATCCGTGTCTCTGTACGATGCGTATATCCAGTCCCAGGTGAAATTCCCCATTCCGATTCCGGGAATGCCGGCACGATCGGCCGCATAAAACGGAATGAACGCAATATCGGACACCATGACATCGGCTCCGAGCTCCAGGAGAAACCTTTTCTCCTCGTCCACCAGGCGGTCGTGCGACCGCCGCAGCTTCTCGAGAGTCGTTCGAGTGGCGTCCAGATCGAAACGCAGGCTGTCTTTTTGAACCATGCCGATATCGAGTCGTTTTCGCCTCACGGAAGGCAACATCCCGAGATGCTGCTCGATGAGAAAATCGGGAAGATCCGACACGATGGTGAGCCGCACTTCGGGAACCCGCGACATGAAGCGGTGGATCACTTCCAGGGAGCGCACGGCGTGTCCGAACCCATGTGGCGTTATGTACCATGCTATGGTAGGATGATCGTAGTTTTCGCTCATGAGCCGAATTCTCCCGTGTCTGCCGTTCGAGGGTCCTGCCGCTGTCCGGATGTGATGCAAGCTTCATTTCGGCGCATCGAATACTACACGCAATCACCGGCTCCAGGCAATGATGCGATTTGCTCTCAACGGATCGCGCCCAGTCCGAAAGCAACTGTGGCCAACAATCTCAAAATGGTGTAAACCATTAACGACTTTAGAAATTCATGCCGGTTCTCAGGGCGCGATTCCATCGGGAGACACTGCATGAAATCGATGAAGGTCACGTTTCAGCCGGAAGGGACAGCCACTCACGCCGAAATTGGTGAAAGGCTGATCGATGTTGCCTCGTATGCGGGAATAGATGTCAACAATCTGTGCGGCGGTCGGGGCGTCTGCGGGAAATGCCGCGTGAAGGTGCTTCACGGCAGGGTGACGGCGACCGGCAAGTCCATTCATTTCCTGGACCGGAACGAGTTGGAGTCGGGCTTCGTGCTGGCCTGCCAGGCGTCCACGACCGGGGAAGACGTCGAGATATACATTCCTCCGGAGTCGCGAATCGAGGAAGGCCAGATCCTCACCGTCGATCACATCGAAGAAATCGTGCGCTACGAAGTGCCCGCCCCCCTGGAACGTGGGCTCGACGGCCTTCCGGCGACTTCCTTTCTTCGGCCGGTTTGTCAGAAATACTACCTGGAGCTTGCGCGACCGTCGCTTTCCGATAACCTCTCCGACCTGGACCGCATCTATCGCGAGCTGCGCAAGAAAATGCCGGACATTTATATCGAGGCGCATTTCGCCTGCCTTTCCGGACTTGCCGCGCTCTTGCGGGAAAGCGACTGGAAGGTGACCGCCACGGTTCATCTGAGGAACGCGCGGTTCGGACAAATCCGAATGATCGAGAAGGGGAACACCGCCGACGTCAACTACGGGATCGCCGTGGACGTCGGGACCACGACCATCGTCGCGCAGTTGGTGGACCTCAACACAGGGGTCCCCGCGGCGGTGGAAGCAAGCTACAATCGTCAGGCGAGTTATGGCGAGGACGTCCTATCGCGGATGATTTTCGCCTGTGATTTCGGTGGACTGGAACCGTTGAACGAAGCCGTGGTTTCGACCATCAACTCCCTGGTGGATGCTCTTGCGGCCAGGGTCGGCATCAGGGCGCACGACATCCACTGCCTCATGGCGGCCGGGAACCCCACCATGACTCACCTGTTGCTGGGGCTGTATCCCGGCCATATCCGCGTGGAACCGTACATCCCCACGGCCAGCCGTTTCCCCCAGTATCAGACGGCCGAAATCGGCTTGCGTATCAATCCCTCCGGGTTGCTCCACATCATGCCCGGGGTGAGCGGTTACGTGGGGGGCGACATCACGGCGGGGGTGCTCGCCTGCGGCATGAACGAACGATCGGATATCATTCTCCTTATCGACGTCGGCACCAACGGAGAGATTGTTGTCGGCAACAAGGAATGGCTCGCATGCTGTTCGTCCTCCGCCGGTCCGGCATTCGAGGGCGGGGGTATCAAGTGCGGCATGAGGGCCACCCGGGGAGCCATCGACAAAATCAGCCTCCAAGGGGGAACAGTGCAGTACCACTGGATCGGCAACGGAAAGCCGCGAGGGATCTGCGGTTCCGGATTGATCGACGCCGTGGCCGAGCTCCTGCTCGAGGAGATCATCGATCAGAGGGGCAAGTTCGTCGACCTGGATCATGAGCGGATACGCGTGACCGACGAGATACCCGAATTCATCCTCGCACCCGAGGGAGAAACGGAGAACGGTTCCCCCGTGGTTATCTCCGAAGCGGACATCGGCAATCTCATCAAGAGCAAGGGTGCGATTCTCGCGGCGGTGCGGGTGCTTCTCGAAAATGTGAGCCTGTCCTTCGACGACCTGGCCTACATCTATGTGGCAGGGGGATTCGGCGCCTATCTCGATGTCAGGAAGGCGATTCTCATAGGACTTCTGCCCGAAATTCCACGGGAACGGGTCCGATTCATCGGCAACAGCTCCCTCGCGGGAGCACGCCTGGCAATGTTGACCGCGGCGAATTTTCATAAAGCCGAGAGCATCTCGAGCAGAATGACGTACTTTGAGTTGTCGGTACACCCGGCATTCATGAACGAGTTTGTTGCCGCGCTCTTCTTGCCCCATACGCAGATAGAGCTGTTCCCCTTGGCACGCGAAGCACTTGCCGAGCGGCGCACACGCAACGCAGCCCACAGGTCGCGATGAGTCGATCCGGCATCGTTGATGCCGCGCAGTGTCCTGGATTGGAACCGACAGGAGTCACCGGCTGGTGAGTTCAGACACCGTTTTCTTCGACATCGGCAACACCCTGGCTACCGGCCTTGAAATCTCGGCCCGCCGCTTGCTTGCCGCTCGTCTCGGTCTTTCCGAAAAGGAAACGAGACGGGCCGGACGGCTGCTGATGACCTGCCCGGCAACAGAACCGGCGAGCCTGGCGGCCGCCGTCGGCAAGTGCCTTCCCAGCCGCGGAACCGCCGACATCGCGGCTGCGGTGGCCGCGATCTGGGAAGAACAGACCCATTGTATACGCCCGGTTCCCGGAGCGTCGGCTCTGCTCGAAGCTCTGAAAGCGGAAGGCTGCCGCCTCGGGATCGTTTCCAACACATGGCACCCCGCTTTCATCGGCTTCCGCCGGGCATGCCCCTCGATTCTCGACCTCTTCGACAGCGTCACGCTCAGCTACCGCGAGGGGTGCAAGAAACCGTCCGCCGACATCTACCGCAAGGCGCTGGAATCCGTCCGGGCCAACCCCCGCGACTGCTGGATGGTCGGCGATTCATACGAACTGGACGTGGAGCCCGCGCGACGGGCGGGAATGAAGACCGTCTGGGTGCTCAGCCGCCCGGAAAGAGAACTGAGCACCTTGGCGCAAATCATCAACGGCTGTATGGAAAAACCCGATCTAGTCGTAACCGGCCTGGACGACCTGACGGACTTCCGCAGGGAAAAGGTTTTTGCGACATGAAACTGCTGGTGTTGCTTATCCTGGTGTTGTTTGTGGCCGTTCCTCTGGTGTTTTCTTTTCTGACCTACGCTTTCTTCTGGTACGAAACGGCCAACGGTCCTCACCACGCCCGCCTGCGGGAAATTTCGCGCGGAAGAATCGGCCGTTTGCTTCTCAAGGGGATTGCATCGAGTTCCGCCGCCGCTGTTCTCGTTATCCTCCTTTATCCACTGGGGTATATGCAAAGATTCCGCACCGCGGCGCCCGCCCCGGAGTGTCCGTTGCCGCCCGTAATCCTCGTTCACGGGCTCTATCACAATTCCAGCGCCTGGATACCGTACCGGATATGGCTGCGCAGAGCGGGCTTCAGGAATGTTTTTGTTCTGAACTACAACAGCTTCCGCTGTTCTTTTCACGACATCCTGGAGCGGCTCGACAGCCTGGCGCGGGACGTGGCGGGCCGGTTCCAGGGAAAGCCGATCGTGATGATCGGACACAGTCTCGGGGGGCTTGTTTGCCGGGCCTACTCCGAGCGCTACGACGGAGTGTCCGTCGGGGCCGTCGTCACCATCGGCACTCCGCATCACGGATCGAAACTGGCCGTCCTGGGAATCGGCCGGCTGGCGCAGAGTCTCGCTTACCGGGGACCGCTGATTGCGGAGCTGGAATATCAAGGGTCGCACCGCGACATTCCCCGGCTGGCCTTGTACTCGGTGATGGATAACATGGTACTTCCCAATGAGGCCCTCAAACCCTCGAACCCGGAATGGACAATTCAGGAAGTTTCCCCTCTCAGCCACGTCGCATTGCTGTATCACAGGAAAACAGCGCAGAGCCTCATGAAGTTCATCCAGGCACTGCAACCGGTCGATCGGCTCGAACAGAAGTGCACGAAGGATCGCCAAGTCCCCTCCTCTTTCATTTCGTAACACACTCCCCGGTTGTCCTGTTCCCCGCCCGGTATTCTCACGCCCGCCTTGCAGCGCACGCCGATACCGCTTCAAACTCTTTCCGCTGGTACGGCTGGAGTTTTTGTGATATTTGGTGACCTCACACTTTTTGGGATGGGATCGTGGCCTTGAGGGCGAGAGGGCCGGCATGGGCGGGCAGGTTTTCGTTGAATAGACGGGTCCCTCGGGAGCGGACACAACACGTTGCAGGTTTTTTGAGGATCGAAAACGCGGCCTCGGGGAACCTGTACAAAACGGGCGATACGCGGGTTTTGCCCCTTCGAGCATTCTAGAGGTCATTTCAATGGAGACTGGTCAGGAAAAGTCCAAAGAAAAAGAACTCACTCTCTTCGATCTGGTCCTGATTCTCGCAAAACGAAAAAGACTGCTCCTTGTCACCACGTTCCTGTTCACCTTCCTTGTGCTGATCGCATTGCTCATGACGAATCCTGTCTACAAGGGAACAGCCAAGATTCTGATCCCGCAGAGCACCTCCTCTTCCACCATCCTGTCGGACCTGATGGGAGGCGCGGGGGCGAGCTTGGTCGGCGGGATGCTGGGAACAAGCACCTCCGCCAACATGTATCTTGGATTGCTGCAGGCCAGAACGGTTTATGACGCCGTCATCGAAACGCACAAGTTATATGAGCTTTACAAGAATGACCGCCTCCTTGGAAGATGGCGCGACTATAATATGGAGAGCTGCCGCGAGAAGCTGTTCGACAACTTCAAGCCCCAGATCGAACCGGATACCAACATCATCGACATAATCGTGGAAGATGCTGATCCGGAGAGGTGCGCGGCCATGGCCAATACGTTCCTGGACGAGTTGGTCAAGCTCTCTCACAATCTGACCTTGACTGATGCGGGGAAGAGACGCGTTTTCTACGAAGGGCAATTGAAGCAGTCATTTGATCAACTCGCCCAGGCCGAGCAGGCACTCCAGGCGTTCCAGGAGTCTACGGGTGCAATCCAGATAGATGAGCAGGCAAGGGCTATTCTGGGGGCAATCGCCACGCTCCAGGCCCAGGTTTCCGCCAAGGAAGTACAGATAAAGGTCATGAAAACCTACGCCACCGAGAACAACCCCGATCTAAGGCGAGCCTCCGAAGAGTTGGCCGGATTGCAGGATCAGCTGAAGAAGCTCCAAGAACAGGAATATGCCGCCGCCTCCTCGGCGTCCAACCCCTCCATCCCGACCGGGATCATTCCGACCGTTGGTGCCAACTACGCAAGAAAGATGCGGGATTTCAAGTACCGGGAAACACTCTACCTGATGATTCTGAAGATGTATGAACAGGCAAGACTTGACGAGGCGAACGATTCGGTTGTGGTCCAGGTGGTCGATCGTGCCGTCGTCCCGGACAGAAAAGCCAAGCCCAAGATGGGACTGATGCTCGTAGCCGGCTGCGTAGTCGGTTTTATTCTGGCCTTGTTTGTGGCCTTTGCCGTAGAGTACTGCGAGCGCACGATGCGGCTCCCCGGCAATATGCCCAGGGCAGCGGATCTGAAGAGGTATCTCACCAGAATCTAGAATTATTTCCCATACTGCACGGGTGTCCTGAGTCATCAAGCCGTTTACAAAATCGCTTCAGGTTTCGGAGGATCTCGTCAGCGGTTTTGGTCCGGACAAATGGTTTGGGATCCTCATTGCCGATGGCATTTGCCGAGCACTTCCCCGGTTGCCGTGTTCAGAGCGGCAAACAGTGAGGTGGTGCCGTAGCGCCGGTAATCGTGAGTCCGAGGCTCGGCCTGTCCGGGCCTAAGAGGCAGAAGCGGTTGCATCCGGTCAAGCGCCTGTATTTGGCTCTTCTCATCCACGCACAGCACCACGGCTTTGTCCGGCGGGTTCAGGTAGAGACCGACAACCCGCGTTCGCACAGGACCCGGCGCAGGGCCACAATCCAGAAGCTGCACCAACTGAGAAAACGCGAAGGCAGGGTGGTTCTGCGGTATTTGGGCATCCTGACCAGCCGCACCGCCGGGTGATTCACCGAGCCCATATCGGAGTTGTAGTGGCGAACGGGACCAATCTGATCGGCAAGCGCCGCTAGGAGCTTTTCAGACAGATGACCTCCGGCCCGGTTCAAGAAAGCGATCTCCGGAATGACGTCTATCTCCCGAGGATGACAGGAATGAGCCGCTTCAGGTGTTGTTCCTGAGTGAAGTTCTTGTGGTAATGCGCTATCGCATTCTCGCTGAACGTACGGTACATGCCGGGGTCCCGCACGAGGCTGCGAACGTGGGTAGCAATCTGCTCCGGGGCATCCGGCTCCGTGAAGAAACCGTTGTACCCGTCTATGACCAGCTCGGGGATGCCTCGGAACCGCGTGCTGATGACGGGGGTACCGAAAGCCAGGGCCTCGATGATGCTGACGGGCTGCCCCTCCCAGGGATATCTCGTGGGCAGGATGAATACGTGTGCATTCTTCAGGAATTCCTGCTTTTGTTCTCCCCTCACCACGCCGTGGTAAGCCACAGTTCCATCCAGCCCCCATCCGTGGATCAGGTCGAAGAAAAGAGACTTGGCCATTTCAGAAGACAAATCGCTTTCGTTTACCGCGGTGCGCAGGAAGTCACCGCAAAAGTCGCACCGTATGTCCGTCCCGGCTTCCTGTTTCAAGATTCGGCAAGCTTCCAGGGTCTTCAGGTAGCCTTTCGACTCGATCATGTTCGACAAATAGAGCAAGCGCACGGGGCCGTTCGGGGGCAAGGATTTGACAGCCGAACTGTCCGGCCGCAGGCCGATGGGAAGGCAGTTGGGGACCACGCAGACCTTTCCGGCGGCGTCGGACACGAAGTAGAACTGATCCCGCAGAAGCTCCCCTTCCACGACGATCGTGTCCGCCTGTGACAGCGTACGTCGAATGGCACTCTTCATCCATTTCGATTGCGCCTCGTAGAATCCGCGGTAACCACCACCGTGCAGGTGCAAAATCACTGCGCGCCCGAGCAGCCGGCTGGACCAGATCATCAGCGCATCTCGAAGAAATCCGAGGACGGAGGATGCCACCGTGAGGTAAACCCTGGTCACGAAAAAAAGTCTCACCCAAAACTGCAGCAGGACCACCGCCGTGTTCAGAGCGCGAGAGTGATGAAAGGAACCGGATTTGCCTGACGTGCCGACTGCGCTCTTGTCAACCACCTGGTAGTGCAGGTTTCGGTCTGCAAAGCCGGATATAAGAATGTCGAAAGAGACACTCAGTCCCGAGATGTTCTCTCCCGAGCGGTTGCCGACGAGCAGCACGACCTCGTCGGACGGTGCTTTGAGAGCCATGAGGGTTCTCCTGTTCTTCAAAACGTTCGTCCCCGGGTCAATACAGTTTGACCCGGTATTTCCGCTTCAGAGAGAGGTAATAGTCCAGGTCCCGCTCGCTGAAGAGTTCCTTCCATGATCCGCTTTCCCCTTTGCGCGTGAAGAGAAAACCCTCTTTCATCCTCTCGGGTCTTGAAAGCCCGTACTGCTCTTCGATGGACCTGATGCTCTGAAACTTGGATTTTTCAACCGCGTCCTTCACGATCTCGGCATCCATGCGGATTCCCAGGCAATCCAGCAGCCTGCCGAAGCCTTCGAGATCCGCCCTGCGCAGATCTTCGTAGAAAAACAGCTCTGAAGCATGACCATCCCAGGACCGATAATGCTTGAACCATCGCTCCAAACCGTATTCCCTGTCCCGGATGAACGCCGAAAAGTCCCCTGTGAAGCGTGCCGACCTGGCGGACGCTATTTGATGGTAGTAGGACCCCATGACGTCCCGCGGATCCCTCACAATAAGAACGGACCTCATCTTCTTGAAGAGGGGCCAGAAGTTCTGGTGAGTCTTGACGATCCTGGGAATAGATTTGTGCGGCCAGGGAGCCAGCAGATTACTGACGCCAAGCTCGGGCATGGTGTCGTCCAGCACGGTCCAGTCCACAAGCCTGCCCTGCCACTCGCACAAACTGATGAGGTTGCAAAAGAAGAACCGCACCCAGGTATTGCCCGATTTGGGGAACGACGCCAGAAGGACATCGTCACCTCTCAGGCCGAGAACACCTTGACCGTATTTTACTATCCTGCTTATTTTCGGAAGGAGCACCTGATTCATCCTCTCAACAATAGCCCAGCCGCTGCACGAGATCCCCCGTGACATCATAGAACCTGGATTCCACATTCGGTTCAAAGTACTTCTTCCATGAACCTTGCTTTCCGCTGCGGATATGGGATTCCCGATTCTCCACCCCCTGCTCCCGGCCGCTCAGCCGCTTGAAATTGTACGCATCTATCAGCCCGGAAAGCAGGTGGTCCGGGATAGGGATATCCAGGTAATGAAAGAGCTCGACGAACACCTCCAGGCGGTTTGTGGCCAGGTCCTCGTAGCGCACCATCCGCACGTTCGGATCGTTGCCCGCGTTATCCGCCCAGGATCTCATCGCGGAAAACATTCCGAAATCCTCCAGGTGATCGATGGAGTAGAGGATTCCGTCCACCAAGGACAATCCCGCCAGGGTCCGCCTGAGTGCGGGGATTTCCCCGATGGGGATGTGTGAATACCTGGCGGAATGATACCACGAGACGAGCACGTCCCTTGGATCTCGAATCACGTAGAATGCCTTGTGTTTTCCCGATTTCGGTATGTTCCTGTAATTGTGGTAGTCGATGTACAGGGGACTGACGATCGTACGCACGGGAAAAGGTTCGCTGAAGTTGCGTTCCGTCATTCTTCTCGGGTCGTAACCGTCATAGAAGACGCTCTGATATTCGAAGTGCCCGAGTCCCGAGTACCGGTACGTCGTCAGATCCGTCAAGAGGGAGATGATCCACTGGCTCCCGGTCTTGTGAACGCAACAGTGGTAGATATTCACATTGCTCGACTGGTGGAGTACGGCCACTTGAGCCGCGCTCAGTCCGGTGAGAACGGACTTGCCCTGGCTGAAATACTTAATGAGACCCGGTGGAACCAGGGTGCGAAGCCTCGGATGTCTTCGCCTGACCACGGTCAAAAACCGGTTCATGTCCGTCAGCACTTGGACAAGCTTACTCTCATGCTGCATACTTCGTCCTCCTTCTTGAATGATCCGCGGTCCACGATGATGACCAGGCCAAAGGGTCCGGCTGTCTATTTGCGCATGGAACCCTTTCCGCGCCTCCACCCGCGGCCGCTCGCTCAACTTCTGCTCTCGCCATGAGCTTTCCTGGGGAGCCGCCCGATAAAACACAAACCCACTGCAATTGGAATCAGGTCAATTGACGCATCCACCACACACTGACTGGGACTGCCGGATAGCCCCGTCTGAAAGAACAGGTAAAAACAAAAGAGACGTAGAGGACTGCGGCACTCCTGTTATACATCCCGGCAGAGGCCGAAAACTCCGGTATAGAAGCCTCAGGCAATAGCCCAATATGAACATTCCCACGGGAACGCCGAGAGGCCCGAAATTCAAGAACAGCTCGGCGACAATCATGGGCGGGATCGCCGCACCTTCCCCGCCGGGTTCCATTGTCTCGAAGACCTTCTGCCCCATGACCGCGCCGATGAAGACCGGCGGCTTCTCCATCCACATGGTCCTCGGTATCGGCGCAAAAAGCCACGTGAGAAGCGTCACTCCGTGCTGGTAGTCGAATTTGCCCGGCATGGCATCGAGAATGTGGGAGGTCTTGGAAATGGCGAAAAAGCTCATACTGCCGGCCATGGTATCCAGGATCTTTTCCCCCATAAAGTATGACGAGATGTCGTCGACATCGCCCGCACCTTTTCGGTGTCGCAGCAGACCATATACAGGCATTGCAGCGTCACGCCCATGAGGGTGTTCGGCACTGCGAAGCCGTTTGGTTCAAGAGGTCGTACTCCTTGCGGAAAAGAACCGGAATGGTAAGCGCCGGCAATACCGCGACCCCGATACCGAGGACCACGGCCTTCTCGATTCCAACGGCCATGGCGGAAACAGGAACGACGACGGCAAGCGTCAGTCCGAGGCAAAGGCACAGCGCGTGCAGCGAGATCGGCGTCTCGTTCCCTGCCCTATTTTGCACCATGCAATCTGTCGGCATTTGCGCGCCGGCGCTCATACCCGCAATCCCAAAAGAATCATTCCGTCGAACCCATGATCACGCGGCTCTCCACGAATCGAGGCTTCTTCCAACCAGCTTTTCCACATAATCGATGTCATCCGCAAAGCGCTCGATGAACCTGGAGCGCATGGCGGGAGACATCGGCGGATATCGATGAGCCACCATGGTAATCCCGTCAAGCGATCTCCAGGCGTTTCCCAGGAAAGTGCGGAGCCGGCCCGGCAGCCGATCGGATGCTTCAGTATACCTCAGTTTGTTGATCGCTCTTGTCAAAAACCGAAACCTTGGCAGGGTCTGGGGATTGAACGCCTTCCCGATGCCTGCCGGGACGAATCCGGGGTCCACCCCGAGGAATCGGCACACCTTGCGAAAGGTTTCGAGCGGCCGAGCATTCAGATCTTCATACAAGAGGATCAGGATCCGGTCCCTGCCGAACTTCGAGAGATGCCTTTCCAGGTGGACCCTGTAATGGCTCACTCCGATATAGTACTGCAGCAGGGGATCATCCTCTCCTGTTATCTTATGACCGTGCAACTCCTCCCAGCCCAGTTTCTGGTCGTACCAGAAGTGAGAATAGAGTCGCTTCACGGGATCTCTCAGCAGATAGATCATTCGCACATCGGGAATGAATTCCTTGATGAGGTCCGGCGAGTCGGGTGCACTGAAATACTCCGTCGAGGCCTCACCTCTTGCCCGTGCATGAGCAGAGCCGTCAAAGAGGCTCTCATACCATTCCACGCCCTTGTTGAAGTTGACGAAGCGCGCGGGACCCGGCCTTCTTACTCCATTTTCCAATGTGCCGCGCACCCTCGAAAAGAAATGCGGCTCTTTCACGCGAGCCATGAAAATCTCCGGATGTTCATTCAGATATTCCCAAAGCGCCGTCGTCCCGCCCTTGGGAACACCGGCAATGAGGAATGTGGGCAAAAGCATTTGACTCCCTCACGTACAGTCTTGATGCAATCGGAGCAGCTCCGGAATCCGGCGGCGACCGGGATCACGGCAGAGGCTCCTCGCCTGCTTCACTGATCGAAGTTCTTTGAGGTTTCCCGCCGATACCGAAGAATGGCAGGGTCCATATGCCGAGCCTCCGCCATACGAACCACGCCATGATGAGATTCTGCAGGCCGAAGGTGGTGGCGTCCGCAATGGCCGCCCCGGTTACTCCCAGCTCGGGAATGAGGGCGGCGTTCGAGACGATGTTCATGAAGGCACTCAGGGCGGTCACCTTCATGATCAGCTGCTCATGCCCGCACATCATAAGCAGATAGCCCACCGAACCCGTCACGACATTCACAAACTGGCCTGCAGCCATAATCGAGAGCGTCCATTTCCCCCCTTCGAACTGCGGGCCGAAGATGCTCATTACCTGTCCGGGAGCCAGCATAAAGACCAGCAGCGCAGGGCAAGCCATGATGCTCATCAGTTTCGCGGAGTTCCTCGCCGTCTGACCCAGCGCCGTCAGGTCCCCCTTGCGGTAGAGCGCGGCAAACTTCGGAGCCGCAATGCTGTTGACCGCGATGAGCACAAAGCTCGTAAGCGCCGCGGTGCGATTGGCCACGCTGAAGACACCTACGTCCGCGCTGCTTCTCCACATTGCAAGCATGAGCGTCGAGGACCAGTGAGTGATCAACTGAAGAATGCTCATCCACAAAAGAGGACCACTGCTGCGAAGCAGCTCCCTGGCGGCAAAGTGACCCTCGATACCCCGCAGTTGAGGCGCAGCACGTCGCCATAACCACCAGCCGATCAGCAGACATATCGCAGACGCCCCCGCGTAAGCCCAGATGGCGCCCCGGACACCCCAGCCCGGGACGAGGAGAATGGTTCCAAGCAGGCAAAAGGCGGGTATCGAGACGCTCTCGACCGATATGGCACCGGCAATCTGTCTCAATCCTTTGAGCAGCTGTGCGTAAAGGAAGGAAACGGAGAAGGGAACGACCGCAACGGACATCCAGCGAATGGGGGCAACCAGCTCGGGGCTCGAAAACACGCTGTCGGCCAGCCATGGCGCAAGGAAAAACATGCCCGCCGCAGTGGCCAGCGAACCGCATAGACCAAACCGCACGCCCTTTGCGTATACGCCCTTTACGCTTCCCCATTCTCCCACGGCGGCATTGCCGGCTGTAAAACGCACCAGCGTATTGGGCAACCCCAGGCGGCCGACCACGGCGGCAATCGTTGCCACCGTGAAAACCTGGAAATAAAGGCCCGCTCCGTGAGGACCCAGCAGGCGAGCCAGGACCACGTTGAAGGCGAAAGTCAACCCTGCCGCCGCCACCTTGAGCACAAACGCAATGGAGGCCCTGTGCAGGATCTCTTTCATATGAGCGTCGAGCTTGCTCAGGAAGGGCAATACCGCAACCTTGTCATTGAACATCCGGCAAATGCTCCACGCAGGTCTCATTGAAGAATGAGCATCCGGAAGTCATTTCCCGGTACACTGATCTGAATACGACCGTTTTCGACCGGATACGGCTTGTCTTCCATCGCCTCCCGCGCCCGCAGGCTTTTGGATACGTTCAGGCCGACCTTGCGGAGCGCCTCCGTATTGATTGAGACGGTCTCCCGAACAGGCTCCTCGCCGTAATTGGCCAGGACGACCATGGCCTTGTTCTCGTTGGGCTTTGCGTAGAGTGCGACCTTCAGTCTGCCGGCACCGGAACTCAAGAACCTTCCCGATTCCCAGGGGCCGTAGTGGTCGGACCCCGTCAGCCAGCCGAAGCGCTGCTGAGCCTTCAGAAACGAATTGTAGGCCTCCATGCCCATCCTGACGGCCTCGAGCGGAATGTCGTAGAGGGCTGCACGCGACAGAAGGGTGCGCGTATACTTGTCCAACAGCTGAGGTCTGCTCCTCATCAGCTTTTCATTAGCCTTCATGATCTGGGGAAGCAGCATGCTGATGAAGCCCTTGCGCTGCGAATACTGGATCTCGTAGAGCTCATCGGGAAGCCGCCCGTAGTCCGGCACATATACGGAAGGATCTTCCCTTGCCCGCTTCATTGTCCACGAGGGGCCCCTGAAAAAGACGTTCAGCGCCTCCCCGCTCAGGACCAGATCTGAAAAACCGGAACAGACGATGGGCATCTTCGCATGATGCACGGTCATGAAGAAGTCGCGCTTGCGGGATTTGCAGGCCACGTACAGCCGTTGCATGAGCTCCCGCTGCCGGAAGAAGGGGTAGTAGACACCTCCCGCTCCCACATGCTCCCCGTGCGGGTGATTGCGATTGCGGCACAATACATTCGGAGAGGCCAGGTCGAGGTAGAGGCCGTCAATGTCGTCTTTCTCGATGGCCTGCACGAAGTGCCAGACCAGGAAATCGCGGTAGCTTTTCGGATAAAGACAGGTAGAGATTCGGCTCGGCTCCCCCCTGGGGATCCCCTCCAACATCGCCCAAATCGGGTTTTTGATCAGTCCCTCGGGCTGCATCGTGCCCCAGACGGAAGCGTAGTCCTTCCATTCGCCGTGAGGCAGCCTTGCCGGCATGCCGTAGAGAGCAGAATAGGGAATGAACTTCATCCCGAGATCCCGCACCCGCCTTCGAGCGTTCGCAATCCTGGCCGCTGCCGACTCGCCGCCTCCCGGGAGGACTTCTCCTCCTTCACCGAGCCTCAGGTCCGCAGCAGACGCCGATGAGGGTTCCGCCACCGGAAGTCCGATGTACTTTACGGGGAAAGCCCTCGGTCCCCAGCCCAATGCATATACTTTTTGGGTTCGCGTATCCAATGCTTCCGGTTTTGCGGCAAGTTGAGTCAGGTGGTACGCACGCCAGTCATCAGGCAGCTTCTTGACGGGCGTGGGATACAGCGCAAAGCTGAACGTATAGGGCTGCGTGATCCTCAACGGCCTCGATACAACCTGGAGCTGCATCGACACGGCATCCACTCCCGGCTGAATCTGTATGGCTCTCCCCGGATTGTCCGACGACCATCCCGCATTCGTCTCGCACACCCATTCCAATCCTATATCGTGGTTACCGATCCACACGGCAGGATTGAATTTCATCTGAATCGGATGGCCAATCCGTCCGAAGCTATTTGAGAAGTCCCCCCGGTCGAGAAAATGAGTCTCGAAGTCGTATTCGAGGAAACGACTGTAGAACCGGCCGACTTTTGCATGAAATGGAAGATTCAGCTGCAGCTGATTGATCGTCATCGGCCTCTGGGGAGTCACCGTGATATCGATCCTGAAAAAGCCGTCATATTCCAGGGATGCCGTGCTCTCGACCCGATACCCTTCCGCCGAATGAACGATCTGATACTGCCCCCTGTTCTGCCCTTTGAGCGTAAAAGTGGGTTGGGTACGTTGATCGGAGAAGACGCTTCGGTTCTCGATCACGAGGTCGATGCCCGGCGCCCTTGCAAACAGTTCCTGACCCTGGCTCGTGATCTGTCGAGGCAGGATGCTCTTCGAGAGAAGATACTCCCGCCCCCAACACTTCAATGAATCACTGCCATACTGAATAGCGGTCCATGGTTGCGGGACCTGATCGCTTATTCCCAGGTCGTTGTTTTCCCATGCATGGCCGAAACCCTTGTACGGCCCGGCGGAAGAATGGGGTGAAGACGGGCGGGACTCCTGCGCAAAGGAGATCGGGTGTGCAAAACCGATCATGAGGCTGATGCCCAGGATCAGGATGGCACCGAGAGTTCTCTTCATGGCAGTCTCCTTCCTCAATCGCAACCGCGCGCAACAAGCTTGCGATCCACCGGATACCGGATGAACCTGTCGACGCATTCCTCTCGCACCCAAAAGCCGATTCTTGAGAAGTATCCTCTCAAACGGTTGTAGCAGGTAAAGACATCAAAGGTCTGTCCTTGGAAGAATCTGTGGTGCTGAAGGCTCATATTGCCGATCACACCCGATTGATCGTAGGTGAGCCCCGTCCAGAAAGTCGTCCGGTTTGGCAAGGTTACGGTCAATCCCATCGTCTCGAGAGGGACAAGCCGACCACCCTCATTCTCCAAGAAATTCTTAAGATTGGGAAGCTTTCCCTGGTCGAGGAGCATCTTGACAGTCCTGAGACCGGCTCCATCCCATCCAATCAAAAGGAGACTTGGTACAGCCTCGGCATCCGCGACTGTAACATGAAGGCAGAATGTTATCAACAGTGCCATCGACAGCGGGAGCTTCTCCGTGATTCCTGCTCCAGTAAGAAGTCCGGACTTTCAATGTCCGCTCACTCCCACCACACTGCGACCTTGCCATCATTTACACGCAACCCGCCTTACCACGCCTATGACCCGGTCGAGATCATCCGGCGTCATGGCCGTCCCCGAAGGCAGGCACAGGCCCTCTTCAAAAAGTGCGCTGCTCCGTGATCCGCCCCGCACCCGGCATCCCTTGAACACGGGCTGCAGATGCATCGGTTTCCACATCGGGCGCGATTCGATATTCTCCGCTTCGAGCGCCACCCGCATCGCTTCTCTGTCTGCCCCCACGACCTTGGGGTCGATCAGTACGACGGTCAGCCAGCGGTTGCACTTTCCATAAGCCGCTTCCGGCATGAATTCGATTCCCGGAATGTCGTTCAGGGCACTCTTGTAATATTCAAAGATCTTTCGCTTTGCTTCCACTCTGTCCCCGAGGACCCGGATCTGACCTATTCCGATCGCTGCCAGCACGTTGCTCATCCGATAATTGTACCCGATCTCCGTATGTTCATAATGCGGGAACGGTTCGCGAGCCTGTTGAGACAAGGACCGCGCTTTTTCGACCAAAGCGGCGTCACTCGATGCCAGCATGCCTCCACCGGAAGTGGTTATGATTTTATTGCCGTTGAACGAGAAGACCGCAGCCCTGGCACCGGCGCCTGCATGCCGTCCTTTGTAACGGGCGCCGAGAGCCTCGGCCGCGTCGCTCACGACCGGCACCCCGTAAGGAGCACAGACTCCAATGATCCTGTCGAGGTCGGAACACTGACCGTACAAGTCCGTGGGAATCACAGCCTTCGGTAATTTCCCTCGCTTCCGGCAATCCTCCAGTTCTTCGGCCAGCAAGTCCGGATCCATATTCCACGAGACACGGTCGCAGTCGATGAAAACGGGAGCGGCCCCCTGGAAGACAGCCGGAGTGACGCTTCCGATGAAGGTGAGCGTCGATGCGATCACCTCGTCTCCGCGTTCCACCCCAAGCACCCGCATCGCGAGGTGCATGGCGGCTGTCCCGCTGGAAAGCGCCACTGCATGGGGGATGCCCACTACTTCGGCAAACTCCTTTTCAAAGGCATCCACCATCGGCCCCAAGGGAGCAATGTAGTTGCTTTCGAAGGCCTCCCGGACCAGACTCAGTTCTTCCCCCCCCATGTGGGGAGGAGAAAGGAAAATCTTTTTTTTGCCGTCTATCACCATATGCCTCTTATCAAATCATCAAAGCCCGTAATGGAGTCAACAAATACTTCCCTATATCGTGAACCGGCTCTGCGGAAAGCCTGGACTCGATTCATCAAATATTCTTAATTCGATTTGCATAAGGGAGCCCAACCAGCAATTGATGCCGTATTCCAGCGTAGCACTCCAGAACCCCAGGCAACAAAGCCTGAACAAACCTCACCCCTGTGGACCCCGGATCGGAGTCCGGGTCATGCGCCGGGGCCCAGTGGATTTTGCCTCAGCTGGTCGAGCACACCGGCAAGGAGCTGGATTCCGGCGTTCGCCAAAACGACGGATCCATTCGATCCGTGGTGTTGGTATCGTGCAACTTCCGGGAGGCAACTTCAGGACACCGGCGTCGCGGGAACGCCGACCACTGTCGCCCCGGCAGCAACCGACTTCGTGACGCAGGCACCCGCGCCGATCACCGCCCCATCGCCAATAGTCAAGGGGCTGTCCAGGGTACCGTTGATGATCACCGCCCCCGCGCCAATGTATACTCCCCGGCCCATATGGACGCAACCGGAAACGTGCACCCCTGGAGCGAGAGTGGTATAGTCGCCCATGATGACATCGTGACAGACCGTGCAGTCGAGGTTTATCTGAACGTGTTCGCCCAGGATGATGTTGGTTGTGACGATGCTGCCCGCGCATATCACCGTGCCGATGCCTATTTCGACCCAGCGGGAAATTTCCACACGGGGATGTATGATCGTTTCGAAACCGAAACCCGCCACCGCCGCCTTTTCCATGAGGGTCCGGCGAACGTCGGGGTACCCGATCCCCCCCACCGCGCGGGCATCGGGGAATCGACTTCGAGCTTCATTCAGACCCATGACGGGAATATCGTTCACGATTCGACCGTGATGCGCTTCATTGTCGTCGATGAAGCAAAGCACCTCATAGGACTTCTCGTGTCCGCTGCATGATTGGATGAGCCAGGCAAGTTCCCTGGCACACGCTCCAGCTCCATAAACCGCTATGGATTTCGTTTCCATGTGTCCGCCTTCCCGATCTCCCCCCGGTATGGCTTCAAGCGGGAGGATTGCCCATGAATTCCAGGGCCGTCGCCTGCCCCGGTTGGCTGATCCCCTCACGACGCAGAACCTTGAGCGCCGTTGTGGCGATGATCTTCATGTCGAGCCCGAAAGAACAATGATCGACATACCATACGTCGAGTCTGAACTTCTCTTCCCATTCAATTGCGTTACGTCCGTTGATCTGGGCGTATCCCGTGATACCGGGCTTCACTTCATGCCTGCGCATCTGCTCCGTTGTGTAACGACCCAGGTATTGCATCAACAGAGGTCTCGGTCCGACGATACTCATCTCTCCCTTCAACACGTTGAGAATCTCCGGGAGCTCGTCAAGACTGGTGGAACGAAGAAACCGTCCCAGGCGGGTCAGACGCATGTCGTCAGGCAACAGGTTCCCGTCCGCATCCCGCTCATCGGTCATGGTGCGGAACTTGTATATGGTAAATGGTTTCCCGTTGAGCCCGGGACGACGTTGTCTGAACAAGACGGGAGACCCGATGTTCCATCGAATGAGGAGGGCGACCGCAGCCATCATGGGGCTCGCAATCGCCAGAGCCGTTGCCGCAACGGCGAGGTCGAACAACCTCTTGGATGTCTTGGACCGCATGTGCATTTCCCTTCGATGTTCAGGGCCGCGTCCCGGAATTGACCTGTGTTGATCGGATCCCATCGTGGGCAAGATAAAGCCGTGCCCACCCTACGCCCGCTTCCGCCGGGGCGACGTTCGCTCAGGCTCCACCCTCATGGAATCTACGGGATGTCATACCGGTTCAGTGATCGCCCGATGATATCCAACATCCTCCGCGCGCAGACTTCCCTGCCGAAGTATTGCTCAGCCGACCGGCGTGCTTGATGGCGGTACCGGTTCAAGGCCCGACGATCGCCGATCAGACTTCGAATCGCCTGCACCGCCGCATCGACATCGCCCGGCTCGACGTTTATTCCGCATTCGAAGTTGCGGATGACCTCCGCCAGGTCGCTGCCTGCAGAACTGATCCCCAGCAAGGCACTTCCCGCCGCCATGGCATAATAGGTCTTGCTGGGCATGGAGATCCCTTCCGATCCTTGAGCCAGCGCCACGAGCGAAATGTCGGCGGCGGCAAGCAGGAAAGGCAGGTCCTTTTCATCCTGGAACGGCAGGAGTGTAACGTTGGTGAGTCCAAGTCGCGCGACTCTGTCCGCAATCGCCTTCTTGCCAAACCCGTCGCCCACGATCATGAAACCGACTTTCGACTCATCTCGCAACTGCTCGGCGATGTCCGGCAGCATGCTCAAATCGTGGACGGCACCCATGTTGCCGGCATAAAGCACGGTGAGTTTATCAAGCTGCCGATGCTCGTGAACAAACCGGTTCTCGTGCTTGGCCACAGGGTGAATGAGGTTCGTATCGACCCAGGTCGGGACGACTTCCACGGGCGCGCAAGCACCCGGACCGGAACAATACGCACGCAGAGTATCGGCCAACTGCGGCGAGATGGTGACCACGGCGTCTGCATTCCGGATGCAAACCGCGTTCATGGCTCTCCACAACCTGACCAGCATGGAGTTCGGACGAACCCCCGCAAATCGGATCAACGTTTCGGGATACATATCGTAGAACAGCAGAGCGTAAGGCCTCTTCCTGAGCTTCTTGGCCAAATATCCCAGAACAGGTGCAATGGGCGGGTTTGTGACGATGCACAGAGGTCCCTGCCCTCTCTCGCGCAGGATTCGAACGGCTGCCTTGAAGAGATAACTCAGCCAACTGCCCAGACGAGAGAAGAAACTGGCCCTTCGGTAGGGCGGCATCTTGATTAGGGTGACGCCGTCCGCATAGCCGGTTCCTTCATCCGGTCCGAAAAAATACACCTGCCCCCAGTTCTCTGCCAATGCTGCAGCCAATTCCCTGGAGAGCAGACCTCCTGCCTGATTCAGTAATGAAATCCCTTTGCCTGTTTTCATGCCAACGAGCGAACTCCCGCGATAGACCACAAACAGGCGGTTGTCCATTCCGCAACCATTTCGGCGCTATCGTGCACTCGGGAAGACCGTCTCGAACCGAGTGCCCGAAATCGAGCGCCAGGGTTCCTCATCATTCGCCGTCCGGTTCACCCGGACGGAAACTGGAGTTACCTGAGCCGAATGGAACCGATGCCGCTCAGTAGAGGTCGAAATTGAACTCCTTCTTGAGGTTATTACAGCAATCCACGTCCTGGTCTTGAAATTCTTCCTTCCATGCCCCGCTTCGACCCCGCCTGGTAAAAACGAACCCCTCCTTTTCCCACGGCGCATGCAAAGCAAAGATTCAGCTCCACCGACCCCGACCGAAGGCGCGTCAAAACCCTCCTAAAATGGCATCACCCAAACAGTCCCCCGGATTTTTGTTGTCAAACCTCAATCGGCCGACGTTTCCCGACAAAGTATAAAGCCAGGACGGCAGGGATCGTTTGGAGCAGGATGCCAATCATGCATGGGCTTATGGCATTCCCGAGAAGATCGAAGGCGGGAGACATTATGATCGAGACATATATCAGGAGAGCATTCTTGTTGTTCCTCAGGAGTGGCAGGAAACTCTTGTAGAACACCTTAAGAAAACATCCCAACATGAACATGCCCACTGGCACGCCGAGGAGGCCGAAGTTCCAGTACAGCTCCGCCACGAAACCCGGTGGAATCCCGGCTCCCTTCCCCGACATGTCTTTGGTCTTGTACAGATCCTGACCAATGATCGACCCGATCTGGATCACCGGTTTTTCAGGCCACATGGTCCTGGGCACCGGCGCCACAATCCAGGTCAAAAATGTCCAACCATTACAATACTCCAACCTCCCGGGAACCGCGTCCAACACATGCGCCATCTTATCGATGCCAAAGAAGTTCCGGCTGCCGACCAGAGTTTGCATGATTTTTTCACTCGTACTTTCGCTTGACGCCTGATTGACATTGATGTCGTGCTTGCGAAGCGCGGTCATGACCATGATCAGCATAATGCACACCACCATGGCCAGGACCAGCTTCTTGAGCAACAACTGTTTGCGCCTGTAGTGCCAAATAACCAACGTAATGATCAGTATGCTGATGACGTCACTTCGGCTGCTGTTGATAAAAGGGAAGACAAGAGATAGCAGTCCCATTGAAATAACAAGAATCCCACTGGGGTGAAACAATCGTTTCTTCGATTCGCCAAACCAGACCAGATACATGTAGAAGGCCGGAACCACGAGCGATGCACCCCATCGATAGTACCCCAGGGAAGAGTATTTATACATCGCGTTCTCGACTACATACTGGTGTTTCTCCGATAATGTGCTCAGAACAAAAGTACCGATGCCCAGCGTCTTGACGTACAGGACAATAGATCCAAACGAAACGAGCGTGAACAGAAGAGCGATGAAATAGAGCCGTTTCGTCCTCCACAAGTCATTTCGGATAAAAGAAAACTTCCCTACATTGATTGCGGGAAAGCTGGTGGCATAACCGGCAACGAGCGCCACCAATCCTATCAGGCAGAGCGCTCCACCCGGCACCACGAAGGCCTTGGCGTGAGCAAGCAATAGTTCGCGGTTGATATTGTCGTTGGTGAAGAACGCGATGTAGACCGCCCTCAGTGTGAAGCCCAGCGTGGTGGTCAGCATCACGAAGCTGATGGGTTCGAACACATCGTATTCCCGCCGGAAGAGAACCGGTGTGAAGAGAATCAGGAAGCCGGCGACCCCCTCCGCCCACACCAGGGTCAAACCCGTCCCCATGGTGATCAGCGAGATCGGAACCAGAACGATCAGCATGAATCCCCACACGAAGGTGAATGACTGCATTAAGGTGAGAAACCCGTTGGGCTCCGCGGTCCTCTCCATCTTCACGACAGCATCAGGCAAGGCTCATGTCTCCTTCCCAAACTTCCCCGCATTGCGGTTTGAGCTCCGGCAAAAACAACCCGCGATCGCGTGTGGCGGCGACTGCCCAGCGGCCGTCGCACCCGGTCTCCCCCTTGTGGACCGGTCCCGGTCTTCCGGCTATCCGCAAACCCAAAACTGTAGTTTAACATGACTCGCCTCGTCGGAGAAACCATTTTAGTCCGGCTGCGCACCTCGGCAAAAGACGCCGCCTCTCACGCGATCCGCCTTTGGGATCGAAAAATCGGCATGCCGAGCCGCCGCCAAACGAAGATAACGGCAATCAGGTTTTGGGAGATCCGGGTGATTGCACGCGCGACCGCTGCTCCATTCACGCCGAAACGGGGAATGAGAAGCACGTCGGCTGAAATATTGACAATTGCCGACATGGCGGCGGTGTTCCTCATGAGGCGTTCATATCCGCACATCATCAGCAGGTACCCTACCGAACCGGTAACGAGATTGACGAATTGGCCGGCGGCGATGATCGACAGGGCAAGACCTCCGGACTCGAAGTGATCCCCGAACATCGACATCACCCAACGATCTCCGGACCGCATTGCATTCAATACGCCATCAATTCCACCATCCGTGCGGCGACTTCATCCCAATCCCGAGGCAGCTTCGCCGGAGCTTTGCCCCAGTTCACGCAGTCCGGCTTCCCTAACGCCTGCCGCCTCAACCTCCGAATGGCTTCGGCGGCAGACCGGCCGCTGTTCGGATCAAAATAGCATGCCTGCTCCTCGCAAAGCCGGCGGGCATAAGGCAGATTCGAACAGGCAACGGGAAGTCCGAACGTCATGGCTTCCACCAGTGATAGTCCGTAGGTTTCGAGCCACGATGGGAAAAACAAACCGTCCACCTCGCGGTACAGTCGCTCCATCTCCCGGCCCGACGCCCTCCCCACCGGCCCGGGCCATGGCAACCGTTGCAGCCCATCCGGCAGTTCCGAACGGGGCACGGTCACAATGGCCTTGAGCCTTAAGTCCATTTCGTCGACAAATGACGCGAGTTTCTCGAAGATGACGTGATTCTTGTGCGGACAGAGCGTCGCCGGGCAAAATAGTGTAAAGACTTCCGAAAACGCTTTGCGGCCGGTTTCCGTGCTCAGGGTGAACCAGTCCGGGGCTGGTTGAGGAATAACCGCGATCAAGCCGGGAGATATGTTGTGAGAGCCCGCGAGTTGCTCTTTCATCACTCCGGTCTGGACAACCACATGCCTGGCGAATCTCAGGTTTCTTCGAAAGAGCCACCGCATCAACCGGCGGTGAAGGGCCTTCGAGGACTGCTCATTTATTGCCGGATCGAGCAAATGGGGCTAGTGGACCGGGACAACCTGTTCGTTGACGCCGTACAGCGGGATATCTCCCAGCACCATGCACCGCTCGAAACCCTGAAAACGGCGGTGTGGCAAGGCACATTCCACCATGCGCGACACTGCGTTGGGAAGCCGGTTTTTCGGGGTCGGCTTCACCTTTCTACTCACTTGAACCGTTTTGCATGACGATCGCGGCGGGATTTTGCTCAAATCGAATTCACGGGGCAGGCGCACAACCGTCTCATGGCTCGCGAGTCGTTTGAGCATCGGAGCGAGCAAAGAGCCGACGACTCGGACCGCGCCTATGCCAACGGCGTTTGATGCAAGGACAAGAGCTCTCAATTCCTACGGTACCTTCACTTCAAAAATATCTATGTATACCCGAACGCGGCACCCGCGACCCGGGCGTGTTTTTCGGAGCCCGTTCGCGCACGCCTTCTGCGGGATTGTCTGCCTTCCACATCCGTGCAGTGTTCTGCAGCGAGCAGCCCCGGGAGCCGCACACCGCACACGGGCCGTCAGAAGTCCACTTTCAGGACCGTCATCAGCAGATGGTTGTTACGATTGACACCGCGCTGCAAATCATAGTTATCCACATGTTGAAAGCCGTACCGGGCCCCGACACTCAGGTGATCCGTAAGGTCGTAACTGAGATCCGCACCCCACTCGTTGACCGTTTCCTGGACCGGACTCAGCGTGATTCCTCTTTCCATGAAATCGTAGTCGACCCCCACCAGCAGATCCTTGGTGATGTAGCGGGTGACTCGCACGAATAGGTCCTCCGCGTCGCCAAACATGTGGTGGCCGATAATGAGGTCGTCGTGTGCATACCCGCCGATGAAAACGCCATGGCCGTACCAGACGCCGGGGGTCTGATCCACGATGGTGGCGTTTTTCGACCATTCGACACGCAGATCCGTCATGCCGTCATCCGTTAACCGTGGTACGTAAAGCCCAATGGTATACCCGACGTCGTTGAACACGTACGTGTACCAGGGCCCGCCCAGCCCCCCCGTATCCTCTCCGGCATAGGTTCCGTAAAGCACCGAATTGCGAAGCCACGGAAGCCGGAGCCGGAAATCGAAAGAGCCCAACTGGTTGACATTGGTGCTCGCCTGGGTGACATTCAGACCGAATAGTCCCAGTATGTCACCGGCGCTCAGGGGTGGAGCGCCCGGCCCTCCGAAAATGAAGGTCGAACTCACGCCGATTTCCAACAGCCCATGAGGCTTGAAGTCGATCCGCCATCCGCCGGTGCCGACCGTTCCGACCTTGATCTCCCTTTTTGCGATGGGCACATTCGCAAAAGCACGAACCATGTAATCTTCGAGCCTCGAGAAAAAAATGCTGAATTTAAAAGGCCCAAGGTAACTGAAGTACCACGGAAGGATTACCGGTTCGGGGTTGGATAGCCTAATCATGTCAAAGGGGGTCGCGTTGTTGGTCAGCAGCAGATCCCCGTGATATCCGTACCCCCACCACATGGAATCTCTCCCGAACTCCAGTTCCACATTCGACCACGACAGCTTCCCATACCCTTTGAGCAAATCGCCATTCACCGTATCGTGCACATTCTTCGAATGCCCTTCGTTCTGCTGCACCAGGAGGATCGGCTCCACATAAGCCGCGAAATAGTCCCCGACCCCCAGTGTGGAAGAAAACTGAAAGGAGAAGTTGTTGTACTTCCCGTAAACAACGCCGTTGTTGTTGTAGACCATCGGCGTGCCTTCGTTTGCGTTCACTCTGTAGGTGGTGCCGGGATAACCCGTATAGTGCCGGGGATCGCCATCCGTGTATACGTAGCGCACTTGCGCGTCTTCGATCGGTTTGAAGAAGCTGTTGTTTCGAGTGGCGGCCCCCCAGGAGTCAATCTCCGCTTTGTACTCCCGCTGAAGCTTTTCCAGCAGGTGAGCGATCAAAGGCGGCAGCTTCCTGTCGGAAACCTCCAGTGCGTTCTGGGCCTCCCTGATCAGGCGCGCCATCTCGTAACGAGTGAAGGGACGCATGCCCTGGAGGTTCGAATGGATCAATCCGAATGCCTCAAGCCGCTCGATGGCAGAGTAAGACCAGTGTTCCACCGGCACATTGGTCGATGTCGCTCCAAACGCCGCCAGGCACCATCCCAAACAAAGCAGAAAGCACAACGCCGGAATCGATGTTGCGCGTTTCCGCCAAAGAACAGTCACCCCAGACAACATTCAATTCACCCCTTATTCAGCCATCGGCGCCCGTTTGACGTCTTTGCCGCCATACGGCAAAAAACCACTCCATAATATCTGACCAACGGGGATTTGCAAAACGGATTCCGGGACGCGCTCACTCCAGAGGGCGTCCTGGAGGCGACGCAACGAGGACTCCCCGGCAGACCGCCTTGCCGGTACAAGAGCTAACCGATCAGACCGCGGCTTTCGAGGAACCGGATGACGATATCCACGGAAACCTCCAAAGAGTCTCGATCGGTCTCGATGACCAGGTCCGGGTTCTCCGGTTCCTCATAGGGGGCCGAGAGCCCTGTCATGTTCTGGATCTCGCCTGCCCGCGCCCTTTTGTACAATCCCTTGGGGTCGCGTTGTTCGCACACTTCGAGCGGACACTTGACATAGCACTCGTAAAACGGCCATTTCAGCATCAATTCCCGCACAAATCGCCTGCTCTCGCTGTACGGCGCAATGAATGCCGTGAACACCAGCAGGCCGGCGTCGACCATCAACTTGGAGACTTCCGCGATACGCCGGACGTTTTCCATCCGGTCCTCGGGGGTCAAACCCAAATCCTTGTTAAGCCCGTGCCGAATGTTGTCGCCATCGAGCACGTAGCTGCGCACCCCTATTTGAAAGAGTCGCGCTTCAACGGCATGCGCCAGGGTCGACTTGCCGCTCCCGGAAAGCCCGGTGAACCACAGCAGCCCGCTCCTGTGTCCATTGAGAATGTACCTGTCGGCACGACTCACGGAAGATTCAAAACGGTAAAAATTCACTTGGTTGAGCTCCTGTCTCGAACAAAAGAACCATTCCCGACGAGTGCCCCTTATACCACAGCAATCCCTCAACGGGAGCAAAAAAAATCTGCTCGGCGCGCCGCCTTTTCCCATGCGGTTCTTCATCCTTTCCGGCGACAATGTGGGATGTACCTCGCAAGGCTCAGCCCGTCCTTTTCGGATTTTACGGGCTTGGGATTCGACCGCCGGGACAGGCCCGTTGCAAATGGCTTCGAATTCAGCTAAACGTATATATCCAGGAGAAAACATGATCGTGGTCTGCCGTAACCGGGAACTTCGTCGGTCCGCGAGAGGATCATCGTGCCGTCAATTGCGAATCGGAGCGAAGCGAACAGCGCGGTGCTCATCCGACGGGTTGCCCCACGAATGGACGCCTCCGGCGGGACCGCCGGCGACGGGCAACACGGCCTGTGCCGACCATGGGAAGGACGCGGGCGTGGGTCGTTCATCCGCTCTTTGTCAGCACCTTGACTTGACGACAAGACACTTTTGGCCCCGGCCCGGCCGCCGACGCACTCCGCATGCGACTCTGTCCTCCGTTCGATCCGCAAACGTGGAACTGGGGCAACGCATTCTGCGCCGCACGGGCAAACGGGTTTGGATTTCCACCCGGTCCCGTCCGCTTCGGACAGGACCGCCGCCGGCATCCCATTCAGCCTTGCCTGCCGGCCTCGGTGAATCTCCCCCGCGTGCGCCCGAACGGATGCTTTCCGACGCCTGCGTCGAGGAGGCTTCCTCCAGGTCGAGCCGGCACGCAGCACCCACTGCGCGCGGCATTCGAGTGTGAGTTGACTTCGGATAACCCGTATGCTAAGAGACGGCGGGACTTTTTAACGAGGGGATTTTGCTTTGAACCATGATTCCAGAGAGACAGTCACTTTGGAGCAGGAATTCACAGTAGCAAATCGTTTGGGAATACACGCCCGGGTTGCCGCTCAAATCGTCAAGGTTGCAAGCCAGTTCGAAGCTGAGGTCTGGGTCTCCAAGTGCGATAACCACAAGGTCAACGGAAAGAGCATTCTCGATCTGATGACCCTCGTTTGTCCGCACGGAAGCAAGGTGCGAATATACGCCAGCGGTCCCGATGCCGGTCAGGCCATGAACGCCCTGGCGGCTCTCTTTCAAACGAAGTTCGGTGAGCTTTGATCGATGTTCCCGGTTTCATTCCGGCCGGGGCGCTCGTTCGGAATCTACCGGACTCAGGGCCGAAAGGCTCATCGATGATTTTGCATTCGGGCTCTGAAGCCCTTCCCGCTGAATATTCGCACCCTGGGATGTCGATATGAATCGATCCTCGAGAATCATCCAGGGCATCGGGGTCTCTCCCGGAATCGCCATCGGCAAAGCGTTCCTCCTCGAACGGGGGCGTGTCCCCATTCCCAAGGACAAGGTCGAGGGGGAAGACGCCGTCGCCGAGGAATGCTTAAGGTTCGAGAAAGCCGTTTCAACGGCTGAAAGAGACCTCGAAGCCATAAGGAAAGGCATACACCGGGACTTCAAGGAGCAGGCCCACGTTCTGGAAGTCCACCAGATGATCCTGCGGGATCGGCTCATCTACTCCGAAACCCTCCGCCTGATCCGCGAGGAATCGCTCAACGCCCAATGGGCGCTCATGCGTTGCCTCGCCAAGGCCAGGGACCTCTTCGACTCCCTGGGAGACGAGTACATCCGCAGCCGCATCGTGGACATAGAAGCCGCGGGGGAACGCGTTCTGAGGATCCTTGCCGGGCAGGAACGCAACGTCCTCAACGATATCCGGGAACGGGTCATCGTCGTCGCGCACGATCTTTCGCCCGCCGATACCGCTCAGCTCCAGATCGAACGCACCCTCGGCCTGGTCACCGAAATGGGCGGGCGCACTTCGCACACCTCCATCATCGCCAGGTCGCTCAACATGCCCGCCGTCGTGGCCGCCGAACAGGCCACCAAGTGGGTCCCCACGGGCGATATCGTTATCGTCGACGGCACATCGGGCAAGGTCATCGTCAACCCGACGGACGAGCAGATCAGTTTCTACTACGAACGACAGCAGGAACTCGAAAACTATCTCCAGGAAATCAACCGCACCGCCCACCTGCCCGCCCGCACGATGGACGGCCACCTCGTGAAGGTGGAGGCCAACATCGAGCTGCTCGAGGAGGTGGTGGGCGCAAAGGACTACGGAGCGGAAGGGATCGGGCTCTATCGCACCGAGTTCTTCTTCATGAACCGGGCGGACCTGCCCGACGAGGACACGCTTTTCAGGGAATATCGCGACCTCTCCGAGCTCATGGCGCCTCAGTGGGTCACCATGCGCACCCTCGACCTCGGCGCCGAGAAGCTGGCCACGTGGTATCCCAGGCTCGACGAGCCCAACCCGGCCCTGGGGCTTCGCTCCATCCGGCTTTGCCTCCACTACCGCGAAATCTTCAAGACCCAGCTCCGCGCGATCCTGCGGGCAAGCGCGGTCTGCAGGAACACGCGCCTCATGTTCCCCATGGTGTCCGGGCTCGGTGAGCTGATCGAGGCCAAGAGGATGCTTCAAGAAGTCCGCGAAGAACTGCAGCGCGAGAGGATCCCGTTCGACGAACGGATGCCGGTCGGAGTCATGATCGAAGTCCCGTCCGCCGTGGCGGTGGCGGATATGCTCGCGCCCGAGGTCGATTTTTTCAGCATCGGCACCAACGATCTCATCCAGTACAGCCTCGGCATCGACCGCGCCAACGAGCACGTCGCCTACCTGTATGAGCCGCTTCATCCCGCCGTGCTGCGGTTCATCAAGCACACGGTGGACGTCGGCCGCAAGGCCGGCATCGAGGTGGCCCTCTGCGGCGAAATGGCCGGAGAGCCGCTCTATGTTCCGATTCTGCTCGGTTTGAAAGTGAACACCTTCAGCATGAACCCCCAGTCCGTTCCCCGGGTCAAGAACCTGATCTGCCGCTCGTACATGAAGGAGTGCACCCGGTTCGTGAACAAGGTGCTTCGCATGGGCACCGCCGATGAAATCAACCGGGTCCTCGAAAAAGTGGTGACTCGGTACTTTCCCGAGGAATTCCGGGTATTCGATCCGAGCAACCTGGTTCCGGGCGGCATCGCCCCGTCATATCGGCGCAACAGGACCAGGACGGACCCCAACCACAGAAAGTAGACGCTCCGGCTTCGCCTATGACCAAGAACAAACCCTCGACCGCCGAAAAGACCCGACTGATCTGCCAGAACAAGAAGGCATATCACGACTACGATATCCTGGAGAAATTCGAGGCGGGAATCGTTTTGCTCGGAACCGAGGTGAAGTCGCTGCGGGAAGGCAGGGCGAACCTGAAGGACAGTTACGCCCGGGTGAGGAAGGGGGAGGTTTTCCTCCAGGGGCTTCACATCAGTCCCTACACTCACGCTTCCTACAACAACCATGAACCCGAACGGGTGCGCAAGCTCCTGCTCCATGCCCACGAGATCAAGAGACTGACCGGCAAGACCCAGGAGCGGGGTCTCGCGCTGATTCCTTTGAAACTCTACTTCAGCAAGGGAAAAGTGAAGGTGGAGCTTGCCCTGGCACAGGGCAAGAAGCTCTACGACAAGAGGGAGAGCATCAAACGGAAAGAAGAGAACCGGGAGCTCGACCGCCTGAGAAAACGCCGCAGGCAGGAATGACAAGCACGTCCGCGGCACGGGTCGGGCGCTTCCCTGCCCGCTTGATTTCCTCAACCGCTTGCGGCGCCTCCCCCCGCGGCTGCACCGGAATGCCGGCCTCCCCCGTTGCCGTAACCCATCGAACGGATGTCCCATGAAATCACTGGTTCTCGAATCGCCCGGCGTTCTGAAACTCACCGATATGCCGGTTCCTCAACCGGAGCCGCACGAACGGCTGCTTCGGGTCACGCATTGCGCCGTGTGCCGCACCGATGCGAAAATGTGGAGCCAGGGACATCGCGACCTCAGGCTGCCCCGGGTCCTAGGGCACGAGGTGTGCGTCGTTCCTTCGGATTCGACGGGCCGCTTCGTGGTCTGGCCCGGAACGGCCTGCGGAACCTGCGAATACTGCCGTAAGGGGTTCGAGAACCTGTGCTCCGGCATGCAAATTCTCGGGTTCCACCGCCACGGCGGTTTCGCCGAATACCTTGCGGCGCCTGCGGACAGCCTGGTTCCCGTCCCACCTGAGCTGCCGGGGGCAATCGCCTGCCTTGCGGAGCCCCTGGCCTGCACGTTGAACGCGCTCGACCGGGTGGGAGCCGCGCCGGGGGAGAGGCTCCTCATTTACGGAGCCGGTCCCGTCGGCCTGCTGATGGCGCTGGCCGCGCGCTCGAGGGGCGCCCTTCCCTTCCTGCATGAAATCAACGCCGAAAAATTTGCCCGCAGCCATGATTTCAGAGGGCAGATCGGAGCGGAGCTCCATCGCGAGGACCGTCCCGGCGACTACGACGCCGCGGTGAACGCCGCCCCGACCTGGGAGACCCTCGGCGCGGGCCTCCGGAATCTTGCGCCGGGCGGCCGTTTTTGCGTTTTCAGCGGGTTTCCCGCGGGAGATGCGGTACCGGCCGGGCTCATCAACGAAATCCATTACCGGCAACTGGTCGTTTCCGGCGCCTACGGCTGCACGCGGGACCAGATGCGGGAGGCGGTGGGCATCCTTTGCGCCTTTCGGGAAGCGGCACAGCGGCTGATCGAGGACACGATCGGGCTGCCGCGGGTGGCGGACGCCTTTTCTTCCATATTGTCCGGCATGGTTTTGAAGTTCGTGGTCGCGATGTAGGATGCGATTTTGTATCGGATTTCCTTGAAAACGCAAGGGGTCGATGCGCTCCGAGGCGGGCGGGCGCAGGCAGCAGCGTAAGAAAAGGATTCCCGGGTGAACCTGTTTTCATTCTTCGCGCGCGGTGCCTGTATCATTGGCGATTGTATTCAACGTGACGGCATCGGGCGGGAGAGCATGAAGCGCCTCACCACGATTGCCCCCGGGCGCCGCGGTTTGTGCCTCAGCGCCCCACCTCCCAATTGATCCCGAGCGCGTGTGATCCGGGAGGCTGTTTCCCAGGCGATTGGCCACTGTGCGGCAGCGAACGGGGAACGTTGGCGGCTCCGGCCGGATACGGTGTTCGGACCGGTGAGCGTTGCGTTTCGGGCGTTCCGGACCATCCGGGCGTTCAGGATATTTCTCGAACCAGGAATGAATGATGAGCGATGAATCTCGATTGCGCGAATTCGGCCGGATGATCTGTTCGGTCGCCGCGGGCAACCATCTCAGCCGGGAATCGGCCATGGAAGCCTACCGCCAGGTCATTCTCAACGAGCAGCCCGAGCTTCAACAGGGGGCGTTTCTCATGGCCCATATCGCGCGGGGGCCGTCCATCCCCGAGCTCTCGGGGGCATGGGACGCCCTCGACCGGTACGACACCGCCAAGATCCACACGCGCCTGACCGGCCCCGTGTGCGACATCGTGGGCACCGGGTCGGACGCCATGAAGACCGTCAACTGCTCGACGCCCGCGGCCCTCATCGCCGCCGCTGCAGGCCTTCCCGTCGCCAAGAAGGGAGCGCGGCTGGTGACCGGCGTGTCGGGCGCCTCCGACATCATGGAGATTTTCGGAATCGACCTGGGCGCGCCGCTGTCCAGGGCCGAGCAATGCCTGGAGCGCTACGGGATCTGCTACCTTCCCGGCGAGGCGTTCCTCGAATCCGGCTGGGCGCGGCTCATCCAGTCCATGCGGTTCACCTCGGCGTTCAACATCATCGGCCCGCTCACCCGTCCGTGCGAACAGAACAACTGCATCGTCATCGGCGCGTACGGCTCGACCGTCTGCGACCAGTTGATCGCCGTGCTCAGGGAAATCGGAATGCCCGCAGCCCTCGCCCCTTACGGCATGGTGGAAGGCGGAGATCCGAAACGGGGCATGGATGAATTTTCGACCGCGGGTCCGACGCGAGTGGTCGAATTAAAGAACGGCGAAATCGAAACCTATGAAGTCACAGCGGAGGATTTCGGCGCGAGGACCGGGGATTTCGCCGCAATCGCAAGCCACGCGACCGCCCGCGATAACGCCCGGGCGATCCTGCGCGTCCTGGAAGGCGAATACGACACTCCGCTCGCCGATTTTTTCTGCGTGAACGCCGCAGCAGCGCTCTACGCGGCAGGGTTTGCCAAGGACTACAGGCAAGGGTTCCACACGGCAAAGGAGGCCCTGAGCTCTGGCAAGGCGCGGGAGAAACTCCGGCAACTCAAGGAGATTCAGGGAAAAAGCTGAGACCGCCCTCCTCGAGAGGGCAGCATTGGGCGGGGTCAAACCTACACTTTTCACATTTGCACCTAAATCGACCATCAGCAGTGATGGGAGGGTTGACGGTCGGTTCCACGAATGCCGCAATTCTTGGCTGCCCCGGATGAGTTCCATATTCTCTCCGTCCCGCCAATGGGTTCTTTTCCGTGAGTTCCCTGAGCGACGGCCAGGCGGACGTGACGGTTTCCTACAAGTGGGTGCGCTCCTACGCCATTGCAACGGTTGCGGGGGAGAAAGCGCGTGACGGCGGTGGTGAATCCCTCCTACCCGGCCGACCCGGACAAGGCCGCCAACGCCCCGTATGCGGCATGCAAGGCCCTTGCCTGGATCTTTTTATGCGAGTACGAAAAATCTCGCCGACGTGAGTTTCCCCAGATGGGTCGTCACGCAGTTCCGCAACTTCATCGTGCGGGGCTACCCTCAGACGATGGTGTTGGCCGCGGGAAGCGCCAGCCCCGCACCATCGTCCACGCCTGGCATCCGAGCACGAACGTGGTGCTCACCCGCACCGAAGCCTGTGTCCCGGGAGCCGGGAACAAGGATCGCACAGCTTGGCCGGACCGGTACCGCTTTGTTGGGTGGGCACCCTCTCGTCGCACCGGCAGGGCCCTCGTTCACCTCTTTTGTGTCGCCGTTTCGTATTGTACGGGGGCCTCGGGGCGCACCAACTCAATGACGGTCACCTCAGGGGGCGCGAGCAGGCGCATGGGCGGGCCCCAGGTCCCCGATCCGCGGCTCGTGTAGAGGGCCGAGCCTTTCTCCAACTGGTGGAAACCGTTTTGCAGGGGATGGGCTCGTCCGGTGATGTAACGGAAGGGAAAGATCTGCCCCAGGTGCGTATGCCCCGAAAGCTGCAGGTCGAAAAGCCCCAGGCTTTGCTCCAGCGGATCCGGGCGGTGTTTGAGAAGCAGGGTGAAAAGGCCGTTCCCGCCCACGGCGAGCAGTTTTGCTTCGTCGGGCGCAACACCTCCGATCACCGGGTCATCGACGCCGACGATGTTGATGGCGTTCCCGACGACCCTGGCCTCGCCTCTGAGGGGTGTGAACCCGTAGCGACCGGTAGTGGCGATGGATTCCTCGAGCCCCGCGTACATTTCATGATTGCCCGTCACGGCGAATTTCCCCAGCCTCGGATTCAACGCCTGAAACTGCTCGGTCACCCCGTCGTGTTTGCCGGCGTTGCCGTCCACGAGATCCCCGGTGGACACCAGGAGATCGGGATTCTCCTCCCGCACCCGGTCCAGGATGAGGCGAACGCGCTCGATCCCGACAATGAGCCCGATGTGCACGTCGGAGATCTGCGCGATCTTGAGCCGGTCCACTCCCGGCGGCAGCTTCCCGGTGTGGACGACCACCCGTTCGACTCGCACGGATCGGGCTTCGAAGACCCCGTAGACGGACAGGACGAGCACGATGGAAAGGAGCCCTGCCGTGGTCCCCTTGCCCGACAGGCGCGGGATGTGCGCGGGGAGCAGCATTCCGAGACCCATTCCCGCCAGGTCCACGAGCATCACCGCAATGAAGATGCAAAACGCGATGAAAACGAAGCCCATCCAGAAATAGCCGCTGTACGCGAAGACGCGGGCCGCCCCATCGTAGCCGCTCCTTTCCAGGAGCCGCGTGCAGATCGGCGAAACGATCATCAGCAACAGGAAGCCGATGTACGGTCCCCGCCAGAGCCATTGATCGGGGAACAGAATCCGGGTCTTCACGTAGAACAGGGCGTTCATGCACGTGTAGATCGAAACGAACGTCAGCAGAAAGAAGAACATCGCGAAGAATCATCCCTGTCAAAGGGTAAGACCGTGGGTTCCCCGGCCCGGATTTTACTCGTCCGAATGCGTTCCGGCCGGGAAAAGCATTTGCATGATTCGCCCTTGTCGGCGGCGGCTTCGGCCCTGCGAGCGTCCGAATGCGCTTCGGCCAGGAAAAGAAACTACATGGCTGCAAAAGAGTGGAACCGGGGGGCTCGGTTCAGATTTCGCTGCCCGCGCCGGCGACCCTGAGCACCTCCTCAACGGTCGTCAGCCCGGCGCAAACCTTCTTGGCGCCCGCGATGGCCAGGGGGTACATCCCCTCTTTGATCGCCTGGGCTCGAATCTGAGAGATGTCCGCATCCGGCTTGATCAGCTGCAGCAGGGCTGGACTCATGGTGAAAATCTCGTAGATGCCCATACGCCCGCGGTAGCCGGTTTCGCGGCATTCCAGGCACCCCGCCGGCTGGTAGAAAGCGTTCGAGCGGGTCATCTTCCAGGGACTGATGAGCGCCTGCCAGAGATCCTCGTCGACGACGCCTTCCTGCTTGCAGCTCGCGCAGAGCGTGCGCACCAGGCGCTGCGCCACCACGCCGAGCACCGTGGCGCGAATGAGGTAGTGCGGAACGCCGATGTCCATCAACCGGATGATGGCGGAAACCGCGTCGTTGGTATGGAGCGTCGAAAACACCAGGTGGCCCGTAAGGGCTGCCTGGACGGCCATTTCAGCGGTTTCGAGATCGCGGATCTCGCCCACCATGATGATGTCCGGATCCTGGCGCAGCAACGTTCGCAAACCGTTTGCAAAGTCCAGCCCGATGCCGTGATGGACCTGCATCTGGTTGAACCGGGGCTCAACCATTTCAATGGGCTCCTCGAGGGTGCACACGTTCACCTCGGGGCGCGCCAGGTGTTTCAACGTGGAATACAGGGTCGTGGTCTTGCCCGATCCCGTCGGCCCCGTGACCAGGATGATTCCGTTGGGCCGGCTGACCATGCCTTTCCAGGCGCTGATTTCGTTCTTGCTCAACCCGAGGTCCTCGAAGCTTCGGATCGTCACCTCGGGATCGAAGATGCGCATCACGAGCTTTTCACCGAACACGGTGGGCATGGTGGACAACCGGAGCTCGATTTCCCCGCCGGCCGGCGATTTCGTCTTCAGACGCCCGTCCTGCGGCCTCCGCTTCTCCGCCAGGTCCATCCTCCCCAGCACCTTGATGCGGCTTGTCACCGCGCTCATGACCACGGTCGGCAGCTGATACACCATGTGGAGCACGCCGTCGATGCGAAACCTGATGTCGCTGTTGTCCCGGCGCGGCTCCAGGTGTATGTCGCTGGCGCGCTGGTCGTATGCGTATTGGAGGAGCCAGTCCACGATGTTCACCACGTACCGGTCGTTGGCGTCCAGCTTCCCGGCGCGTCCCAGCTCCAGGAGCTGCTCCAGGTTCATGGTCCCGGCCAGCCGCGTCTGGTCGGCCATTCCGAAAGCCCGCTTCACCGATTCGTTGAGGGCGTAGAACTCCACGAGGTATCGGCTGACTTCAACCGGATTGGCGACCACCTTGACAATCTTCCGATGCAGGATCCGGTGCAACTCCTCTTCCCACTCGGTGACGAACGGCTCCGCAGTCGCGATCACCACCTGCTCGTCCGTGACCTCGATGGGCAGAATCTTGAACCGGGAGGCGTAGGCGTAGGACATGATGCCGGTGACGCTCGTGACGTCGATTTTGAGCGGGTCGATGCGCTGGTACGGGAGGTCCGCCGTCTTGGCCAGCCACGCGGTGAGCGTTTCCAGGGTGAGCAGCTCGTGGGGCGGCGATGCGCGGTTCAGCCTGCGATCGGCTATGATTTTCAAAGGATGGACTTCGGCTTTGTCCTTCGCCGGGGCCAGCCGCGGAATCCTTGCGGCATCCGCCTGCGCAACCATTCCGTCGGCGACGAGATCTTCGAGCAACTCGCCGAGATCGAGCCGGTGCGGACCGTGATTCTTCATGATCGCATTCGTCAATGGCTTGTCCTCTTCAGCGGAACGCGGGCCAACGTCCGTGGCCCTCAAGCATGTAATTAGCCCATATCGGCGGGCATTTCAATTCCCTATCAAAATCGGGAAGACGGCGCTCGCACTTTAACGGCCCTCCTCCGAACGCGGGTTTGGATGCGCAGCGCTACAGTCTGGATGCGGAGCGCTTGACACGGCGAGCGGCAAGCGCTACCATACCTACCGTTAGGTAGGATCCGCCCGTTCCCTCGACGTCACGAAGGAAGAGGTCCATGAACCCCGACGCACGGAACATCCCCGGAGAACGCTTCCGCGCCAAGGCGCTCGAAGTGATTTCACCCGGCGCTCCCCCCCAGGAACAAAAAACGAAGCTGCGCATCTTCCTCGCCGCCGCGCAGCTTTTTGCCCAGCGAGGATACAACGGGACCGCGGTGCGGGAGATCGTCGAGCTCGCCGGGGTCACCAAACCCACTCTCTACTACTATTTCAAAAACAAAGAAGACGTCTACATCAAGCTGATGGATTCCGCATTCGCGGTATTCTCGCAGGTCCTGGAGGAATCCGCGCGGCGACCGGGGTCCATGAGGCAGCGCCTGGCGGCGCTTTTCACTTCCATATTCCAGCTGTTCGAGGAGTACGTCGACCTCGTGCGGCTCGTCAATTCCACCATCTACGGGCCGCGCGGGGCCACCCCGGACTACGATCTCGACCCCGGAGACACCCAGATCATCGGCGTTTTCACCGATATTCTGCGGACCGGAGAGGCGGAAGGCGAACTGGCTCCGCAAGACCGCCACATGATCCTCGTTCTCCTGCTCGGCCTCTTTCGCAGCATGCAGTTGCCCCTCCTTGTCGAACCCGCCCACCCCGTCTTTTCTCAAATGGACATTCCGAGACTCATCGACCTCGTTTTCGACGGTGCCCGCCATTCCATCCACGGGGAGGCCGCCCGCGCATGAAGAAACCCGTTCTCATCATTTTGGGTGCCGTCGTTCTCCTGGTCTTTGCCGTTCTGATTGTCGCAACGAAAAAGGGGCGGCAGGTCCAAACCAACCACGCCCATGTCGTCGCGGTTGAGCTCGTCAACCCGGCCAGGAACACCCTGAAAAGGGTTGTTGAAGTGTTCGGAAGCCTCTCGCCGAAGACGGCCACCGAGGTGAAAAGCGAGCAGCCGGGCCGCATCTTGAAAGTCCAGGTGAAGGAATGGGACCGGGTCAACCCGGACGACGTGCTCCTCGAGCTCGACCCCACCGATTTCAAGCTCGTCGTGAACAAGGACGAGGCCGGGTTGAAAATGGCGCGCGCTCAGCTCCTCCAGGCCAAGGTCGATCTGGACCGTGCCCGGCGCGAGCTCAATCGGGCGCAGAAACTCAAGGACGGCGGGCTCGTCACCGGGCAGGAGCTGGATGAGCGGCGGACCGCCATGGAATCCGCGGCTGCGCGGGTGGCGCTGGCGGAAGCCCAGGTGGGGCAGTCCGAGAGCCAATTGGCCGAATCACGTCACAACCTGGCCAAGACGATTGTCCGGGCTCCCATCCGGGGCACGGTCTATCAGCGCAAGGTCGACATCGGGGACTGGGTGGACAAGGGGACGCCGTTGTTCTCCATCGTGGACAATCGCGTGCTCGATTTTACGGCCAACGTGCCCGCCGTCGATCTCGCACGCGTGAGGGAGGGACAATTGCTGACCTTTCTCGTGGACGGGCTGCCGAACCGCGTCTTCGAAGGCAAGATCAAGCGCATCAACCCCATGGTGAACAATTCCGATCGTTCGGGAAGGGTCCAGGCGGAGGTGGAAAACGGCGACGAGGTTCTGAAGGGCGGGGTTTATGCCCGCGGGCAGGTCCTCGTCGCGGAGTACTCCGGTGTGCTCACTTTGCCCAAGGCGTGCCTGATCGGCTGGGACATGGACAAGGAAACCGCCAGGATTTTCCTCGTGGATGACACCGCAACCGCCCGTTCGAGGTCCGTCACGACCGGGCTTGTCAGTGACGACCTGGTGGAGGTGCGCTCCGGCGTGAATGTATCGGACCGGGTTGTCGTCAGGGGAGGCTTCAATCTTCGCGAGGGGGACAAGGTGCGTGAGACGAGCCCCGGGGAGGCCCGCAGCTGATGTTCCTCTCGGAGCTTTCCATCCGCAGGCCGGTATTCGCCGCGGTCATGATGCTCGCCCTGGTGATCCTGGGAATCTTTTCCTACCGGCATCTCAACATCGACATGTATCCCGACGTGGAAATCCCCGTGCTGACCATCACCACCGTCTACGAGGGAGCCCCGCCGGAATCGGTCGAACGCGAGATCACCCGCAGAATCGAAGAGGCGGTCAATCCCATCCAGGGCGTGAAGCACATCTCCTCGACCTCCCAGGAAGGGATATCGAGCATCGTGATCGAATTCACCCTGGAGACCAGGATCAATGACGCCGCGCAGGAAGCCCGCGCGAAGGTGAGCGCCATCCGCGGGGATCTCCCGAAGGAGTCCGACGAATCCATCATTCAAAAGCTGGACTTTTCCGCCGCTCCCGTGGTCTCGCTGGCCGTGCGTTCGGCGGTGCTCGATGCGAAGGCGCTCACCACGCTCGTCGACAAGCGCGTGAAACGGCGCATCGAGAACGTGCCGGGAGTGGGCCGGGTCGACCTGGTGGGGGATTCCAAGCGTGAAGTGAACGTGTGGCTGGACCCCACGCGTCTCGAAGCCCTGGGACTCGGAGTCAATGAGGTCATCAGCGGCCTCGGGCACGAGAACGTCGACACGCCCCTGGGACGCCTCAACCGCGAGGGCGTTGAGATGCCCGTGCGGGTCTCGGGCAAACCGGCCGAGGTGTCGGGATATCCGGACATGGTGGTTGCCTGGAGGGACGGTCGTCCCATACGGCTGAAGGAAATCGCCCGGGTCCGGGACGGCGTCGAGGAACCCCGGTCGCTTGCGCTGGTCGATGGTGTCCCGTCGGTTGCGCTCGACGTTCTCAAGCAATCCGGAGCCAACACGGTTGCGGTGGCCGACGGAGTCAAACGGATCGTCGGCGTTCTGGCTCCCGAGCTGCCCCAGGGCGTCGAAATCCAGGTGGTCAGGGATTCTTCCAAGTTCATCAGGGATTCCGTCGAGGACGTGGAGACCACGATCCTGCTCGGGGGACTGCTCACCATCCTGATCGTGTTCTGCTTTCTCAATTCGTGGCGCTCCACCGTGATCACCGGTCTCACCCTGCCGATAAGCGTCATCAGTTCCTTTATTGTCATGAACGCCCTCGGCTTCACCCTCAATGTGCTGACCCTCATGGGTCTGTCGCTTGCCATCGGCCTGCTCATCGACGACGCCATCGTCGTGCGCGAAAACATCGTGCGCCACCTGCAGCAGGGCAAAGACCACGTGCGCGCCTCGCTGGAAGGCACGGCGGAGATAGGCCTTGCGGTCATGGCCACGACCTTCACGATCGTGGCCGTCTTCGTTCCCGTTGCCTTCATGCGGGGCATCGTCGGAAAATTCTTCTACCAGTTCGGGATCACCGTAACGTTCGCGGTGTTGTTGTCGCTGTTCGTGTCGTTCACGCTCGATCCCATGCTTTCCTCGCGCTGGGTGGATCCCGACGTGGAAGGCGGTGCCGGCAAAGGTAGAAATTTCGCATACCGGGCTCTCGTCCGTTTCAATGAGCTTTTCGAGCGCGTCGCGAGTTTTTACCGTCTCGTGATCTCCTGGTCCCTGGACCATCGGAAAACCGTTCTGGGAATAGGCGCCGCCGCATTTCTCAGCGCCGTCTTCCTCTCCCCTCTTCTCGGCAGTTCCTTTTTTCCCGTCTACGACCACGCGGAGTTTCAAATCAATTTCACATGCTCGCCCGACGCCGGGCTGGACGAAAGCCGAGGCAGAACGTTTGCCATACTCGATGTGCTGCGCGGGGTCCCCGGCATCGAATTGACCTACGCCACGGTGGGCGCCGGGGAAACCGGAACGGTGCGGGAGGGGGCCGTGTATGTGAAGCTCAAGGACCGCCGCGACCGCGAGCACGACCAGGCTGAATTGGAAAGTATGGTGAGGGAGCGTCTGACGAGGATAGCGGGCATCATTCCCGGAATCGTCTATGCCGACAGCATGCACGGGGGCGCCCCCATCAACATGAATCTCAAGGGCGACGACATCCACACCCTGAAGTCCCTGTCCGAGCGATTGAAGAAGCTGATGACGCAGGTGCCCGGTGTGGTGGACGTGAAGTCGAGCCTCGACGAGGACAAGACCGAAGTGCGCTTGCAGGTGGATCGTGCCAAGGCGGTGGACGTCGGGCTGTCAACCCTTCAAGTGGTCGAGACGCTCGGCCCCCTGGTGGGAGGCAAGGTCGCCGGGACCTACGAGGATCCGGACGGCGACTCCTACGATGTGCGCCTGCGGCTCCCCGACGATTACCGTCGAAATCCCTCCCAGGTCGGCCGGTTGACGCTCCTTTCCGTCAAGGAAGACGGGACGCGGACATTGGTGCCGCTGGGCGATATCGCCCAGTTCAACCTGGACATTTCGCCCGCCCGGATTCAGCGGCTCGATTTGCGGCGACAGGTCACGCTGTCGGCCAACAACGCGGGAATCCCCCTGGGCGACGCCATCGACGCTATCCGGAACAAGGTCGAAGCAGTGGGGCTGCCGCCCGGTTACGTGATCTCGTGGAGCGGCGAGGCCGAAGACATGGCGGAGACGTTCCAGTACATTTTCGAAGCGCTGGCCCTTGCCGTCATCCTCATCTACCTTATCCTGGCGGCCCAGTTCGAAAGCTTCATCGCACCGCTTTCGATCATGATCTCACTTCCGCTGTCCCTGGTCGGCGTTGTCGTCATGCTCTTCTTCACCAACGACACCCTCAATATCATGTCGCTCATCGGGCTGATCATGCTCATGGGGCTGGTGACCAAGAACGCGATTCTCCTGGTGGACTATTCGAGGGTGTTGAGAAAAAGGGGGATGGACCGCCGGACATCGCTCATCGAGGCGGGGCGCACGCGTTTGAGACCCATCATCATGACGACCCTGGCCATGATTTTCGGAATGCTTCCCCTCGCCCTGGCCCTCGGCCCCGGCGCGGAAATGCGAGCCCCCATGGCAAGGGCGGTCATCGGCGGTCTGATCACCTCCACGCTGCTCACGCTCATTCTCGTGCCCGTGGTCTATACCGTTCTGGATGACTTCATGCTCGCCCTCGGGAGGAGGTTCGGGAGGAAAGCCCCCGAGCACGGCGCCGTCGCGGGATGAGCGCCGGAAATGCTTGCCTGCCGGCGGAGCTCGTCGCCTGCCGGCGGAGCTCCGAAACCCGGCGAGGAGTCGACTATGAGAACACAATACCGGAGTTCCCGCCGATGCCGCACGCATTGATCCTGTTGCTGACGCTGCCGGTTTTCGTCGCCTTCACGATTCAGCCCTGCAGCGCCGATTCCGAGACCGCAGCGAGAGAAATCACCCTGAAGGAATGTCTCGAACGAACGCTGGCCTACAGCCGTGACGTGCTCATCGCCAACGAGGGCCGCAACATGTCCAGGGGCCGATACATCGAGGAGCGCTCCGCCGCGCTTCCCCAGTTCCGCGCCGACGCTCATGTTGCGCGGGCGCACAACGATCAGTATCCACTTCAGGGCTTCCCGGTCGAGCTCACCGAGTACTCGGGCAACGTCAAGCTCACCCAGGCCCTTTTCACGTGGGGACAGATCGGTGCGGCCATAAAAGCCGCCGGGTACGACAAGACATCCGCCGAGCACCAGTTGCGCGAAGCAAGGCAACTCGCGCTTCGGGAAGCCGCCACCAGTTTCTACGATCTTCTCCTGACCCTGGAACTGGCCAAGGTGGCCCGGGACAACGTCGCACAAAAGCAAAGACACCTGGATGAGACGCAGCGGCGCCACCAGATGGAAGTCGCCACGGATTACGACGTGCTGTCGGCGAGCGTGGCCCTTGCCAATGCTCAGCCCGCCCTGGCACAGGCCGAGAACGACATCCGCCTCGCCGGAGACCGGGTCGGCTATTACATGGGAATCCGCGAAGACTTCAAGGCGAGCGGGAGCCTCATTTGCCGGACGCGGCGCCCCGAAACGCTCGAGGTCGTTCTCGAGAGGGCCAGGACGAATCGCCCCGAAGTCGCTTATTATGAGAGCAGGGTCGGTGTTTTCAAGGAACTTCTCAGGGTCGCCAAGGCCGGGGACAAACCGCGTCTCGATTTTCAGACCAACCTGGGCTGGAGCAGCTACGACACGATCACAGACCAGCTACCCGGGCAACACTGGGACGCGGGCATATACCTGTCGTTTCCGATTTTCGACGGGTTCCTGACCAAGGGCAAGGTGATTCAGGCCAAGAGCCGCCTGGCCACCACCGATTTCGAAATGAAGAAACTCCTGGACAACATCGCTCTCGAAGCCCGGAGCGCCATCAACCGGGTGGATGAATCCATCCGGGTGATCGAGGCGCTCGAGGCTACGACCACCCAGGCCGAACGTTTGCTTCACATGGCCGAGCTCGGATACAAGAACGGCGTGAAAACGAAACTCGAAGTGGACGACGCCGAGTCCAATCTGCTTGCGGCTCGAATCAACCTGGTGAAAGCTCAGCGCGACTATGTCGTCGCCCAGACCCGGCTGCTCTGGATCATGGGAGAAGATCTGCAAACCGCTCTGACCACCTCCGACTTCCTGCCCGCATGTCGGTAGGCACGGCCGCCGACCTGCTCCTCCCCCAAACGCAGGCCGATGCGCGTCGGCTTGGCATGCGATCGTGCTTCAAAACAGGTCTGCGGCCATACATTGCGCTTGCCAAACGCAGTCCCGCCGAATAAAACACCCATCATCGAACTCACAGCCTCCGGCTCGACGTGAGGGCGCCGAACCGCGGGCCGTAACCACGGGCTCGAAATCACCCCTGCCGGGTTTTCCCGGTATTTTTTTGGAGTTGCGCGATGAGTCTTATCGCCGGAATCATAGCGGGAATATTTGGCGGTCTGGTCGGATTGGGCGGAGGGGTCATCATGATTCCGATCATGGTGGATTTTCTGAAAGCCGGCCAGCACGAGGCGCACGGCACCAGCCTGGTCGCGATCATCTTCGCGGGCCTGGCGGGAGCGTTGACCTACCAGCTTCACGGGTCGGTCGATTGGGCCGCCTCGGTGCTCCTGGCCGCCACCGCAATGATCACCGCTCAATACGGGGCGCGATTCGCCGGAGTACTCCCGGAATGGAAATTGAAAAAATCCTTCGGAGCCTTTCTACTGTTCGTTTCCGCGCTCATGCTCGTGAAACCCTTCCTGCCCCATTTCGCTCCCGACGCTTTTTCGCGATGGTTGCAGGTCCTGATCCTGCTCTCCACGGGGACCTTTACCGGGTTTCTGTCCGGCATGATGGGAATTGGCGGCGGAACCGTCATGGTGCCCGCCATGGTGCTGCTTCTGGGATTCAGTCAGCAGACGGCCCAGGGCAGCTCGCTCCTCGCCATGGTGCCCGCGGGAGCTTCCGGAGCCTTTACGCACCAGCGCCTCGGAAACGTCAGGGCCGCGCTCCTCACTGGCCTGGTTCCCGGAATTCTGGTCGGCACCTATGTCGGGGGCAGTATTGCGAATATGCTTCCGGAAATGCAATTGCGGCTGATTTTTGCCGCCGTGATCGTCTTCACCGGGGTTCGTTACCTGAGGACACCCACTCCGACGTCGACCGCATCCGCGGCCACGACACAAGCGGATGCCTGAAACCTGCCGCTACCCTGCAAAGGGAACGCGCGTGGGCGCCTGGGTGAAAATGTTTCCGCCGGGCGGGTCTTCATGGCTCGTCTCGAGCCCCCGGTTCATGGAGTTTTGTGAAAAGTGTAGGTTTGACCCCAAGTTTCGAGCTCGCGGTATGAAGTCTCTCCGAGGAAGTCTTTGAGCCTGGCCGCCTGCTTGCATCGGCCGCGGAATTCCTGCCAGAAGGCCCCGATCTCCGGGAAATTGCCGTCGGTGCCGAACACGAGGGGATGCCCTTCCACCCGGTCCGCATATCCCTTCATCATGCTGCACCCCGAGGCATCCATGGCGAGCATGTACAGGACGTCGGCCAGGGTGAGCGTTCCCTCCCCGGGCCCGATGGAAAGGTAGACGTCAAGCTTCCTTCCGGGACGATAGAGCCGGCACTGATAGTGTTCCACCCCTTCGATCGCATCGACGTTCCCGATGATCGGGTTCGATTCCACCCTCGCCATCTCCATGGAGAGGTTGTTCTTTGCAATGAGGCTTTCAAAAGAGCGCATCCCCTTCACCTCCTTCAAAAGTCGGCACCTGCCCCTCACCCTGGAAAACCGGGAAGCGGAACATCCAAACGTCGCCTGCGGGCACATGGGAACCGGGAGCGATTTCAGAGGAAGACCAGAGGGAAAATTCCATCGACCAGGTCATTCGCTCCCGTACTCGAACCGATCCGTCAGGATACAGATACGACGGAACGCCACGAAAGATAAATACGGTGAACAGAGTATTTGTTTTCTCCGAACATGTATTTTCCCCCTAGTGTATCCGGGAGAGTACACACTCCGAAGACCCTCTCGACCGTGTGACGACAGTGTCCACAAGGAGCGCAAGTATTCATGAGGCAACGGTTATCATTGTGTTTTCGATTATCCCGGGATTCCGGGAGGGTCGGCTGTTCAACCTCTTCCCGTCCGACACCGGCTGCGGTGTTTTTCAATTGCACGCAAGACGCGATTGGGGTTATCAGTACTCTCACAGGTGGAACGATGCAGTGATCCCGTCAGCAACCTTCCCGTTTGTTTTTCAGGGAAACGTCGTGCCGGAGAATGGAATGGCCGTGGAAAGCAAGCTCATACCGATTCTGAGAGAGGGCGTGGATCTCGTCAAGATGATCCTTTTCCGGAGACTCAGGCTTCATTTGGCGAACGCCTACCCGGAACAGGACGCTTCTTACGTCAACCGAATGGCCGGTGCCGTCATCAACGACCTTTTCGGCGATTCCCCGACGGCCGAACCGTTCGCCGGCTTCGCGCGGGACCACGCCGAGGCCATCGACAGGGAGGTGCGGCGCATTTCCGTGTCCATGAGCGACATGCTCATCCCGCTGACGGATGCCCTGCGCATCCAGTTCCTCTGCGATTACCAGGAAGGCATCGACAGCACGCCGATCCTCGCCCGCGCCAATGCGCTCGGTATTTTGCTGAACGACCGCGAGGTGCCCTTGCCTGCCCGCTTCATCAGCATGGTGCGAAAACTGGGCAGCTCGCTCCAACTCGTGCGGAAGACATGAGAGGGAACTTGCGGCTCAGCAGCTTCCCGCCCGCCTAGAACGCCTGTCCAATGCTGAAGTGAACCTGGAAGGGGCTGAAGAAGTCCCCCTCGGGCGGATTCAGCGCGTAACCGAAATCGAGTCGCAGAGGTCCGACAATCGTATTGTACCGGATTCCGCAGCCGGCGGAGTAACGCAGATCGTCCCAGAGGATCTCGAAGCTGCTGGAATAGACATTGCCGAAATCGAAGAAGAGCACGCCATCGAATTCTTTGTAGACCGGGAATCGCCACTCAAGGCTCCCTTCCACCAGGGTCATGCCTCCGATGGGATTCCCGTCCCCGTCCAGGGGACCCAGACGCTGATAGGGATAGCCCCTGACGCTGTCCGTGCCGCCTGCAAAAAACCGTTTGAAAATCGGGATATCGGGGGTCCCTTCCATCGGCCGGATGCCTCCCCACTTGAGCTTGGCGGCCAGCACGCCGAAATCCCGCACGGGAATGTAGCCCCTCCCCTCCAGTGTGAACTTGACGAATTCCACGTTCGAGCCCAATTCGGCGGAGGCAACTTCGAAATTGGGCAGCACGCGCCACCCCTTCTTCGGGTTCAGGGTGTTGTCCACTCTCTCCCACACCACTCCGCCGAGGAACGAGGAGACGAAGTACTCCTCCTGTTCCTGATCCACGGCGCTCAGTGCGGGGGCATCCACCTTGACGTCCAGAAGCCGGTTCGCTTCCAGGTCATGCCCGATGAAAGTGGAGAGGGTATCGGTCCATTTGTAGTTGAGCACGGGTTTCAGGTAAAATTTGCGATTCTCGTAGGATTCCTGGTCTTCGTGCAGACCGCCTCCCTCGACGGTCAGTGTGCTGCGCGGGTAGAGAAAATAAGGCTGTACGAACTTGGTTTCGGCCAGCTGAACCAGTGAGCCGGCCTTCATGTTGACCTGCAGGCGGCGGCCATCCCCCAGGAAGTTTCGGATTTCCCATTGAGCCTGACCCCGAAACTGATCCTCCGTTCCGTAACCGGCTCCCACCCGGATCGTCTGGGGCTTCGACTCCTTGACCAGGACTCGGACCGGAAGTACCGTCTCGTTCGTGTCGAGCTTCTCCACCGTGAAATCAACCAACTGGAAGAGGTCGAGGTTGAACAGCCGTTGCTGCGTCTCCTGCACCTTCGCGGCGCTGAATCGTTCGCCCTGGTGAAAGGTGAACTCCCGCAGAATGACCTCGTCGGAGACTTGCTCGTTTCCCTCTATCTTCACGGCGCCGAAAACACAGACCGGTCCCCGCGTGACGTCGACGGAGACCACGCCCGTGTTGCTCTTTTTGTCGAGCCTAGCCCTGACATCGATGCGCACCTTGGGATATCCCCAGTCGGAGAAGTGGAGCAGCACCCGTTTCTCGATATCCTCGTAAGCGGGAATGGTGAAACGATCGCCTTCACGCAGGGGCAGCACCGAAACGACTTCCCTGTGCCACGGTCCGGAAGACGCCCCGTCGACCACCAGGTTCATCCTGGACACCGTCATCGGCGGCCCCTCTTCCACCCTGATCAGCAGGCGGACCTCGCTCCGAAAAAGCCGTTGCACCTCGTGATGGACCCGGGCGTGGTAGAAACCGTGACTCACAAGATACTTCTCGAGTCGCTCGATGTCCTCGGCCAGTGTCTTTTCTTCCAGGGGAGCCCTGGTGAACCATCCGAACTTCTTTTCCCTGGTGACGAGCACTTTTTTCAGTTCGGCGGGGGAAAAGGAATGCAGGCCCTCAAACCGGATGACTCGCACCTGGAGCGGGGAGACGGGCTCGGATCGGGATTCGCCGGCGTGGAGCACCCACCCGGCCACGAGCACAACGATGCACAAGGTTCTGGTGAGAAACTGCGGTCTCAAAAGGGATGTACTCCACAAGACCGGGGTTGGCGCGCACAGCGAATCTCGGCGCCGGTCCCGAAACGATGACGATGCCGGCTGCTCCCGACGGCGGTTCGTCCCACGCCCCTCGAAAACGCACGACCGCGCGGTCCGGGAACAAGAGCCCATCGGACCCGGCGATCCGGCGCGCGTTCGCGCTTCTTCTCGAGGGGTGCCATACGGTTTCCGGGAGGCAGGGACCGCCGGACGTCAGCGCATCTGCTTGAGTTTCTTTTCGGCAGCCTGGGCCTGCGGGGTTCCGGGATACTTCTCTACCAGGCGTTCGTACAGGATCCGCGCCGCGGTGGAATCGCCCAACTGTTGAAAGGCAGTCCCCTGCTTGAGCAGGGCGTTGGGCACCTTGTTCCCGCGCGGATACTGGTCCAGGACCTGCTGATAAACTTCGATGGCGTCCTGGTAGCGTTTTTCCGAGAAGTGGCATTCCCCCACGGTGAAGAGTGCATTGTCGGCGAGCTCGGATTTCGGATATTTCGAAAGGAAGCTCTGGAATTCTTTCCTGGCGACTTCATATTTTCCCGATTGGTAAGCCCGGATGGCTTTTTCGTACTGGATCTTCTCCGGGTTCTCCCGCTCGGGGGGAGGCGTCACAGGCGGAGGAGGTGCGGGGGCGGGCGGCGGTGGAGGGGACACGGCGACCGGGGGCGGTGCCGACGCGTGGTCCGGCGAAGGCGAAGCTGCCGTGGCCGGAGGAGAGGCGGCAGCCCTGCTCAGCTGCTCGATCTTGTGCTCGAGCTCTTCGATGCGCCCGTTGAGCCGCCCGACTCTCACCTGCAGTTCTTCGATCCGGGCGTACAAGTCCCCGCCTTTGTGGGATTGGGCGTCGAAACCTTCCAGACGCCGTTCCATTTTTTCCTGGCGGTCGTAAAGGATCGTCATGCTCTGCTGGAGGGTGGACGTTTCCTGAGTGGAGGCACATCCGCCGCAGGTGCCGACAACACACAGGAGGACGAGTATCCCAGCAAACCTGAAGAAATTGCCCCTCATATTTTCCCCTTTTCTCGCCCGGGGGTTCCGCACCCTCTTGCCCGCTCTGCCCCGCGCGGAACCCGTGAGCCGTGGCTTTCCATTCGGCGCCGGACATTCACGCCGTGCTGCAATGCGCGTCGTTCACGCACCGCTCGGATCGTGCCCGGCCTTTTTGCGGAAACTCGACGCCCGTCCGGGCCGCGCGCGGTTGAACCCGCCGCCGGCCCGGACAGGCTGACCGTCGGAACTTCTAGAAGTTCAGCACGAAATGCGCCCTTCTGTTCTTCGCCCATGAAGCCTCGTCATGGCCCATGGCAGCGGGACGCTCCTTCCCGTAGCTGACGGAAGTCAGGTTTTGAATCGACAACCCCGAATTCCTGATGTATTGGAGAGCACTGTTGGCCCGCCTTTCGCCGAGAGCGAGATTGTATTCCGTCGTGCCGCGCTCGTCGCAATGCCCTTCGACGGTGACCCGCACCCTCGCGTAGCGCTTCAGGAACGAGATCTTCTCGTCCAGGATGCGCTTTGCCGGTTCGGTCAGCACGTAGGAATCGTAATCGTAGTATATGTCCTGGTTTTCGAAAGCCGCCCTTCTGTTCTCGAATTCCCTTATTTCTTCCGGGGTGTTCAACCCGAGCTCCCTGTACTTGGCCTGGTTCAAACCTCCCATGTCGCCCGAGCCGAATCCCCCGCCCATGGCCGCACCTTCACCGCCCATGGCTCCTCCGGAAGAAGCGGGCTTCTTCTGACATGCCGCCATCCCGCCAATGAGCACCAGGATCAACAGAATTCTGCACAGACTTCCGCAACTCAATCTCATCCTAATCCTCCCTCACTTTTTCAAGAATGTCAGCGCCCACTCATGCGGGGCGACCAGTCGGGCAACTCCTGTCCTCCCCCCTGTCGAGTGAGCCGCCTGACGCCGATTCCATTCACCGATGAGACCCAGATGGCCGAACCGCCCTGCCTGGTTGAACTGAACGCAATCATGCGTCCGTCCGGCGACCAGGTCGGCGAAACATCGTCTCCGTCGCCGTCGGTCAACTGGCGATTGCCGCTGCCGTCGGTCTTCATGATGAAAATGTGGTGCCTGCCCCCCACCGTGCCGCTGTATGCGATAAGGTCTCCCTTGGGCGACCAGCTCGGCGAGGTGTTGTAGGTTCCACTGAACGTCAGTCTTCTTTTCTGACCGCTCCCCACATCGATCGCGTAGACCTGGGGATTGCCCGACTCATCGGAAACGAAAGCCAGGCTTCTCCCGTCCGGCGACCAATCCGGGGATACATTTATCGAACGCCCCTGTACCAGCTTCTGGAGAATCTGGCCTGAAGAGGCGGACACCAGGAAAATGTCGGGATTGCCGTCCCTGGTCAACGTCACGGCCAATTCGGGCCTGCCCGGACGCCAGGCCGGCGAAATGTTCATGCCGGGATAACCGCACAACATGCGGCTCGATCCGTCCTGCAGATTCAGCAGGTAAATCTTGGCATTGCCGTCGCGGTAGCTGACGTAGGCGATCTGGCTCATCTGCGGGTTCCAGGCGGGCGACAGGCACAGCGAGTTGTCGCGAGAGGCCTGAACCGGATTGCTCCCGTCAAAATCCGAGATGAAAATCTCCTTGTTCTTTCCCATGCTCTGGACGTACGCGATCTTCGTGTCGAAAACCCCTCTTTCGCCCGTCAGGGCATAAAGGATTTCATCGGCAAAGCGGTGGATCATTGCGCGCCAGCCCCTGACGTCCCCCTCGTAGGACTTGGCGATGACCGGCCGACCTGCGGCCACATCGAAAAGGCGGGCCTCAATCTTGACCGTTCCGCCCTGAACCAGGTAGTTCCCGCGCACCATGTAATCCGCGCCGAGCCGCCTCCAGTCCGGGAACTTGATCTCCGGAGCATTCAATCCCATGGTCTGCGGATCCTCCAGGAACCCTTTGGGATCGAGGGGGCGGAAGATTCCCGAGAAATCGAGATCGCCTGCGAGGGTTTCCCCCATCTCGCGGGCGAGTTGCGTTTGCTCCGAGGACTGGCGTTTGAAATCGGGAATCGCGATGGCGATTCTCTGAAAGTTGGGGTTGGTGAGATCCAGTTCGAAGCGTTGGGCTTGTGCGTGCGCCAATCGGCTCATACCCACCGCCAAAAAGGGCAGAATAAGGAGCAGGCGCAACCATGGCCGACAATGTCTCCAACAGAACATGGCTTGAAACGATCCTTTCCTGAAGATCATCGATCAAGATAATCCTTCCGGCCTGAAATTGATGACGAACTCTATTCTTGGACTTGTGTAGGTCTCCGGAATCGGGGGAAGAGGCGCGGCTTTGCGGACCGCCCTCACGCACGCCTCGTCAAAGAGGCCGTTGCCCGAGGGTTTCTCCACCTGCAGATCGAGCACCCGTCCGTCCCGGCTCACCGCTATCAGGAGCCTGGCCTCGAGACGCGTGCTCTTGAGCGAATCCAGGATCGACCACTGGGAGTTGATCGCGTTCTTGACCTGGTTTGCGTACAGCGCCAGTAAAGCGGATGCAACCCGTCCGCCGTCGGCCTTTCCCGACGCTTCGGGATTGCCGCGCGCGGTGGTGTCGGCCGTTCCCCCGGCATGTCCGTCCACGGCGCCACGGGGATTGCCCTGTGCCGGATTCTCCTGGGTCGAGGACGGTTTGACCCTGGCCTGTCGCTGTTCCTGTGGAGCGGCCGACGGTTCCTGGCTCGACGCCTGGGCAGGTTTTGCGGGTGTCTTGGGCTTGGGAATCAGCTTTTCCAGGCTCTTTTCCACCGACATCGAGGCGGGAGCTGTTTCCGCAACCTTGGGAATATCGCGGGATTCGATTTTCTTGATTTCCGGTTCGGTCCTCTTGACCGGATCTTCCATGCGCAGCCGCCTGATCGGAACCATCGGCCCCGGCTTCGCAGTCGGAACCGGCTTGGCGGCCTCCTGAGTCCGCGGCCCTTCGGCTCCCTTGGTCTGAAGCCCCTTCTTCGGAGCCGCTCCGGCGACATCCTGCATGGAAACCAGATTGACCGTGGTGAAAGCGGGAGCGACACCCTTTTTCGGTATATGCCAGGAGACCGCCACCGCCAGCACAATCACACCAATGTGTACGAGAATGGAGCCCCCCACACCCGTGAGGAACTCTCCCTTCGACAACCTGCGAGGTGTACAAGTCAAAGATTCCATGTACACTCCTTCTGAACCTCACAAGACGGTTCTTCTTTTCGGACCCCCGTCGACCTGGATACCGCCCGCGCACGGAGCGCGGTCCGGCCCTCATCGATTGTGTCCATCAGAACACCGCACACGCCGCGTAATCTAACACAGGAACTCCGAAATACAATAAAATCCGGCAAACCAACGTCTCTCGGGCACCCACATGAAAAAAGTTTTATCCCGTTCACCGTTGCGTGGATTTTATCGGCCCCTTGAGCGGTTCGGTGACCATCCCGATCTGGTCTATTCCCGCCTGCCGTATCGTCCCCATGACCTGGACCACAAACCCGTACGGTATCTGCTCATCGGCGCGAAGGAAGACGCCCTTGTGCTCCTGACGATTCTGATAGATGGCGGCCAGTTTCGTCCCCAGGGACGCAATGTCCACCGCATTGTCGTTGATGTAGATCCGCTTGTCCTGCGTGACCGTGACCATCAGGCGCTCATCTTCCGAAGGAATGGCCGGCGCCGACGATTCCGGAAGCTTCACGTCGATGCCCTGAGTCATCATCGGAGCGGTCACCATGAATATGATCAACAACACCAGCATCACGTCCACAAATGGCGTGACGTTTATCTCGGAGAGCATCCCCTTGGATTCACCGCCGTTCGCCTGCATGCTCGTCCCTCCACCGATCGGAAACCCGTCAACCCCGGCTAGTCCTGTGCGGCAGCACGCTGTTGTTCCGACAGCGATTCTTCCTGTCTTCCCCTGCGCATCAGGTCTCTCTTCAAAATATTCAGGAAGTCCGCGGCAAAATGACTCATCTCGATTTCAATCATCTTGATCCGGTTTGCAAAGTGGTTGTACGCGACCACCGCGGGGATCGCGGCGGCGAGGCCCATGGCCGTGGCCACGAGTGCCTCGGAAATGCCCGGAGCAACCACCGCGAGATTCGCCGAGCCCTTGAGCCCTATTTCGTGAAAACTGGTCATGATGCCCCACACCGTTCCGAACAGGCCGATAAACGGAGCGGTGCTGCCGGTGGTCGCCAGCAGCGGCAGAAAACTCTCGAACCGCTGCCGCTCCGCCATGATGCCCCCCCGAATGGCGCGGTCCACGTTCTCGAGCACAACCTCGGGGTTCGTGGACAGCTCCTGCAGATTCTTCGTCTCCAGCGACTTGCCCAAGCGGTTCAATTCCGCGTACCCGATGCGGAAAATCTGGGCCAGATGGCTCTCATCGAGCGGCTCGCTTTCCCGGTAGAGCGTCGAATAGTTCTTCCTCTGCCGGAAGTAGTTCACGAAAAGCTCGGACTCCTTCTGAGCGCGTCGCACCAGCCGCGCCTTGAGGAGAATGATACACCAGCAGGCGATCGACAACACCACCAGGGACACCATGATGAATTTCACCATGGGACCGGCGTTGCGAACCATGTCCAAAAATCCGTCCGCATTCCTCTGGTAAGGTGCATTCACGACATCCGAAGCAGCCAAAGCCACACTGGTCCATGTGTGTGTCATCGCATTCATTCCTTACGAGTGCCATCCGCCGTCCAGGGCGGCCATGATGGCTTCGAACGCCCTGGTGGCGCGTTCGCAGATGTGAAGGTCCGTGGTTCTCCGAGTGAGCTCCGAATCCATTGGATTGATTTCAAGAATAAAGGCCCCCCTGCTTTTGGCCACGAGGGGCAGCTGGGAGGCCGGTGCGACACTGGCCGAAGTGCCGACGATCATCATGAAGTCGCACTTCTGGGCCGCATTCAGCGCGGAGCGATAGGCCTGCGGGGGAATGTCCTCGCCAAAGAACACGATCTCCGGGCGCAACGCATTGCCGCACGCACAGGCAGGGGGCAACGTCGCAAACGAAACCGATTCGCGCGCATACACCTTCCGACAGCGATCGCACCGGAGCGAGCGGTTGTGCCCGTGGAACTCGATAACGTTCTTGCTGCCCGCACGCTGGTGAAGGCTGTCTATATTCTGGGTCACGAGTTCCTTGACGATGCCCCGCTTCTCGAGGTCGGCCAGGGCGAGGTGCGCGAGATTGGGCCGCGCCTGCCTCAGCACCGCATCCATCTCCGTGAGCATCGTCCATACTTTCGCCGGATTCGCCCGAAAGGAGCCGATATAACCGTATTCCGCAGGATCGTACTTGGACCAGAGGCCGTCTTTGCTTCGAAAGTCCGGGATCCCGCTTTCCACCGAGATTCCAGCCCCTGTCAATACGACCGTGTATCGACTGCGAAGAAGGAGTTCGGCGGTTTTTTCATACTGCTTCATAATCCTCCAAAAATCTTGAATTTTTAATGCCTTATCAGCAGAGCATCGTAATTCGGTCGACCACTCTTGTCAAGCATAACCTGCTATCACCGCGCATCCATTCAGGATTCGAGGAAACCGTCATCCACCCCCCAATGTCGGAAGCGACCCGGGCGCCCACTGCATCGATGCTACCTGTTGATCTTGAGCACCTGCCCCACTTTCACGCGGTCGCCCTTGATCCCGTTCCACCGCCGCAGATCCGCCGAGCTCACCTCATAGCGTTCGGCTATCCCGCTCAGAGTCTCCCCCCTTGCCACCTTATGCGAGACGATCCTGCGCGAAACATCCTTGTGAGAGACGCTCGCGGGAGGCGAAGGCGCGACCGCCGGTAACCGGTTCGCTCTCAGTGCATGGATTCGAGCCTCCACGTCGGGCCCCTTTCCTTCGGGCACCTTTATCCTGTGGGACCCCGAAGGGATGGTATCCGATGTGAAGGCGGGGTTGAGCCTTCTGATCTGCCTGTAGGTCGTCCCCGCGCTTTCCGCCAGCGCCTGGACCGGAACCGGGCACGTAGTGTTCACGCTCACATGATCCACACGCAACGGAGGATATCCTCCGCCTTTAGGCAAAACGTAGCCGTACTTTTCCGGCCGGCTCAGAACTTCCTTTATGGCCAGAATCCGGAACACGTATCGTTCGGTCTCCAAAGGCAGCTTCAACTGATAGTAACTGCCGACTTTCTGCCTCGCCATTTCGTCCTGGACTCTTTTTTCTCCGCAATTATAGCCGGCGGCGGCCAGCGTCCAGTTGTCAAAAAGTCTGTGAAGGTCCGAGAGATATCGGAATGCGCCTGACGTCGCCAGTTCGAAATCGCATCGCTGGTCCAGCCCGGTCGATTGATTCAGACCGTATCTGAGGCCCGTGCTCGAGATGAACTGCCATGGGCCGACGGCACCCGCGGAAGACACCGCGGTGGTATTCAGGTCGCTTTCCGCCACGGCCAGGTATTTGAGGTCGTCGGGCAGTTTGTGCAACGCCAGCTGGTGCTCCACCCAGGGGAAATACCTTTCCATCCGTTTGAGCCAGAGATAAACCTGCGAATGGGCATACACCACTATGGTGAACTCCCTGTCAAACCGCTCGCGAACCTCCTGGTTGTCCAGGGGAACCGGCTCGCCGCAGAACTCGGCATATGAGGGCGGAGCAAAATAGGGAACGACGTAAGGAGCCGCCGCCGGAACGACCGCGGGAACGGGAGCGTTCGGAGCGGGGGGAGTAACCGCCGCAGGTGCCGGGGCGGGTTCCGCGTGTTCTTTCACGTCGATGGGCTGCCTCCTGAAGGTCAAACCGTTTTCCTGTGCGGCGCCTCCCGAAACGTATTCCCCGTGACCCCTGGTGAAATGCCCGATCCAGGGGACCAGCAGCAGTACGACGACGGCAATCCAGCAACTCCTCTCGCTGATCATAAAATCCCCTTCCGTGAGAAAGTGCGACCGTCATACAAGCGCAAGCCGGGACCCGCGGCCTTTGACCGCATTCCCGCGTGCGCGGGAGCCACGATGACAACCCTCATGTCGCATCGCTTGCCCCTCCGTTCAAGACCCTTTGACGGCCCCGGGAAAGGCCCGCGGCATTGCAGTCCCGTCCAGTGAGCTCAAGGCAAGCGTCGGGACAATTCGAGAAAACATCGCCGAAAATCCGCGTCTCGGCAAGCGTCATTTCCAGTCGCGGCATTCACCACGCGTAATCCGCCCCGTGCGCGGCGCGGCGCCCGCATCCCGCGGAGGCGGCTCGTGCGCCGGACACGGCAGTCGTCTGCGGGAAGAGGATAAACCCAGGCAACAACTCATTCGGAGAGCGGCCGGTTTCCCGCCGCGGCATCTTGATCCGGACTTTGCCACACGACGTTCGACCTTACATCGAAAGCCGCCGTGTCCCGCCGCCGTCCCGAGCTACTTTCCCGCCACGGCATTTTTCTTGTATTCGGCATAGTGTTTCATCACCTTCATGAGATAGAGCCGTGTTTCCCTGTACGGCGGCACCCCCCGGCAGCGCTTCACCGCTTCGGGTCCGGCATTATAGGCGGCCAGCGCCAGCGGCATATTGTTCTTGAACCTGGTCAGCAGCGACTTCAAATAGCGGGTCCCGCCGTGGATGTTCTCCTCGGGATTGAAAGGATGCCGAACTCCCATCTCCAGGGCGGTGGAAGGCATCAGTTGCATGAGTCCGACGGCCCCGCGTGGGGATACCGCTCGGCAATCGAAATTCGATTCGGTTTTGATGACCGCTTTAATCAGCCGGTGATCGACGGCATAGCGCACGCTGACGTTACGAATGTGGATGTCATAATGGGATTCACCGCAGCGCAGGGACCCGATCAGAGGATCGAGCATATCCGCATCGTATGGGAAATAGATCATTCCCAGCAAACTGCACAGGGTGATCGAAACCAGCCACACTCGCCGCATCGGGGACAGGCCGGACCCCGGAGCGAAACGCTTCGTCCTGGTTGTATCTTCCCGCCTTTTCCTATTTTCCGGACAGCCGAGGCAGAGACTTGAAATGTCGGTTTCCTCCCTATACACTGAAATTGCAGCTGTATGCCGACGAGCGGACAAACGATGAACGACTCTTCCCGACAAATCGAAGGCCTGACGTTTCTGGGACGGCCGGTCTGCGTCCTCTGCGTGGATGTGAGCCGAGAACGCATGCCCGCGTTTTATCCGCTTCTCCAGCAAGGCTTCGTCCTGGAGAACCGCGGCGATTATACCGTAAAAATGTTTTTGAGCGAAGTCCTGCACCTTTCCCCGGATTACATCGAAAATCGAATTCAGACGGTCTTCCTGAACGGCAAGGTGGTGGACGATCTGGATTCGGCGGTCCCCGCCGACCGCGCGGTGCTCGCCCTCTCCGCGGCAATGCCCGGCCTCGCCGGTGCGGTCCTGCGCAGGAACACGCCCTATGGTGCCTTTCGCCCCTCGATCACTTCGCGGCAAAACGCCACCCGCATGAAGGGTTCCACCGGGATTCTCTTCGTCAAGCTTTTCAACCTGATTGCACGCGATCTCGGACCCGCCTTGTTCGAGCGCGGCCTGATGTTCGATTCGGAAAGCATCAGGTCCTTTTTCGACTCGCCGCCGGTGGACTCGGCAAAATGTTTCAATCGCATCCATGCGAACGGCGTCCCCGTGACTCCGGATTTTCCTTGCGGATGTCGCTGTTTGCAGGACCAATACGTCATGCTCAGAGTTGTCTCAGGCGGCTGAGCAGCCCGGACCCGTCATGAAATCCTTGACCCCGGACCCTTGCCGTGCAACTGTTGAGCTGATCGAACGGGTGAGTCGTTCGCCCCGTCAGGCGTTCACCGATGATCCAGAACCGGACCGCAGCAGGACGAAACCATTCCTGTCCCCTACCCCTGCCGCAATCCCCGGTGTTTTCGCCGGAGCCGCACTGCTCACGTTCCTCCAACCCGAGGAGTGAATGGATATGCTGAAGACCTACTGGCCCGACGACTATCTTTCAAAATCGCGCACCACGACCGAAGCGATCCAAATGATCCAGCCCGGTCAGCGGGTATTCATCGGGACTTCGTGCGGCGAACCGCAGCACCTCGTCAGGGAATTGGCCCGGCAGTACAGGAACTTCACGGATATCGAGATCGTGCGGTTGTTGAGCCTGGAGACTTCACCGCTTACCCTGATCGCCGGCGAATCCTCCTCTCAGTCCTTCACCATCAGGTCTTTCTATTCGGGGTCCACGATTCCCGAGAGCATGGTCAGGAATCGCCGGTTTTTCACGCCCATCAACCTGTCGGCGATCCCGCACCTGTTCGAGAGCAGGCAGATTCCGGTTCACGTGGCCATGATCCAGGTTTCGCCCCCCGATGATTTCGGGTGGATGAGTCTCGGCATATCCGTGGACATCACCCTTTCCGCCGCGCTGTCGGCCGACCTGGTGATCGCCCAGGTGAATCCGCGGATGCCCCGCGTGCTCGGGCAGAGCTTCCTGCACGTCAATGACGTCGACGTCATCGTCGAACACGAGGAAGATTTGCTGACGACGGCCGCCTTCGAGCCTCTGCAGGTCTCCTGGACCATTGCCGAATACGTGTCGAAGCTCGTCCCCGACGGCTCGACCATCCAGATAGGAGTCGGGTCGACCCCTCAGGCCGTGCTCCATGCGCTTTCCGACAAGAACGACCTCGGGGTTCACACTCAGGTCGTCACCGACGGCTTCATGGAACTGGTCTCCAAAGGGGTCATCACGAATCGCCGCAAAGGCGTGAACGACGGGAAACTGGTGGCCAGTTTCGCCATCGGAACGAAGGACCTCTATGAGTTCCTGCACGACAACCCCGGCATCGAATTTCATCCCTCCGACTACGTGAACAACCCCGTCGTCATCGCCGGGCATAACGGGATGGTTTCCCTCAATGTGGCCACCATCATGGACCTGACCGGTCAGGTCGCGGTGGATGCCCGACCCTTCAACTATTTTACGGGAGTCACCGGAATGCTGGACTTCCTCAGGGGAGCCACGCAATCGCCCAACGGCAAATCGGTGCTGATGCTTCCTTCCACATCAAGGGACGGGAAGCTCAGCCGCATCGTGCCGATGCTCAGCGACATGGCGGTGGTTGTTCCCCGAAGCGACGTGTATTATGTCGTGAGCGAATTCGGCGCCGTGAATCTCTTCGGCAAGAGCCTCCAGGAGCGGGCCGTTGCCATGATCAGCCTGGCTCATCCGGACTTCCGAGACGAACTGTTTTTCAACGCGCAGAAGGCCGGCCTGATCGGCACCGAACGCACCCTCAAGGAATCCATCCACGCCGTCTATCCCCTGAAACTGGAAGAAATCGTCAAAGTTGACGGAATCGAGGTCGCCATCAGGCCGATCAAACCTGTGGACGAGCGCCGGCTGCAGGAACATTTTTACAACCTGGACAAGACGGACGTCATTTCAAGGTTTTTCCACAAGAAGACGACGTTCGTCCGAGACGACGTCGCGACCATGTACCAGATCGATTACGTCCGGGAAATGACGATCGTGGCGGTGACGGGCGAATTCGGCTTCGGCAGGATCATCGCCGTCGGGGGGTATGTGCTCGATCCCAAGCAGAATATGGCCGAAGTGGCGTTCTCCGTATCCAAGGACTGGCAGCGCAAAGGACTATCCCGGCTCATCATGACGAAGTTGATCGAAGCGGCCCGCGGAAGCGGCATCGGCGGCTTCACGGCGTACACCTCGGTCAACAACCGTTCCATGATAGGCTTGTTCCGAAGCCTGCCCTACAACGTGACAACGGCTTACGAAGAAGACATGATCGTGATGAACTGCAGGTTCGACAATCCGAAGGTCCCCGCCAACACCGCCGAAACACGGTGAAACGGCATCCCGCGCACTGCGACGACGACTTCGCACCATTCGTAACCAGCTCCAGGGGGAGTGTTGTGCATTTATGAATAGATCGTCGGGTTGGCATGATCGCACAGTTTACTGTTGACACCCTATTTTCCACTTGCTAATTTATAATTGAAATGTCAGATTCCAGTTATCCCCTGCGGTTCAGAATCTTCTTCTCACTTACTCTCCATTTTTTGAACTCGTTGCACTGTTGAAGCCTAAGCGTAATATCTCCTCTTTGTTGGGCGTGTTTTCCACTCGTGCCCGCCAACGGTGTTCCGAAGCCGTCCGGGCCGGGTGTTATGGCAATAACCATTGTAAGCCATAAGGAGGGACTCTGATGGCAGGCAACATTTTTCCCGTTCCCGAGTCGTGGGCCAAGTCGGCACTCTGCGACAATGAGACGTATTTGAAGATGTATGAGCAGTCGATCAAGGATCCCGAAGGATTCTGGGGGGAACACGCGAAGCGCCTCGACTGGTTTCAGCCGTGGACGAAGGTAAAGAGCGGTTCCTTCGAAGGAGACGTCCGGTTCAAGTGGTTCGAGAACGGCAAGCTCAACGTAGCCTACAACTGCCTTGACCGGAACCTCGCCAAGAGGGGCGATCAGGTGGCCATCATCTGGGAAGGTGACGACCCGAAGGTGAGCAAGCACATCACCTATCGCGAGCTCCACGACCAGGTCTGCCGTTTTGCGAATGTTCTCAAGGCGCAAGGCCTGAAAAAAGGCGACCGGGCGACCATCTATCTTCCCATGATTCCCGAGCTTGCGGTGGCGATGCTGGCCTGCGCCCGCATCGGCGTAGTCCATTCCATCGTGTTTGCCGGTTTCTCTCCGGAATCTCTGGCCGGGCGTATCCTGGACTGCGGCGGCAAAGTGGTGATCACGGCCGATGAAGGATTGCGCGGCGGCAAACCGATTCCCTTGAAGGAAAACACCGAGGAAGCCCTCAAGAAATGCCCGGATGTCCAGAAAGTCATCGTCGTCAAACACACCGGTGGGAAGGTTCCGGTAGTGCCGGGGCGAGACGTCGACTGGGCCGAGGCGGTCAAGGCCGCATCCCCCGACTGTCCGGCGGAAGTCATGGACGCCGAGGACCCCCTCTTCATTCTCTACACTTCCGGTTCCACCGGCAAGCCCAAGGGTGTTCTGCACACCACTGGCGGCTACCTGGTATATACGGCTTTGTCGCACCAATATGTCTTCGACTATCACGACGGGGACATCTACTGGTGCACGGCCGATATCGGCTGGGTCACGGGCCACAGCTACATCATTTACGGGCCGCTGGCCAACGGCGCCACGACGGTCATGTTCGAAGGCATCCCGAACTATCCGGACTGGTCGCGGTTCTGGAACGTGGTCGACAAGCACAAGATCAACATCTTCTACACCGCTCCAACGGCGATTCGAGCGCTCATGCGCCAGGGCGAAGGCCCCGTGAAGGCGACGTCCCGCAAGTCGCTGAAACTGCTCGGGACCGTCGGGGAGCCGATCAACCCCGAAGCCTGGCTCTGGTATTACAACAATGTGGGCGAGCAACGGTGCCCCATCGTCGATACATGGTGGCAGACGGAAACGGGCGGCATCCTCATCACTCCCCTGCCCGGCGCCACCGCGCTCAAACCGGGCTCGGCCACCAGGCCCTTCTTCGGAGTCCAGCCCGCCATCATCGATCCCGAAGGCAAGATGCTCGAAGGTCCGGGATCGGGCTATCTGATCATCAAGGACTCCTGGCCGGGAATGCTCAGGACCGTGTACGGCGATCACGAACGCTTCAAACAGACCTATTTCTCCAATTATCCCGGACTCTACTTCACCGGGGACGGGGCACGTCGCGACGAAGACGGCTACTACTGGATCACGGGACGCGTGGACGACGTCATCAACGTGTCGGGACACCGCCTCGGAACGGCCGAAGTCGAAAGCGCCCTCGTTGCCCATCCCGCCGTGGCCGAATCGGCGGTGGTCGGCTTCCCGCACGACATCAAGGGTCAGGGGATCTATGCCTACGTGACGCTGAAGGCGAACTGGGAGCATTCCGACGCGCTCCGCCTGGAACTCGTCCAGTGGGTTCGCAAGGAGATCGGGCCCATCGCCACACCCGATTACATCCAGTGGGCGCCGGGCCTTCCCAAGACCCGGTCCGGCAAAATCATGCGTCGCATCCTGCGTAAGATCGCCGCCAATGAAATCGACAACCTCGGCGATACGACGACCCTCGCCGAACCGGCGGTGGTGGAGGACCTCATCAAGAATCGCCAGGCGGTCGCCTCGTCCGGCAAGGCGTAGAGCGTTCGACCGCGGTTCCGGATCCCGCGACGGGGGAGGCTCAGGCCTCCCCCGTTTCATTTTCTGTCCGGGGGCGACCTTCGCATTTGCCTGCCGCGGTCATCCGGAAGAAGATGCCCGCCGTGCGCCTGGACATCCCCCCGGGGCCTCACACAATTTACGTAGAAAATAGATTCCGGGTGAGTCTGTTTTCATGCTTCGCGGGTGAAGCGCAGCCTCATGGATAATTGCGTTCAAAAAGAGTGCATTGGGCGGGCAGGGATAAACCCGCCCGTACGTCTGACCGGCACATCGGTCCGTAGCAACTGTATTCCTTGTCAACTCTTGAGCCGAGCAGGGTGGGCTGCGCTGCGGCGCAGCCCACGGTCATGACGCCCTTGCCCCAGCGCTTGGCGCCATGAACGACCTGGAGCCGACACGTGGAGCGCCGCATTGAAGAGGCTGGTGGCCGCACGCTTTCGCAGCGATCATGGCGAGTGGGGGGCACGAGGCCCGGCCTGATCGTGGGCACGGACGAACCGTGCCCGCCCTACGGATCCGCACGGTCCCCGGGGTTCCCGACAGTCCCGCCGGCCGGGCGCAACGTCTTGGCGGTGATTGACAATGATACCTGGATGAATATAGGTATAAGCAGTGGCTTCCAGGAATTGCACGCCACAACAGGCAACGGTACGCACCGGTTCGACGACATAGGAAGATGGAGGGAATAACGATGGATGTGCACGAACTGGCCGGGAAAAAGGCTCCCGGAGCCATGCTGACGGACCTTCCCAAGCTCGTTACGGCTTATTATACACTGAGGCCGAACGTTCATGATCCCGCAGAGCGAATCGCTTTCGGAACCTCCGGTCATCGCGGCTCGTCGTTGAGGAGAACCTTCAACGAAGATCATATCGTTGCCGTGACACAGGCCATTTGCGACTACCGGGAAGCCGGCGACATCACCGGGCCTCTCTTTCTGGTCAAGGACACCCACGCTCTTTCGGAGCCGAGCTTCACCACCGCTCTCGAGGTCCTGGCGGGCAACGGCGTCGATGTGTTCATCCAGGAAGATCTCGGCGTCACGCCGACCCCGGTTGTTTCCCACGCCATTCTTACCTACAATCGACAGCGCGACTCCGGCCGCGCCGACGGAATCGTGATCACCCCATCCCACAATCCCCCGGAGGACGGCGGTTTTAAATATAACCCTCCCTCGGGCGGCCCCGCCGGCACCGACGTCACCCGATGGGTTGAAGACCGGGCGAACGAAATCCTCAAAGGCGGGAATACCGACGCGATTCGCATTCCCTATGAAAGGGCGCTCAAGAAGACTTCGACCCGGCGCTGGGATTATGTCGGGCGTTACGTGGACGATCTGCGCAGCGTGCTCGATTTGGAGGCCATCCGAGCCGGGGGCGTCCGCATGGCCGTCGACCCCATGGGCGGCTCTTCCCTGCCGGTCTGGAAATCCGTCGTGGATCGCTACGGCTTGAGCCTCGAAATCGTAAACCCGGTCCTCGATCCCGCTTTCGGGTTCATGACCGTGGACCGCGACGGCAAGATCAGGATGGATTGCTCCTCGCCGTACGCGATGGCAGGCCTCATTCACCTCAAGGAAAGCTACGACGTGGCCTTCGGCAACGATCCGGACGCCGACCGTCACGGCATTGTCACGCGCGGTGCGGGGCTGATGAACCCCAACCACTACCTTTCTGTGGCCATCTGGTATCTATTTCAGAATCGGCCCGACTGGAACCCTGGCGCAGCCGTCGGCAAGACCCTTGTCAGCAGTGGCATGATCGACCGGGTGGCGGCTCATCTGGGCAAGCGCGTGCTCGAAGTCCCCGTGGGATTCAAATGGTTCGTGGACGGACTCATCGAAGGTTCGTTCGCTTTTGCGGGAGAGGAGAGCGCGGGGGCATCCTTCCTCAGGAAAACGGGTCGCGTATGGACCACGGACAAGGACGGCATCATTTTGAATCTTCTCGCCGCGGAGATTGTCGCGAAAACGGGCAGGGATCCCGGCGAGATCTACACGGACCTCACCCGGCGGTTCGGCGAACCCGTCTACGAACGCATCGACGCCGCGGCAAGCGCCGAGCAGAAGACCGCTCTCTCGCGCCTCTCCCCCGACCACATCAGTGCGTCCGTTCTGGCCGGCGAACCGATCCTGGCGAAACTGACCGATGCGCCGGGAAACGGCGCCCCCATCGGGGGCATCAAGGTGATCGCGGAAAACGGCTGGTTCGCGGCCCGCCCATCGGGCACAGAGGATGTCTATAAGGTTTACACGGAAAGCTTCAAGGGCCGGGAACACCTGCTCAAGATCCAGGAGGAAGCCCGCCGGATCGTGCTCGACGCGTTTCAAGCCGCAGGACTGTAAGAACCGGAGCTCGTGTCGGAACCATCAGGGATGGTCCCGTCTGCCCCCGCTTTTCGTTGTCTTGAGGCGCCCGGACGGTTCGCCGCAGCCCCGTCCTTGTGTCATGGGCGGCACCTCCCCGAAGCCCGGGGCGGAGCGCCTTCCCTCTCCGGACCACCGCCCGGACCCGGCGATTCCGTCTTGAATAGCAGTTCTCGCGGCTTTGGCTCCTCATTGCAGACTGATTTTCCGTGATCGTCGATGCGAAAGGGTGTAGACTTTCGAGCATGGAACAACGTCCTATCTATCGAACGCGGCAAACCCCTGAACCGAGGGAGAAACGGTCAATGGATCGCGCGGGAGAGGATTTCCTCGTCAAGGAATTCCAACGCCGGCGCAACCGTGTGCTGCGCTGTTTCGCCTTTTCGATGGCGCTTGTCATCGTGGCCCTGGGGTTGCTGGAGATCTCGGATCATGCACACGGCTTTTTCACTGTCGGAAGCCGGTTCGGGCGTGCCCTTGCCGCTTCTCAGCTCGCGGCGGCCCTGGTGTTCGCCGTGATCGGCTACAATCAGTATCGGTGCCCTTCATGCAATGAGATTATCAAAGGGCACGATCGATACTACCTGGGGATCGTTTTCGATCCCGAAGAATGTCCGCGTTGCGGCAAGCCGCTCAAGTGAAGCGGCCGGCTTGCCCGAAAAGACGATTGCCGGCCGGGCGTCGAGGTCCCCGACGTCACGCGGAAGCCGTCCATGGCGGGCTTGGTAAGATGGTATTGCCTGGATGGGTTTGTGCGGTACCGGAATGGACGACGTTGCAGCTTTGTCGCGGAGCGCCCGGGGGTCCGTTCATGTGCCGACTTCCGAATCCGTTCTCAATCGTCGATGCGGTGAAGGAGGAAGCGTAAGCGATCGTCCGAATGTGTGGAGGGGGCATCGCCTCCGTTCAAGTCCGTTGCCATGTATTTCAATGTTCACGAGAACCATGAAAGGAGAACCGTCATGCGTCATGCAACAGTCGCAATTGCTGTTCTGGCAACTCTTTTGTTCGCCGCCGCGGCACCCGCCGACGCGGGAAGCCAGATGGCCTTGAAGCAGTCAATCATCTCCAGCGTTCAGTCCCACAATCGTACGTGGAAGAACTGTGGTTCAGTGTCTTTCACGGCCCCGTCCAACGGATACGTTGTGGTCACCGCGAGCGGGCAGGCCGGTTTCAGCTCCGTTGATTACGAAGCCGATCTCTACCTGACCATCGCAAAGTCCCCAGGCGTTGAGGGTCCGTGGGTTTTCGGGATCACGCCCGGCAGTGAACCGGTCCAGGCCTACACCGTTCGGAGAGCCTTCACCATAAGTAAGGGCCAGACCATCACCTTCTACCTGAACGGCAGTTCCATGTGGGGGTCGGGCAGGGCCATCAGTGTCGAGACCAGCATCCTTTCGGCCGAATTCTACCCGAGGTCCCAAACGTTTCCACAGAAGGCTGCGGAAGCTCCTCGGGAAGCCGTGGGAGACGCGGTCGAATCGAGCGACGGCAAGGTGCTTTCCAACGCCCACTAGAAAAACCAGCCTTTGTTCTGTTAGGATGGGCGGTGACTCGGTTTGATGTCGGAGCTCCGGCTCCACCATGATGCCGGGCGGGGAACCTCTATACTTCGGTTCCCTCCCGGCAGGTTTTTTCCCCCGGACGTGCGAAGGGAGTTCTCCGCATGAAGAAGCACATCGCCTCCGTCTTATGTGTCCTTCTCGTTCTTGCCCTGGCTCCCTTTGCCGCCGCCTCGGGCGGTCCCCCGGTCCGGGAACTGACCGTCCTGCACGTCAACGATTTTCACGGACGCCTCGTGCCCTTTCTGGAAAAGAGCCTCGACTCGGCGACGGCCATCGGCGGAGCCGCCTACCTCGCGGAGATGATCCGTCGCGAGCGGGACGCCGGCCCGCAGAGCACCCTGTTGCTTTCAGCCGGAGATATGTTCCAGGGAATGGCGATTTCCAACGTGTTCAAAGGACGCCCGGTCATAGAGTTCATGAACGCCGTCGGGTTCGAAGCCATGGCCGTCGGCAACCATGAATTCGACTGGGGGCGGGACACCCTGAACAACCTCATCGCATCGGCCGCGTTCCCTTTTCTCGCGGCCAACGTCACCGACACCGACGGCACCCCGCTCCGGGGCACTCGGCCTTACATACTGCTGGACAAGAGCGGCGTGAAGGTCGCGGTCATCGGCATCACCACCGTCGAAACTCCATACAGCACCAACCCGACCAATGTCGCCGGCCTGGTCTTCCGCAAACCGGAAAAGGTCCTTCCCGGGCTCATCAGGAAGGTCAGGCGCCAAGGGGCGAAGCTGGTGATCGTGCTGTCCCACCAGGGCCTCGATGCGGACAAGAGACTCGCCGGTTGCGTTCGCGGAATCGACGTGATCGTGGGAGGACACAGTCACACTGCCGTCACCGTCCCGGTGAAGGTCCGCAATACGATCATCGTGCAGGCCGGCTCCTATGGAATGTACCTGGGGGTACTGCGTCTGAAAATCGACCCGGCAACGGGAAGGGTCCTCCATGCCGCCGGTAATGACGAGCTCAGGCTGGTCAGCGCCGGGCCTGAAGATGCCTATGATCGCACCGTGGCCGCCTCCGTCAACCATTACGGCGAACTCATCCGGAAGGAATTCTCCGTGGTGGTCGGACGGACTTTGACGGACCTCGAACGATCACCCGACAGGGAGTCCAACGTGGGAGACCTCATTGCGGACGCGATGCGGGAGTCGACGGGGGTTGCCGTCGCCTTCCACAACAGCGGTGGGATCAGGGCCAACATACCGAAAGGGGACATCCGCTTGGAGCAGATTTACGCCGTCCTTCCCTTTGACAACGCCCTGACCGTCATGGACCTGACAGGTCGCCAGATCAGGGAAATCCTCGAATTCAGCGCCGGTTCGAGAAAAGACGTGCTCCAGGTTTCCGGCCTTCGGGTCGTCTACGATTCGTCGCGACCGGCGGGTTCGCGCGCCGTCCGGGTTACCGTCGGTGAAAGCCCGCTGGATGATCTGAAGACCTACAGGATCGTCACCAACGACTTTCTGGCAGCCGGCGGAGACCGGTTCGAAACCTTCAAGCACGGGAAAAACATCATCTTCGGGGACAATTTGCGGGATGTTCTGGTGGAGTATCTGAAGAAACATTCGCCGGTCGCTCCCGCAGTCCAGGACAGGACCACCTTTGTCAACCGCTGACGACCTCATGACCGTATACGTCGACACACGCCCCGTGACGCTCTACCGGGGAATGCAGGTCCGCCATGCCCTGATTTCCTATGGGCAGTCCCTCTATGAAGCGGCCCTCAAAGGAGAGCTTTACGCCGTGGACGAACACGGCTTCCGCCTCGGCCTCGAAGGCGCCTTGAGCGACGGCGCGCGCATCTTCCTCAGGAGAGTGGGCTCGCAATGCTCTGATTCCGGGTCTTGACCGTCGACCGGAAACACCGCCGATTCTCCCGAAATCCCCGCACCGCAATGCCGACTGCGAGTCGCATGCCGGCTTGCCGGAATACTGGGTTCCCGCAGTATCAGACGCCTCTCAAGTAAGCTTCGGCCTGGCCATGGATGGTCGGGCTCACACTTTCCGAAACGCTCCCGACGATGTGCTCCAGGGCGGGGACGACTTTGGCGCGCAGTTCCGGTTTGAGCTTGTGGACGTGCTGGAAGGTGTTGAGCATCCGGCTTGCCGTGGTTGCATTGACCGGCGCGACTTCCACGACGGCATCGGCCAGCCGGCGTATGCCGTGGTCCGTCCAGATCATTTTGTTGTTTGCCGCCATGGAGACGAACAACGCCCTGCACCAGGTCGGCTGGGTGATCTGAAACGAAGGCCGCCGCTTCTCCGTTTCGATCATGTCGAACACGTCGGGCCGGGTCCCGCCGGATACGATCCGAAGATAATTGGCGTATCCGCTCAGATGCGTGTGCCAGGAGCGGTAGACTTCCTCAAGGAGTGGTCTGCGCTCGGCGGAGGAACTCCGGTTGAGTGCCGTCAGGGCCGCCACCCGGTCGTTTGCGGTGGTCGCGGCCCGGAAGTGATCGACGATCAATCGGTGGCTGTCGGCGGAGTCGTCCGCGACGATGAGATCCAGCAGAACGTGCTTGAGCATCCGCTCCTCGATGCCATCCCGCAGGGTCTTTCTTTTCTCGGCCGAATACGTGTCGAGACGATCGAACTCCTGCAGCAGAGTCTTCCGGTAGATCTTGTTCACGGCCAGCATCATGCGTTCCCGGGCGGCCACGAGCTCCGGGTACCAGGTTGAGTAGTCGCGATCGGCCGGCTGCTCGTCGATGCGCAGAAAAAACGCTTTTACGGCCGGCGGCAACGACCGGTCGGCCAGCACCTCCCCGAATAGCGCCATCCATCTCGGAGACACCGACGCATCCGGATTCAACAGCAGCTCGATCCTTTCCCGGTCCGTCAACTGCCGCATGGCGTCCACTCGAGCGGTGATGTTCGGATCGAGTCGCACCTGCATGCCCAGGACTTCCGGAGACGCGTTCAGCCAACGGAATGTCCCGTAGAAGGAATAATCCCGGTTCATGGACGCGAAGGCCGGCGCCTTTTCGATCCCGTCGAACACCAGTTCGCCGGTACTTTCCTCGAGCTCGAAAACCCGTGCGGTCCCCGGGACATCGCAGCCCTGGCGGTCCACCAGAGCCAGTTGGATGGGCAGGTGAAAGGGCTCTAGCCCCGGAGGAGCCTGCTGTTCGAATCGAATACGGTATTGCCGCCGGACCGGATCGTATTCCGTGTCCGCGGTGACTTTAGGATACCCGAGGGTGTAGAGCCATCCTTTCTTGAACCGTTCCAGCGATCTCCCGCACTTTTCTTCGAAGCAGGCGAAGAACTGGTCGGTGTTCGCATTGGAGTGGCGATACCGCGAGAAATAGAGCTCCTTGCCCGCTTTGAAACACTCCGCTCCGATCACCAGCCTAAGCATGCGGATGACTTCCGCGGCCTTCACATAGGTCACGCCGTCGATCAATTCGTCCGGATTGTTGAAGCCTTCCCGGACGATCCTACCCGCGTGCCCGCCGTCTTCGATGGCCAGAGGGCCGAGCAGCGGATTCCGGATGCTCTCGATCTGCTGCAACCTTGCGTAATCCGAGTTGAACCGATCGGCCATGAACTGGCGTTCGACATCCACCGTGTAAGCCTCGTTCAGCCAGACGTCAAAGGGAGTCTCCATGGTCGTTTCGCTGCCGCACTGGTTGTGTTCGAACTCGTGCACGATCACCGCATGGGCGTACTGCAGCCCGATATCCAGTGTGTGCTCGTTGAGCAGCGCGGCGTCGGTCACGATCGTCGTGTTCCCGACGTTTTCCATGCCTCCGAAGTTGGACTTGTTCATGCAGATGGTGCGGTAGGTGTCCCCGGTATATTCGTATCCCTGGGCCTTTCGTATCCACAGGACGGCCTCTTTTAGGATTTCAAGGGGGATTCGCGCCCCCTCGACGGCTCCCGGAGGCACCAGGTATTCCAGTTTCACCTTCCGTCCGGAATCATACGTGACCTCACCCGGCAGAGTATCCCAGGTGCCGGCGCACGCAATGAACAGGTACGGCGCCATGGGGATGGGATTGTCGAAGGCGATGATCTGCCGCCCGGGTTCGCCCGGCTTCGGGACCGGCCTGCCCTCGGGATTGGTCGCCGGGTCGATGTTGCCGTTGCTGATCAAGTGCGTGTATCGGGCGTCGGCTTCAAGGGTCGTGGTCATCGTGCACTTGGCGCGACAGTCGTCGAAGATGGGCATGATGCGCTGAAAACCCCATTGCTGGCATTGGGAGATGTATTGCTGCGGGGCGCCCGGCGGCGTGGTGTCCTTGTATATCCCTTCCAGGATGTGATCGGACGGGCGGCATCGGGTGAAGGTCCTCAGCCCGAACCTGTCGCCGGGTTTAACGGGCCGGGGAAGGTGGACCCGCAGCTTGTTTCGATCCTTCTCGTATTCATATCCCAGCGAAATGGGGGCGCTCCGTTCCGAAGCGGGCAACCATTGGACCTCGAGAATCTCGAGACCCGCCGCATCGAGCTCCAGCTGCGAGCATTCGATTCGAGCGGTCATGTCCAGCACGTTGCGGGCCTCCACCGTGTCGCCCTTGAAATTCAGATAGATGGTCAGATGGTGAAGATCGACCGGAAGCTCTCCAAAATCCTCGCGCCTGTACTTGAACCTGCGGTTCGTCAACTCACGTTCCTCCTGTTGCGATTGCCTTCAAATCGGATCGAAAACGAACGCCCTCATGAACGTCGAATCCGCATGCCATCGCGAGACCGGGGAAATACGGGCTCCCGCCCTCAAAGATCTCCATCCTCATCCGCCGGGCTCCCGAACCCGAGGACCCTTCCCCTTTTCAGTGCCCCATGGCCGAAGCGCTCGTGGATTCGATCCATTGCCCGATCCAGCTTCCTCTGCCGCACGAGCATGGAGTCCGAAAACACCGGCTTCTGCTCGGGCATCGCGGAGAGGTTGGACACCCCCACGCCCACGAGCCTGACCTTGCGATTCAGCTTGAGCGCCCGGAGCAGGCGCGAAGCGGTGCCGAAAATCAACTGGGTGCAATCGGTGGCCTCGCGCAGCGTATGACTCCTGGTGATGGAGCTGAAATCCGCGAATTTCACCTTGAGGGTCACGGTCCTGCCCCGGAACGACTCCCGGCGCAGTTCCTCGCCCACCTCTTCCGACTGCAGAAACAGCCATTTCTCCAGGGTTTCGAAATCGTCGACGTCTTCGGGGAACGTGTCTTCCGCGCTGCACGATTTCGCCTGCGAGTAAGGAATGACGGGGGCGGGATCGATTCCCCGCGCCCTTTCATGGAGCTTCTCCCCCCAGGCGCCCAGCCGCTTCACCCAGAACGACGCGGGAAACCTCAGTACATCCGCTATGGCGCGAACGCCGAGACTTCTCAACGCCTCCGAGGTCTTCTTCCCGATTCCCGGAATCATTTCGACGGGCAACGGGGCAAGAAATGCCGCTACCCGGTCGTCTTCCACGATGGTCAATCCGTCGGGCTTGTGGATGTCGGATGCGATTTTGGCAACGAACTTGCCCGGCGCGATTCCAACGGAGCAGGTCACCCGTGTCGCCGCGCGGATTTGACTCTTCACCCGGCGGCCCAGCGACTCGGGCGAGCCGTGAAGCGATTCGGTGCCGGTGATGTCCACGAACGCCTCATCGATGGAAATCTGCTCCACCAGGGGAGAAATGCCGCAGAGGATGTCCATCACGACTTTTGAGACTTCCTTGTATCTGCCCATGCGCACGGGCAGGAATATCCCCCCCGGGCACAGTCGCTTCGCCTGGAACACGGGCATGGCCGAATGCACGCCGAACCTGCGGGCTTCATACGATGCCGCCGACACCACTCCCCGTCTCGCCCCCCCGACGATCACGGGTTTTCCCGTCAACTCGGGCCGATCCGCCTGTTCCACCGAGGCATAGAAGGCATCCATGTCCACGTGCATGATACGGCGCGTCACGTTCACGCTCCAGTCCCGCCGTTCCCGCTCTTTCGCGCGGCGGAGTCCCGCCGCGACTCCGTCCGCGCGGAGGGACGCAAATTCCCGCGGGCTCATTTCACCAGCAACACCGGGCACGGGGACAGGATGCCGACCTTGTAGCTGATGGTGCCCCACCCCTGCACGGCGTTGTCAACGTCCACCCGGTGCGAGCTCAAAACGATCAGGTCGATCTCCTTTTCGCCGGCAAATCGAATGATTTCCCGGACTCGCTTCCCGTATATGATTTCCTTGGCGATCGGCGGCCCATCCACCCGGAAATCCTCGATGATCCCGTTCATCTTCTTTTCCGCCGCTTTTCCCAGCTTGCTGTAGAAACCGCTGAAATCCTCCTCGGTGTCTTCGATCGTCTCTATGACGTGCAGGAGGGTGATCGAAGCTCCGTCGTGCACGGCGATCTTGAGCGCGATATTCAGCGCCTTGAGGGTTCTGTCCGTTAAATCCGTCGGAACGAGGATACGCTTGAACATCTTGAGACCTCCAGGATCAACCCAGTTCGGATACGGGTTCATCCGGCCGGTGAGTGCCCGTGCATCGCCGGGAAGTTCATCGACCGCCAGGCAGGAAGGAGCCTTTGCCCTGCCATGGTTCACCGGGGTTTCGGCGAAAAGCTCGGCGCAAGCACACGACGCCGCGGGTTTTGTGGGCTCATGCCGCCGGCCGATCCCGCCCCCCGGGGTTTCGCGGCAAGCGACCGCAGGCCGCGAAATCCCTGCCGCCACGCGTAGTTCCCCGGCTCGGGCTCAGCGACAGCTCTCGACGAAGGGCTGCCACTCGATTCGGTATCCCCCCGCCTTCAGCTGTGCCCCGATTTCCTCGCTGTGTTCCGGGCCTCGCGTCTCCAATTCGAACTCGACCATGCTCATCGAGACCGGAAGATCCCTGGCTCCCCGGTTGTGATAGATG